>Ga0209403_10002556_pt1 | contig 21544 bp, 25 predicted proteins | sample ArcticOcean_MG_C_8_FD_187440 | JGI IMG/M metagenome (GOLD analysis project Ga0209403, IMG submission 187440) | Marine microbial communities from western Arctic Ocean - ArcticOcean_MG_CB11_86 (SPAdes) (version 2) | ecosystem: Environmental > Aquatic > Marine > Oceanic | place: Arctic Ocean... | reverse complement strand
CTCCTTCAACAGCCGCAGGCGGGAGGTAAAGTTGCCGCCATAGCGATCTTCGCGGCGGTTGCTGTGGGGCGAGAGAAACTGGTGAAAAAGATGGCCATGCGCGGCCGACAGTTCGACACCGTCGAAGCCGGCGCTTTCCAGGCGTCGGGCGGTCGCCGCGAAGGCGGCGATCATCTCCGCCACCTCGTCGCTCGACAGCGGATACGGCACGGCACCGCTTTCATCATCCGGTAGGGCGCTCGGTCCGTAAGTGATATCGGCGCGGGCGCGGGAATAGTTGCCCCTGCCACGATCCTGGATCTGCGCTAGTATCCGGCAGTCGTGCACGCGAATTGCGTCCGCTAGGCGGGCAAGGCCAGGAAGCGACGCATCGTCATAGGCATTTAATTGCACCTGGCGGCGGCTGTGCCAGGAGAGCGCGTTGACAGGTTCCACCACGATCATCGCGGCACCACCCTTGGCGCGGTTGGCATGGTAGCGCATAAAAGCTTCGCTGACTTCCTGGTTTTGTACCAGCAGAGTCAGGATCGCGGGGTGCGCCACCCGGTTCTTGAGCCGTAGGCGCGACCCTTCCAGCGGCTGCGCGAGATAGGAAAACGCGGACATAGTAGGAGTCTGTATCACACCCGGTCGCCTGGCAGTGATATTACGACTTGCCTACAGGTCGGCGGATCAGGCGAGTTGCTCGATCGTGACAACGTCACCGGCCAGACGGGTTTGCCGCACGTCACGTGCCTCCGCTGGGTCAAAGCGCCGGCCACGATGCATGGTGGCGCGATTGTCCCAGACTACGAGGTCGTTGAGCTGCCAGTGGTGCGAATAGACGAAGCGCGGTTGTGTGGCAATTTCGATGAGATCGCGCAGAAACATGCGCGACCCCGGAATGGTCCAACCTTCGATGATGCCGGCATGCGATGACAGGAACAGCGATTTTCGTCCGGTGATCGGGTGGCGCCTGACCAAGCGCTGGCGAACCGGCTTGAAGGCTTCTCGTTCCTCCTCAGTCATTTCACTGAACCCGACTGCCTCTCGCGAATAGATATTAGAATGGCGGCAGACTAGATCCTCCACCTCGTGTTTGGTGCGCTCGTCGAGCGAGTCATAGGCCGCACGCATGTCAGCGAATTCCGTGTTGCCGCCCCAGGACGGCACGGCACGCCCCGACAGCAGCGAATACTTGGCTGGAATGGGGCGGAAAGAGCTATCGGAATGCCACAACCGGTCAGCCAGCTTGAACTGGTAGGCGCGGGAGTCCGGCGGTAGCGGTCTGCCGGCGCCGTCGATATTGGAGAAATCACCGATCCCGCGAGCCAGGGCGCGAGCCTGCTCTTCGTTGCGGAAATGGATGTGGCCCGTCCCGCTGCCCCGACCTTTCTTCTCAATTTCGCCGAAATGCAGAGTGAAGGCGAGTTGTTCCTCATCGGTAAGTTTCTGACCGCGATAGACCAATGCGGCGTACTGGTCCATGCCTGCCTCTATCGCCTCGACTGTCTCGGGCGACAGCGGCTTGCGGCAATCGATGCCGCTGACTTCGCCGGCGAAGGCGTCGCCGATGGGTTGGATGGCAAAGTCCATGAGGACCCTTCCTTGTGTGGCGCCAGGAGCCAATATTGTGCCCAAATGGAGTTGATTTGGGAAGCCTGGGCACCGGTAACTAGGCTTGCGACACCCGGGCGACGATCTTGTCATAGGCCGCTTCTGCCAGCGCGTGCATTTCGTCATCCGTGCGGTCCTGGATCGGGTGGGGGACAAAGACCATGGCCGCATCGAAACCGAGAGATTCCGCCTGGGCCGCCGCCGCCTCGGTGAATTCCGTGGAGGCGACGCCGACGCCGGGAATGCCGCGTCCTTCAAGATCCGTGATATCATGCATACAGCACGATGTGCACGAGCCTCAATCGGCCAGGCCTTCCACGACCACGTCAACTTCGCTGGCGATCCGTTGTTTCAGATCCACCGGCGCCACGCGGGTAAAGGTTGGTTTGGCGTAGCGTTTTACATTGATGCCCTTGCCGCTCAACAGCTTGTCGAGCTGATCGAGAAAGACATCGCCCCTCGGCTTGGAAATGTCCAACAGCCCGACGGTCAGACCCGTCAGGCTTTCTGGCCGCGGCAGAAGCTGCCGCCGCGCCGGCGTCTGCTCGGACGTAGGGTCGAGCATGATTATTCTGTCACTCATAAAGTTATCTCCTTGGTTACAGGGATTGAGCCGATTTCACCGGTGGCGGCCCAGCCACCAATGACGGCTGAGAACATTCCAGCGCCGCCGCCCGCCCGAACGATATTCAGGCCGCCGGGGCGGAATTTTGGCAAGGTTTGGTCCGCCAACTGGGCCGGGATGCCTTCGGCGATGCCGCCCGCGCCCACCACCAGTTCCGCGCCAGGTATCAGTAACAATTCATCCAACGCCTCTTTCAGCCTGGCTTTGCTCCAACCCGCCGAGTGAAAGACCCGTTCGTGTTCCGGCGAAACGATTAGGAAGGCATCGCCGGCCATAACCATTTTTGGGTGATCCACAACCCGTAGACAGGCCGCGAATGTGCGGGCCAAGGAGTCGGGTGTCCGGGATTTCTGATCGGCCACCGCCTGCACGCCGTCGCCGGCGAACAGCGTGACGGTCGAGGCATCGGGAGCGAAGCCCCGCTCCACCCCCAGGGATTCCCAATTCGAACCGGCCTCGTCCTCGGCAAAGCAAAACGTATACTTGCCCGGGTTGCCCAGGCAGGCGCGGTCAATGCCGCCCGGTTTGCCGCCGCCCACGTTGCGGATCACCAATTGCAGGGCGCGCCCGATGGTCGCGTTGGCCCTGTTGCCCTGGCCCAGGGCATTTTCACGGGCGTTCATGCCGATTTTGGCCGCGATGGGACCGTTGACGACGACCATGGGGCCGGCGAACATGGTGGTGCACAACAATCCATGCATGCAGAATTCATCGATCAGGGCGGCCTCGACGGCGGCCAGAACGACCGGTAAATATTCCGGCTTGCAGCCCGCCATGACCGCGTTGATGGCAACCTTCTCCACCGTGCAGGGTGCCAGGTCAGGGGGGATGACGCCGATCACTTCGTCGGGCGACCGGGAGGTGCCCAGCAACATGCGATAGACCCGTGTGGGGGTCGGGGGAACCACGGGCAGACCGTCGCTCCAGTCCCGCTCGAAACAGGCCTCGATCTCGTCTTCCAGAGGCGCGACTTCGATCCGGCGGGCCACGATCGGTAGATTGCCGAAGCGCACGGCCAGGTCCTCGGCGATGCCCGGTTCGACGCTTTTCGAGCCACAGCCCGGGCGGTACGCAGGCAGACCTTCACCAAGATCGGCAATGCCGGTGAAATCCCGCCATTCGCCCTGCTCCCAGCCGACCAGGCGCCCGACCTCCGTGCCGCCTGTCATACGAAGCAGGGTCGGTACGGTCTCGATCTCCAGATGGAACGAGGCTTCCAATTCGCGATCATCCCGAACGCCCGGCATCCGGGCCGGGAATTTAGGATTATCCTGGCTGTAAACGGTAATGCCGCCCGCCACCAATTGGGCCAGGATGGGTTCTATCAGCACGCAGGTCGGACAATCTTGTTTGACCACCGCCACCAGGCCATCTGCAATAACGTCCATCTGTCAGGTTCCCATTTCAATTGCCCGAAACCGTAGTCAAGTTACGTTAGTATGTCGATGACGGGATGGGGAGGCGGCAATGACGGTTTTAGACGTAGAGACAAACAATGGCATCACTCTGGTCCGGTTGAACCGGCCCGAGGCGCGAAACGCCCTGAACCCGGAGTTGATCGTCGCCCTGGCCGAATGCTGGGCCGGGCTGGGCGCCGACGATGATACGCGGGTGGTAGTGTTATCCGGGGCCGGCACCTCGACCTTCTGCGCCGGCTTTGATCTGACTAGCTACATTCCCCTACTAACCGGGGCGCGGCAGGCCGAGGATGATTGGGACCGTGCCGTGCTGGCGGCGCCTGGTTTGGTTGCCCGCGCTACCCTACGCGATTTTGATTTGGGGCGGCCCTTGATCGTCGCCGCCAATGGTCATGCCATCGCGGCGGGAATGGAGATGTTGCTGGCCGGCGATCTGCGCGTGGTAGCCAGCGGGGCCCGCCTGGGCCTGTCAGAAGTGCGCCTGGGGCTGATCCCTGCCATGGGTGGCACCGCGCGGCTGTCGCGTCTGGTCTCCCCCGCCTTGGCGGCGGAGATGTTGCTTACCGGTAACCCCATCGATGCCGAGGGCGCCTTGGCCGCCGGCCTGGTCAACTATGTGGCAGGCGCCGATCGGGTCGAAGAGATAGCCCTAGAACTGGCCGCGACCATTGCCGCCAACGCGCCCCTGGCGGTAAAAGCAGCCCGCAAGGTCATGCGCCAGGCGGCGGATTTGAGCAAGACCGAGGCCCTGGCATTGGAAAGGTCTGAGTCGGAGACCCTCTCCCATACCGAGGATGCCAAGGAAGGCCCCCGCGCCTTCATGGAAAAACGCCGACCTGTCTTCAAGGGGCGATAAGGGCTTCAAACCCTTATTTTGGTCGCGGCCACAATATCCGTTTGGGCAAAACCCCTTCCCTTGAATAACAAGGGCAGATCCAATTCCTTGGCCGTCTCGTGGGTTTATTCATCCTCGATGTTCAGGGGCATGATAATCCCTCCATTGTTTGAATTTTAGCAGGGATTTCAGGAAATCAACCCCGTAGCACGGCACCGGTAGCCTGGCTGACGGCGGCGACGATTTTGGCGGCGATGGCTTCGATCTCAGGGTCGGTCAGGGTTGTATCTTTTGGTTCCAGGCGGGCGGTGATGGCGATGGATTTTTTGCCGTTCGCGATGCCTTGTCCGATATAGATGTCGAAGACATTCACTTCCCTGATGAACGCCTTATCAGCGCCCTTGGCGGCTCGCAGGATGGTATCCGCCGTTGTTGCCTGGTCGACCACGAAGGCGAAGTCGCGCTGTACCGAGGGCAGGTCGCTGACTGAAAGTTGATCGCGGTTGCGCGACGCCTTGGCTTTGGGCAGGGGGGCGTTTTCGATGAAGACTTCAAAGCCCATCATGGGGCCGGTAACGTCCAGGCGGCTCAGAATGCGGGGATGGATCTCACCAAACGCGGCCAGCAGGTTCTTCGGGCCCAGGCGCAGTACGCCGGAGCGGCCCGGATGATACCAATCTGGCGCCTCGGCAGCGATCTGGAGGCTGGCGGTGGGGGCGCTGATGGCGTCCAGAACCGCCAGGGCATCGGCCTTGGCGTCATAGGCATCCAGGGGTCGGGGTACCTGGCTCCAATGGCGCCTGGCATTGCGGCCCCGGCGCAGGCCGGTGGCGGCAAAGGCCTGGCCCCGTGGCGTCGGGTCGGCGTACTGGGGCCCCACCTCGAACAAGGCCACGTCCTCGAAGCCACGGTCTACATTGCGGCCCGCCGCCAGGATCAGGTTCGCCAGAATGGAGGGCCGCATGGCATCCAGTTCCGAGGATATCGGATTGGCTAGCAGCATCTCGTCCCCGCCGCCGCCGAACAGCGCGGCGAAGCGGCGCGGCATGAAGGACCAGGTAACGCATTCCATCATGCCCCGCACCGCCAGGGCCCGCTTTGCCTGGGGCAGGCGGCGCTGTGCGGTGGTCAGTGCCGGTTTGGCTGTGACCGACAGACGGGGCAGTGGGGTGGATTGGATGCGGTCGAAACCGGCAATACGTGCCACTTCCTCGACTATATCTGCCTCGCCATCGATATCGCTTCGCCAGGATGGGGCGGTGACCTGCCATGCGCCATCGGCTTCAGAAATTCCGAAGCCGAGAGCGGATAAAATCGTCCGCTGCTCCGCTTCACTGACATCGATGCCGATCAATTCCGTGACCCGGGCCGGGCGATAGCCAACCACCTTGGCCGGGCCGTCCGGCGTGCTGGCCATGACCGTGTGAGAGGCTTCTCCACCACACATCTCTAACACCAACCGGGTAGCGAATTCTATGCCGGGCCGGACCATGGCCGGATCCACGCCGCGTTCAAAGCGATAGCGCGCGTCACTTTCAATGCCCAGGCGTCGGCCCGTGGCCGCCGTACGGTGTGGGTCGAACAGGGCGGCTTCCAGGAACATCTCGGTCGTCGCCTCGGTACAGCCCGAGGTCTCGCCGCCCATGACGCCGCCGATGGACTTCGCTCCGTTCTGGTCGGCGATGACGGTAACCTCGCCATCAAGTTGGTAGTCCTTGCCGTCCAGGGCAAGAAAGGTCTCGCCCGTTTTGGCCATGCGGGCCTGGATCGGTCCTGCCACCTTGTCGGCATCAAAGACATGCAGTGGCCGGCCCAGATCGTAGGTGATGTAGTTGGTCATATCGACCAGGGCCGAGATCGGGCGCAGGCCGATCGCCAAGAGACGGCGGCGCAGCCACTCCGGGCTGGGGCCGTTTGTCAGACCGCGAAAATGTCGGCCCAGAAAACAGGAGCAGGCGTCCTGGTAGTTCGGTTCGAAGTTTAATGCGACTGTAATAGGACTGTCGTAACTGCCTGTAATGGCATCTGTATCCAGGGATTTCAAAGTGCCCAGACCAGCGGCAGACAGATCCCGGGCGATACCGCGCACGCCCAGGCAATCCTGGCGGTTCGGCGTGACGTTGATCTCGATGACCGGGTCGTCCAGGCCGGCGATCCGGGCAAAGGGGGCGCCAATGGGGGCGTCGTCCGCCAGCTCGATTATGCCGTCATGTTCTTCGCTCAGGCCCATTTCACGCTCGGAACAGAGCATGCCGTTGGAATCCTCGCCGCGGATTTTTGATGGCTTCAACAACAGGCCTGTGCCGGGGATGGTGGTGCCCGACGGAGCGAAAACGCCTTTCATGCCGGTGCGCGCGTTGGGCGCGCCGCAGACCACCTGAACCTGTTCCTCTCCCGTATCCACGATGCAGATGCGCAAACGGTCCGCGTTGGGGTGTTGTTTGGCCCTGATCACGTAGCCGACCGTGAAGGGCGCCAGATCGGCGGCGCGGTCCTCCACCCCTTCCAGTTCCAGGCCGATGGCGGTCAGCTTGTCGGTGATCTCGGTCAAGGTGGCGTCGGTTTCCAGATGGTCCTTCAGCCAGGACAGGGTGAACTTCATCGCGATAGCCCCCCCGACATGGTCGGCACATCCAGTGGCACGAAGCCGTAATGGTGCAGCCAGCGCAAGTCACAATCGAAAAACGCCCGCAAATCGGGGATGCCGTATTTCAGCATGGCGATACGGTCGATCCCCATGCCCCAGGCAAAGCCCTGCCATTCCCCTGGATCGACGCCGCAGGCTTCCAGCACCCGGGGGTTAACCATGCCGCAGCCCAGAATTTCCAGCCAGTCGTCACCTCCGCCGATGCGCAGAGTACCGCCTTCGCGGGAGCAGCCGATATCAACCTCCGCCGAAGGTTCCGTGAAGGGAAAATAGCTGGGGCGGAAGCGCATGCGCACGTTATCAACCTCGAAAAACGCCTGACAGAAGGTTTCCAAGGTGCCCTTCAAATGGCCCATGTGGATATCCTTGCCGATCACCAGGCCTTCGATTTGATGGAACATCGGAGTGTGGGTCTGGTCGGAGTCGGAGCGATAGGTGCGGCCGGGTATCACGATGCGGTGGGGTGGTGGCGTATCCTGCATGGTGCGGATTTGCACGGGCGAGGTATGGGTGCGCAACACCATGGGCATGCCGTCATCCCGGGGCGGCAAATAGAACGTATCCTGCATTTGCCGTGCGGGATGTTCGGGGGGAATGTTCAGTGCTGTGAAATTGTGGAAATCATCCTCGATATCCGGCCCCTCGGCGATGGTGAAGCCCATGTCGGCAAAGATCGCGGCGATTTCATCCATCACCTGGCTGACCGGATGGATCCGGCCCTGTGGCTGTTGCCGAATGGGCAGGGTGACATCAATGCTTTCGCTGGCCAGGCGGGCCTCCAAATCCGCCTCGTGCAAGTTTTTGCGCCGGTTCTCAATAGCCTCGGCGACAAGATCCTTGACTTTGTTAAGGGTGGCCCCGGCTTCGCGCCGTTCATCGGGCGGCAACTGGCCCAGGCCTTTCATCTGGGCGGTGATGCGGCCTTTCTTGCCCAATGTGGCGACCCGCGTCGCCTCCAGACCGGCAAGATCGGTAGCGCCGGCCACTTCCGCCAATAGCGCGTCTCGAAGGGTCTCAATATCGGTTGTCATTGTTTCGCTTTCACCCAGTCAAGCTACGGCTGCACGTTTTCGCCAACAAAAATAGGGGGCTGTCCCCGGACAGGCCCCCATTTTCGTGACGTCGTATCTATGTCGGGGCCCGATCTTCAGATCGAAGGCCCGGTCTTGGCTCAGGCTAATGCGGTCTGCGCCTGGTCGACCAGGGCCTTGAACGCCTCAGGCTCGCGAACGGCAAGATCTGCCAGTACTTTCCGGTCAATCTCGATACCCGCCTGCTTGAGGCCGCTCATAAATCGGGCGTAATTGACACCATGCTCCCGGCTGGCCGCGTTGATCCTTTGGATCCACAGGGCGCGAAAATTACGCTTGCGCACGCGCCGGTCACGATAGGCATATTGCCCGGCTTTCTCGACCGCCTGCTTGGCAATGCGGATGGTGTTCTTGCGTCGGCCCTGATAGCCGGCCGCTTGAGCCAGAACTTTTTTGTGTTTGGCGTGAGAAGTCACGCCGCGTTTTACGCGCGCCATTTTTTACTACTCCCCGCCTCAGCCGTAAGGCATGAATTTTTTGATGATCTTGGCATCCGCATCGGACAGCAGGGTGGTCCCGCGATGTTCACGAATCTGCTTGTTCGTGCGCTTGATCATGCCGTGCTGTTTGCCTGCGTGGGAACGGCGAATCTTGCCGGTGCCGGTCAGGCTGAAGCGTTTTTTCACGCTCGATTTGGTCTTCATCTTGGGCATTTTGATCCTCCTATAGCGTTAGGATAAGTCATAGAAACGGCGGCCGGGCATGCCCCGGGCCTCAGCCCGCGCCGACTCGCCGCAAAGAAGGCCGGTTTATAGCCCCGTGTCCTGGGGCTGGCAAGCCATGTTTTAGCCCACGCAGCAGGACAGTTTGGCGATATCCGTCTCGAACGTCGGGGCCGCAAGTGTCAAGCCCTCGACGGTGGTTAGATAGGGGAAGATCATCTTGGCTAGAGCCACATAGGCCATTTCTTGGCGAATGGCCAAGGCGGCGGTCTGGATGCTGTCGGCGCCTTCCGGGGCTAGAGTATGGGCGGCCAGGAGGCGTTTATTCCCGGAGTCGGCCACCAGTTTCATCAGGCCGTGGGGCACGAATTCGAGCGGCAGCAGGGACGTCACCACGTCATGGCCTCGGCGACGGCTACCGCCTCGGTCAGCCCTTCGGCCGCAACTTGCGGGTCCGTGAAGACCACCGCGGGCATGGCGTCGCTTATCTCCGGCTCGCCGTCGGGCTGCAGCCGGCTGCGGGTGGCGATTATGATCTTTTCGGCGGCCAGGGCCTGGCCGCCGATGGCCAGCCCATCTGCCGTGAAGACGGCCCGGCCTTCGCGATAGTCTATGCCGGAATATTCGGGCAGCAGGTCGAGATATTTACTCTTGCGCAACGCGCCCACCAACTCATTCTTTCGCGCCACCACCGCGCCCCAGTCGGTCAAGTTCCCCGTCACCCGAACGCCGGCAAACGCCCTGCCACATTGGCGCGATGCTGGGTTTCCGTGGCCCGAAGCATGGTTTCGGAGGGTATGCAGCCGACGTTGACGCAGGTGCCGCCAATGGTGCCGTGGCTGATCAGAGCGACATGGGCGCCTTGCTCGGCGGCCGTGATGGCGACGGAAAATCCGGCCGGTCCGGCGTCAATGACCGCCAGACCGTGGCGACGATCTTCCAGGACCACCGTACCGCGAACTCATAATCTTGCCCTCTTGACGGCTCGTTTCCGGCGCATCAGGGCATAGGTGGTCAGGTAAAGGAAAGTTGTCAGGGCGGGCAGCAGGATAGGATTCAGCCAGGCGCCAATAAGAGATGAAATGCCCAGGACGGCGAATAACAGCACCAGTGCGGGGGTAAAACAGCAAACAGCCATCACGACGGTGCCCGCCGCGCTAGAACCAAACAATTTATTCTGCTTAAACTTGTTCCACATGATCGCCGTGCTCCTTCATCAAACACCTGTTCGCCAGCCTAAAATCTTGCTAAATTGAAGCCTGTAGTTGCTACGGGTACAAGGTGGAATATGACGGCTCGCGGAGATGTTATGGCGCTGTCCATAGGCGGCCTGTCACGGCGGACCGGGGTGCAATTGAAAACGTGCGCTATTACGAAAACATCGGCATCATGCCAAAGCCACCGCGCAGTGCCGCCGGGCATTGGCGCTATGATCACGAGCTTTTAAAGCGCCTGATCTTCGTCAAACGCAGCCGCGAGCTTGGCTTTACCCTGAAAGAGGTACGCGCCTTGCCGGCACTTCTGGACACCGGCGATTATACCTGTGGGGAAGTGCATACGCTGACCATTAAGCATTTGCACGACGTGCGGGAAAAGATCACGGATCTGCTTCGCTTGGAAGCCACCCTGGCGGAGATCTCGGACAAATGTGCCGACGGCACCATCCCCGATTGCCCAGTCATCGAAACGTTGTTTCGGTAGTTAGGGGGATAGATTTGACCGTGACAGATATGCATTATTGTTATGACGAGGCCATGCGGGCCCGGATCGCCGCCAACCTCGGTAGTTTCGCACGGACTCCGGCCTCGGCCGAGGGGCTGAAGCATGCTGCGGTAGCTATCACCCTGGTCTGCGACGACAAGGGCGAGGGCGCCTACGTTCTGACCCGGCGAACAGCAAGCCTGAACAGCCATGCGGGCCAGTTCGCCCTGCCCGGCGGTCGGATTGATGACGGCGAAACGCCCATCGAAGGGGCGCTGCGGGAATTGCGCGAGGAAGTAAACCTGCACCTAGGGGAAGACGCCGTCCTGGGTTTGCTGGACGACTATCAGACCCAATCGGGCTATCTGATCACGCCCATCGTGGTCTGGGCTGGCGCCGATGCCGAGATGGAGGCCAACCCGCAGGAGGTGGCGCGCATTCACCGCATCACGTTTCGAGAATTGAACCGGCCGGATTCGCCTGAATTCGTCGACATCCCGGAAAGCAGGCGCCCGGTGATACGCCTGCTGATGGGCGATGACGATGCCCTGCACGCCCCCTCTGCGGCCATGGTCTACCAGTTCCGCGAGGTCGGCCTGCATGGCCGCCCAACCCGCGTCGCCCACCTCGGTGAACCGGTCTGGGCCTGGCGCTAGTGCCCTATCCCCATTGAAATGGGCCGCTAAAAGGCCGCGACGGCGCACTGGCGTGAACGAAAAAGGAATACCGTTATGAAGGCAGGATTTGGCATTCCCAACAATCAGGGCGTCGAAAACCCGAATGACCTGGTCGCCCTCGCCGTTACGGCCGAGCGGGTGGGGTTTTCCAGCGTCTGGGTCCGCGAACATCTTTTTCACGCCACCTATGTAGCCGAGCGGCTCGGCGAGAGGCCCTATCATGACGCCTTGACCATATTGACCGCCATTGCCTGTGCCACGCAAACGGTCCGGTTGGGCACCTCGGTTTTAGTCTTGCCCTGGCATGATCCGGCGCGGCTGGGCAAGATGATAGCCACTTTGGATCAACTGTCCGGCGGGCGGGTAGATTTGGGCGTCGGCGTTGCGGTCACTCGTGATGAGTTCGAAAATCTTGGCGTAGACTTCGCTACCCGCGGCAAGCGCACGGATGAGATCCTGGGCGCGCTGCAGGCCCTGTGGACCCAGGACACGCCGGAATTTTCCGGCGAATTTTACCGCTACAGCGGGTTGAAGTTTTCACCAAAACCGCTTCAAACGCCCCACCCACCACTATTGATCGGCGGCGCGAGCGCTGCCGCCCACCGCCGCGTGGCCCGTTTTGGCGATGGCTGGCATACCCTGCGGCAGTCGCCAAGCCAGTTCGCCAACGGCCGCCGTGAAATTATCCGGCTGACCGAGGAAGCGGGTCGTGATCCCTCTGGCCTGCATTACTCCCTGACGTTGCCCATGCAATTTACCGGCACGGCGCCCGGCGCCCCGGTTCACGACCGCACCGCCCTCACCGGGACAGACGACGACGTCGCCGAAACCGTCAGAGCCTATCAAGCGGCCGGGCTGGATGAAATTGTCGTCAGCGTTAGCACCGCCGATTTAGACCGCAACACCGACGCCATGGCCCATTTCATGCAGCGGGTGTGGCTCAAACTATGAACAAGGGCGCGCCCCGCAACTAGAGCCCCGCGCGCACCATGGGGAATACCTCCTCGGCCAGCATTTGCATCTCATTGAGAACCAATTGCTGGGGCATGCCGGGAAACTGCACGCCCATGACGAAGTGGTTGACGCCGAAGCGGCGGACCAGATCCAGGATCTGCTCGGCGATTTCTTGGGGCGAGCCGAACAGGAAGCGGTCCTTGACCAGGTCCTCGAAATCGATGTCGAAGTCGTTGTCCCCTGCCGGCATCACCTTGTCCTGGCCCCATTGATGATAGGCGCTGTATTTGGCTGCGAGATAGGGCCCGGCTAGGCGCATGGCTTCTTCCCGTGACGACGCCACCACGACCTCGCGCATCATGGGGAATTCGGTGGGGAAGGGTTTGCCGCAGGCGTCGAGCTCCCGCTTATAAACCCCCATTTGCCGGGCGATGGTATCCAGGCGGTTGTGCGGGTTGACGAACCAGGCATCGGTGAGCCGGGCCGCGCGGCGGATGGCGACGTCGGCATTGGCGCCGGTCCAGATGGGGGGCATGGGCTTTTGCAATGGCTTGATGGTACAAACCGCCTCCTCCAATTCGAAGTGGGAGCCGGTCATGGACACCGCGTCTTCGGACCACAACCGCTTGATGGCTTCCAGGTTTTCTTCCAGGCGCGGCCCAGAGTCCCGGTACGTGGTGCCGAAGGCCTTAAACTCCACTTCGCGGTAGCCGATGCCGACGCCGAAGATCAAACGGCCGCCGGACATCACGTCAATATTGGCGAACTGCTCGGCGATATCCAGGGGCTTGTGCAGGGGCAACAGAACTACGCCGGCGATCAGTCGCAACGACGGCGCCTCCGCCATCATGCGGGCGAGAAACGGCACCTGCTGAAATTCAGATAGAGGGTGTGTGGTGTAGTGAGAGCCCTTCATGATGGAATCAAAGCCGAGCTTTTCCGCCCAGCGCACCTGTTCCAGCATCTCCGCCCAATGCTGGGCCGCATCGCCGCCGACCGGAAATTGGCCCCGGTTCATTAAGCCGAATTGGATCATCACGCGCTACCCTTCATGGTATCATGGCCAGTCTACGGCAAACAATTGGCCGGCCCAAGTCCGTTCTCCAAATGCGTTTTGTGGCACCTTTCGGGCTGGATATATCGACCGAGGAGACTATGAAAATGACTGCAACGGAACCACGCGTGCCCATGTTATCGGAAGACGAGGCCCGCGCTATCGGCAAGAAGGTGGGCGTGCCGTCCACCATGGCGGGGCTGAACGTATTTCGTGTATTCGCCCATCATCCCACCTTGGCGGGGGTCATCGCGGGGCAATTGTCCATGCTGCTGTTCAAGAGCAACAAGCTGGATCTGCGCCTTCGAGAACTGATCATCATGCGGATCGGCTGGCGCACGGGCGCTGCGTATGAATGGACCCAGCATTGGCCCATCGCCCTGTTTGCGGGCCTGACGGAGGAAGAGACCCTAGCCGTCCGCGACCCGGGCAATGCCACTTGTCTGGGTGCGGCCGAGCGGGCCGTTCTGGCGGCGACCGACGATGTCCTGGATAATGGTGCGGTCAGCGAAGAGAGTTGGCAGGCCTGCGCCGAGCATATAACCAGCCATGCGGAACAGCTGGAAATGGTGGCGGCAATTTGTAACTGGAATTCATTTTCGATCCTGCTGAAAAGCCTGAAGATCTCTCTGGAAGATGGTGTCGAGGCTTGGCCCCCCGATGGTCTAGCCTCGCCCTCTGCCGACTAAATTGCCGATATCGTCATGGCGACGATGACATAACGTCCCGTCTTGCCTATGGCGACCAAGAGAAAAAAGGTTAGGAAGCGGACGCGGAGCACGCCCGCCACTACGGTCAGCGGATCGCCCACCACCGGCAGCCAGGCAAACAGCAGCGACCACAGGCCGACGCGTTGAAACCACGCGCTGGCCCGTCGTTGTTGGTCCGGCGTCAGGGGGTACCACTTTTTCTCACTGTACCCAGAGAGGAAGCGCCCTAGTATCCAGTTGACAACGGCGCCCAACGTATTGCCGACGGAAGCCACGGCGATGGCGGGCCACAGCAGCGCCGGATTATCGGCGACGATGGCCCAGAGCAATATTTCGGACGCCGCCGGCAATATGGTTGCCGCGATGAATGCATTCAGGAAAAGCGCGAGGAGTGGTGAAGTCATGAGGTTCGGCTTTTAACGCACGCCCGGCCCGGCCCACAAGCCGGTGGCTAGCCTATCCCGAAATTTCATGCTAGAAATTTTCCGGGCAGGGTACTACGCGGTTTCTGATTTAAGCTTTTCCACCTCGGCCTCGACCACGGTGCCTTTGAAGAAATCCGGATTCATGCCGGTATGCATGCGGACGACATTGGCGTAGGTGAAATCACGAAAATCCGCTTCGGTAACAAAGCCCTCGTCAAGCAATTCGTAAGCTTCCACCATGACCTTGGTCATGTCAGGCACGTCCCAATGGCCGATGTCCGAGCCTAGAATGGCGTTTAACCGGGCGCCGTAATGGTTCATTTTGGTATCGAAGCCGATGGCGGTCAGGCGGTCATCAGCCTCGGATCCGAAATAGAAATTGTTATCGAAGATGCGACGGATATCTTTCCCGTCCCTGACGCCGCTAGCGGCAAAATCGTCCAGTTCCTCCGGAGCCCCAAAAAACTGTGTTGAGGCGGGCTGGTGCGGCTCCGCCCGGATCCGCTCGGGCGTTAGGTGCTCGTCGCCATATTTCTCGAACATCTCGACCAGCAGGTCGACATCCAACTTGGCCGGGTCCAGGTTGCGGGACAGGGCGTCCAAGTTCCGTTTCTCCCAATATTCGAACAGGCTGTTATAGAGTTGCCCGGCCCACCCGGCGCCGCCTTCCAGAAAGGCGAATTTCAAATCCGGGAACCGGTGCGGCACGCCGCCGAAGAACAGCGCGCGGCAAAAATACTCGCTGCCATCGCCGAAACTGCCAAGGGAATTGAAGCAATAGTTTTGTGGCGAGCTGTGGGTGGAGCCGCGCCCGCGAAAGGCATTGTGGCAACTGGGCGCCACGCCAAGCTCGACGCACTTGGCCCAAACCAGATCGTAGGCATCGCCGACGTCGATGGCGGGGGAGCCCAAACTCAACGACAGGTGCGCCAGATGCGGCGCGTCCCGTACGACCTCCGGGGCTGGCCGGTATAGCATGGTGTTGACGACAATCGCCTTCAACCCCAATTCGCCGACCGCGAAATCCAGCTCGGCGATGGCTTGCTTTGGGTCGTGCATGGGGATAAGCGCCGCCGGGGTCAGCCGGTCCGACACATCCCTGAACATATCCGCGTACAACATGTTCATGGCCCGGTAGACGACGGGCTGTAACTCTTCGTCATTCAGCCGCAATACGCTCAAGGCCAGGGTGCCATAGACAACGCCGAAATCTATGCCGGCGTCGTCCAGACGGGCGCGGTACAGTTTGGGCAGCATCGCCGTAGCCCGGTCGATGGAGCCGGGGCCGGAATTGCCGACCCAGACGGCGCTCCGGGTGGGGCCTGACGGATCGTTCCGCAACAATTCCTCGTAGCGTTTGGCGATATCGGCGCCGCCGACCTGGCGCACGAAATCCAGCACCGCGAAGGTGGACTCGATCATATGCCCGTCGGCATCGACCACTGGATGCTTCAGCTTGGCGCGGATATCAGCGCCCGTCAGGCCGTTGTTGGAATGGCTCGTCATTGCGTTTTCTCCCCGGTATGCATGATTATTGATTTTGGCCCCGGTTCCCTCCGAAGGAAAGGCGGCCAGTAGTTATATCTTCAAAGCGGAAAGCCGTGTGTGTCCAATCCTACCAGCGTGCGGCCATAGGCCTGGGCGGAGGTGTCATAATTGATCATTTCGTGTTTGGCCGCCATGGTCAGGTCACGAAAGGCCCGTTGCAGGACGCTGTCATCGAACGCCGAGCGCGCGCCGGACGCTGCCATCAACCGGTCCACGGCGCGGCGAAACAGTTCTACGGCATGGGCGGCCTGGAATTTTGCCTGCGCCCGCAGCGCGGGCGTGTCGTCCCGGTCGGTAGCTTGCACCAGAAGATTGAGCGCATCGTCAACCAGCCGTTCGGCGCAGGTGAGTTCGCCGCGTGCCTCGGCTAGGCGCATATGCAGGCCTGGCCGGTCTAGTTTTCTTTTGCCTGTGTAACGGTCGGTCTGACTGGTGATCAGTTCCAGGGCCGCATCGAAGGCCGCCTCGGCGATGCCGCCGGCGGCGGCGGCTAGGTAAACTGCCAGACCTGGAATAACGGGGATGCGATACAGCTCATTGCCGTGCCGCCCGGCCCATTCGCCATCGCCGCTAAGCAACAGGCCCGAATCCATGGCGCGGTGTTCCGGTACGAAAATTCCTTTCGCCGTCGCATCCACGCTACCGGTGCCCTGTAGCCCGATGGTATGCCAATTGTCGTCAAGGGCCAGCTCCACCCTGGGCACGACTACATGATAAAGGCGTGGTTTGTCGCCGCCGCGGTCCACATTGCCCAGTAGGAACCAGTCTCCGTGCGCTGCCCCGGAATTGAATGACCAACGGCCTTCGATTTTGAAGCCACCGCTGACCGGCGTTATCGATCCGCTGGGCGCCAGTGAACCGGGGGTGACGCCATCGGGGCCGTCGCGCCAGACGTCGTCCTGCGCGGCCTCCGGGAAGCCGCCGATGATCCAGTCGTGCGCGGCGGAGACCATCAGCACCCAGCCGGCGGCGCTGCATTGGCGGGAACAGGCGCGGATTATAGCCGCCCCGTGGCGGAAGTCGCAGGCCTCGCCCCCTGCGCGCTTGGGTACCAGCAGGCGGAATAGCCCGGCCGCCCGCATGGCCTCGACGCTGGCGTCGGCGAGCTGCCGCGCCTTATTGCTTTCATCCGAATGCGCGGCCAGCGTGCTTAGCAGGCCGCTGGGGAGGGGGCTTGTCGCCTGGTCCATTACTCAATCTTTCACATAAAATGCCCGGGTCACGAGATCCCCCGGCGGCTTTCACGGTCGGACGGAATGGTAGTTGCCATTGCTAGTGCAAGCAATGCATGGGCAGGCAGCACGGTCAGGCCTTGATCAAAATGGCAGGCGGGACGTTAACCGGGCGGTTTGCGCCAGGCGAGTTCGTCCTCCCGAATGCGCTCAAATTCGGCGTCGGACATGTGCGGCACATTGAAAAAGTCGAGCTTCCAGTCCGGGTTATCCCTCCAACGCTCTGGGAATTGCACCCTCGTCCGCCGCGCGCACATGAGCCCGGTCGTAATGCAGGTGCGATATGCCCAGCTCCGGTGCGCCATTGCTTGGCGCGGAATAAATCTTGTGAAAGGCCGCGGCCGGATCCATGGGCGCACCCGGCCCTTGATCACCTTTGTCTAGCTCAATTGGGGCTGCGAACGTGATCACGGCAACGCTGGCCTGGCTAAGCGGTTTATTCAGGGCCCTGAAGGGCACCTCGGAAAGGTGAGCCCACTCGTAAGGCTTCGAATACCCCATGGCACCTACCTGAATGTAGCAGCACCTGCCCACATCTGACCAAGCTACAATCAAAAGAACCTTATGCGGGGCGGGCCAGCCCCCGATCGGACCTACGACAACCTGTAGGCAATGCGCGATCAGCGACGGACAATACCGCATGCTATCCGCTCGCCACCGCCGTTGGCCTTTGCCGGATCCCGAGGCATCTCTGCATGGGAATGGATTATGATAGACCGCCCCATGAGTTGATGCATTGTCAATGATTTGACTTCGATCGCTTTTGTGGCCAAGCCTTTCGTGTCGACCATCAATTGCGGCAGGTCGCCGGCGGGCTTGTGGCCGTGGCCACCGCCATGACCGTGCGCGCCTCCGCCACCTGCCGGATCAAAATGTCCACCCGCGGCAAGGCCAGAAATGTTTTTGCCACCCTTCATGCCTGACCGGCAGTCCGGGTTCTCGTGGATATGCATTGCATGCAGCCCTGTCGATAAGCCCTTCAGGTTTGGCGTCAATTTAACGCCATGAGGCATCGGTCGAACCTTGATGGTACCGATTACATCGCCTATCCCGTCCGCCGAAATCCGGTGAACGGCTATATCGATGGACGGCACCATCGTATCATGGCCACGGCCGGCGCGTTGGTGGCTCTTGCCCGCTTCCATGGCGCCGACGCCCATTATTTTGACCTGCAGGGTGACTTCGCCGGCCTTGGCAAAGCGCAAGGTCATGGGGAAACTTTTACCTTGCTTCAGGGCTTGATTCAGCTTTATCAGCATAACGTGTAGGCTACTTGGCTTTAGTATAATCATGCCGCTGGCCGGCACCTTGACGCCTTTGACTTGGCGCATCTTCATCACGCCGTTTTCCTGTTTGTGGCCATGCAGTTCGGCGCGCTTGGCGACGGCGGTTGCGACACCGATCAGTTCATCGTCGCTGACTCCGCCTTTTATAGTCAGATAGGCCCCACCATTGCGCGGTACGCCAGGGGTGGCGCGGGCCCAAGGATTAACGACAGTGACATCGCCGGCCTTATATTCACCCGCTGGTGCGGACGTGGCAACGGCAAGCGCCAGCGCCAACGCGCCAGCCGTGATCAAAAATTTCATTTTCAGGTGCCTCGTTTGATTCCAAATAGAATGGCTGCGCGCTTATGCACACCACCGCTTCGTGGGGATCATGCGGAGTGAGGCGGTCCGCGCGCTTCCTTGCCCCGTGTCTCGGTGGATGCGTAGATCGAGGTTTGATTTAGACGAATAGTGGACAGGATGGCAGGCGCCGTGGCGGCGCCTGCCATGGTAGCCAGGGCGAAATTACCGACGCAGCCATGACAAATGGTGCAATCGGGATCTTCGTGCCTCCGTTGTGCCGGCAGCGGCGCGCCATCCTGGCCCAGACGAACGGTCTTGTAACCGTCCGGTGTGCAGATTACGGCCGCCCAGTCCGTATCCGCCACTGTCGCCATGGCGGGCATTAAGGTATTTAGGCAAAGCGAAAGTGCCGCGATCAATACGATCGCACGGCGGCTGAGGCCGCAGAGTATGTTTTTGGGTGGCCTGTTCCTCATGGCAAGGACGCAATAGCCCGCGCATAGGACAAATGCAACAATCCCCGGACTAAGAAAGAGCCAGAGAACAGAGAGCAGGCTTGATACGGGGAATTAGCCGTTCAAAACGATCCACAGGTGGAAATTCTAAATAAATTCGGGCACAATAGCGGCATTGTACAAAAGGGGATTTGGCTATGCAGATAACGCCTATTAACGATGCCATCGGCGCCTGTGTGGATGGCGTCGATCTGGCCGCTGGCTTCGATGACGAGACCTTCGCAGCCATGCACAAGGCTTGGCTGGATCGTTGCGTGCTGCTGTTTCGGGGGCAGACGCTAACCCCCAACGGCCTGACTGCGTTCGCCGCCCGCTTTGGCCCGTTGGAGCCGCCGCCTAGCAGTGAAAAGGATCTGCGCGGGGATGCGGGTGCCGACGAGGCGCGTGATATGTGGATCATCTCCAACGTGGTGGAAAACGGCAAAGCTATTGGCGCCCTGGGCGCTGGCGAGGCGGAATGGCATTCCGACATGACCTATCTGGATGTACCCCCCACGGCCTCGGTGCTGTATGGCCACGAAGTGCCCCCTACGGGGGCCAATACCTCGTTCGCCAACATGTATGCGGCATGGGGGCAGATGCCGGCGGACCTGCGGGCCGCCGTCACGGGGCGTCAGGCCTTGCATAATTCCTCCTATACCTCCGCCGGCGAATTGCGCAAGGGGATGGATGACGTCACCGACGTGCGCGCCGCGCCCGGCACGGTGCACCCCATGGTGATCACTCATCCGGAAAATGGGCGCCAGGCGCTGTTTTTAGGCCGGCGCACCAATGCCTATATCAAAGGCATGGAGGTGGCGGACAGCGAGGTGCTTTTGGACCGGATTTGGGATTATGCAGCGGCGGACAGGTTCAGCTATTCCCATCAATGGCAGCCCGGCGATGTACTGATCTGGGATAACCGCTCCACCCTGCATCGCCGCGATGCCTTCGACCCCAAGGCGCGGCGTATTCTGTGGCGCTGCCAGATCGCGGGCACGGCCCTACCGGCGGCAAACGCCGCCTGATCTACGCACCCAAAAGCTACGTCTGCGGCCTTAGCGCCTTCCCTTCCCGGCAAGACTTGCTTCCCGTTGGATGCCGGGACAGTTTCCAGAGCGCGTGGAATGACTGCCTTTTTTAATGCAAGTCAGTAGCCGCCTCGCGAGGTTTGGTAAGGAGCGTTGATGCCGCGTCGAGCGGATGCTGTACAACGTTCGGGCGCCACAACGACATATGGACGATTGGGAGAACTCGGCCTCTGCCCGCCCAGATAGTCGGATAATCTCACGTCTCGATAAACGAGCGCCCGATCAGTTGGCGGTGGATCTGGTTGGTGCCCTCATAGATCTGCGTGATTTTGGCGTCCCGCATATAGCGTTCCACGGCATAGTCCTTGCAATAGCCATAGCCGCCGTACAATTGTACCGCGTCCGTGGTGATCCGCATTGCCACGTCCGAGGCGCGCATTTTCAACATCGAGGCTTCGATACCGATATCCTCCACTCCCGCATCGATCATGGCGCCAACCCGCCATAGCCAGCTTTCGCACAGGGCTAGATCGGTGGCCATGTCGGCCAGCATGAACTGGATACCCTGGAACTCGATGATATTGCGGCCCGACTGCCGCCGTTGATTGATGTAGGCAACCGCGTCTTCAAAGGCGGCGCGGGCGATGCCCAGGGCGTGGGCGGCGATGGAGGGGCGGGATTTGTTTAGGGCGGAAAACAGAATTTTCAGGCCATCGCCAGGCTCGCACAACAGGTTTTCGCGGGGTACGCGGATATCGTCGAAAGCCAGGGAGACGGTGGAGGCGGCGCGCTGACCCATTTTGTCCTCCTTGCTCAGAACCGTCAGGCCTTTCGTCCCTTTTTCCACCAGAACAACGGTAATTGCGGCCTTGTCATTCTCGATTTCCGACCATTTGCCAAACAGCACGTATAAATCTGCATGATCGCCGCTGGTGATAAAGGTTTTGCCGCCGTTGATGACGATATGGTCTCCATCAGGCGTAAAGCGCGTCTTCATGCCGGTCGCGTCGGAGCCGGCGGTGGGTTCTGTGATGCAAAGGGAGACCAGGCCGCCTTCGGAGATTTTCGGCAACAACTGGGTTTTTTGCGAATGGGAGGCAAAATCGACTACGGGCTTGACCGCGTGAAAGGTGGTGCCCCAGACCAATGCGGTGGCGGCACAAGCCTTGGCCATTTCGCGGATTGCTGCCAGATACCCCACATAGGAGGTCTTGGCGCCGCCATATTCGTCGGGAATGAACATACCGTTCAGGCCCAGTTTGTTAATCGCATG
>Ga0209403_10002555_pt1 | contig 21548 bp, 20 predicted proteins | sample ArcticOcean_MG_C_8_FD_187440 | JGI IMG/M metagenome (GOLD analysis project Ga0209403, IMG submission 187440) | Marine microbial communities from western Arctic Ocean - ArcticOcean_MG_CB11_86 (SPAdes) (version 2) | ecosystem: Environmental > Aquatic > Marine > Oceanic | place: Arctic Ocean... | reverse complement strand
AGATGAAGTTGAGAGTGTAAGGACACTTAATAGGAAAACAGCCTTTTTCCATGCTGCAAGTTTTTATAAAGTTTCTTAATCAATCACCTTAATTATTAAGATTAAGTTAAAATGTGAAGGTCGGTATTTTTATTTTATTCTGATGGTTTCTCATGTGGTGATAATATTTCTTAATTTTCTTGACCTTTTAAATAAAATCTATATTTAGTTGGGCCTCGGTGGAGGTATCTGCTTAAAATAAAAATTGGCTCGGGAGGGCTAAATAATTAGCCCAACATGGGCATTAAATATAGGAAGAGACAATTATGAAAAAATCACTATTTATTGGCGCTTTACTCGCGTTGGGGATGGCTGCCACTACTTCAGGCGCTGGCACCCTAGAAGAAGTTCAAGCTCGAGGAAAGTTAAACTGTGGTGTTAGCACAGGTTTAGCTGGTTTTGCGCTACCTGACGAAAACAGTGTTTGGCAAGGATTTGACGTAGCAATATGTCGTTCTGTTGCTGCAGCTGTGTTAGGAGATTCTACAGCTATAGAATTCATTCCGACTACTGGAAAAACACGCTTTACTGCCCTTGCTTCTGGTGAAGTTGATTTTCTGTCCAGAACGACAACATGGACATTCCAACGTGACGTTGAGTTAAAATTCGACTTTCAGGGCGTAAATTACTATGATGGTCAGGGCTTCATGGTTCCTGCATCAATGGGTATAACATCTGCGACAGACCTTGATGGAGCAACTGTATGTATTCAAACGGGTACAACAACAGAACTTAACTTAGCTGATTACTTCCGTGTCAATAACATGAGCTATGAGCCCGTACCGGTTGAGAAAAATTCAGAATCAAGAGCACTATACCTTGCTGGAGCTTGCGACGTTTACACAACAGACTCATCTGCTTTAGCCGCGACTCGTGCGACTTTTGAAAATCCAGGTGATCACGTAATCCTAAATGAAATCATTTCTAAAGAACCACTTGGTCCATTAACTCGCCATGGTGATAATAACTGGGGTGACGTTGTTCGCTGGACTCTAAATGCGCTAGTATCCGCTGAGGAGCTTGGAGTAACTAAGGCAAATGTTGCTGAACTTTCAGCTGCACCAACAAATAATCCTGAGATCAACAGAATGTTGGGAACAGAAAAAACCCTTGGTGCTTGGTTAGGTCTCTCTCCAACATGGGCTAGAGATGCGATTGCAGTAGCGGGTAACTACGGTGAGATATTTGAAGCTCACCTTGGTGTTAATACACCGGTAGGTCTTTCTCGAGGTTTGAATGCATTATGGACAAATGGTGGTATTCTTTACTCACCACCATTTAGATAATTAAACCAACCTAGACTTGGGAAACGTGGGGTTACTGCGTTTCCCATTTTTTATTTAATAGTTTTCTGTTCTTGAATAGAAATAATCTAAAGTTTATTTTAAAATAAATTCCCAACTTAATAACTGTAGGACTTTTAGCTAATGGCTGAGCAAGAAAATTTTCAAAAGCGCTCTTTTGAGTTATCTATGCTCATTTATGACACTAGATACCGTTCAACTTCCATACAAGTTATAGCCCTTCTTATCTTTTTTTCCTTTGTTGTTTGGTTGATAAATAACACTGCGGCTAATATGGCCGTATCAGGTAAAGATATTGATTTTAGTTTTTTGTTTAATCAGTCGGGTTATGACATTAACCAAAAATTTCTAGAGTATAACTCTCAATCAACACATCTAAGAGCCGCCGTTTTGGGTGTTATGAACACTTTAGTATTATCAGCTATGGGCTGTATTACAGCTACAATTTTAGGAGTAATAGTAGGTATCGCAAGGCTGTCCAAGAATTGGATAGTATCAAGGATCATGGCTGTCTATATTGAGATTTTTCGAAATGTCCCACTTTTACTTTGGATAATTTTAGTTATGGCTGTGACTGTTGAAAGTTTTCCAAGGCCTAATGCTTTTAGAGGGGCTGATCCTAGCGCCACCATGAAGTTATTTGATAGTGTAGCACTAACAAATAGAGGAATTTATCTTCCTGAACCTTTATTTTCAAAAGGCCTTGGTGACATAGCTCTTTTCTCTAACAGCTTTTCAATAAGTCTTGATTTGATGGTAATTCTTTTCGTTTTGATATCAAGTATATTGTGTATCAAAAAAATAAAGAAGCGCGCCTCTCGAATTCAGGAGGCGACAGGTGAAAGACCTACAACTTGGTATTGGGTTATTTCTGTTTTAGTTATACCAACGTTTATAGTTTTGGTAATCTTAGGGTTCTATTTGGGATACCCTGAATTAAAAGGTTTTAATTTTAAGGGTGGGATCCAGCTAAGAAACTCACTCATAGCGCTGTGGGTAGCACTTTCTCTTTACACCTCAGCTTTCATAGCTGAAATTGTAAGGGCTGGGATTTTAGCGGTATCCTCGGGACAAAGTGAGGCTGCAAGTGCGCTTGGCATGAGGCCAAATAGAATAATGTCGTTGGTTATACTGCCTCAAGCTATGAGAGTTATAGTTCCACCGCTAATTTCACATTACCTAAGTCTTACAAAAAATTCTTCTTTAGCAATAGCGGTCGGATATATGGACGTAACTGGAACTCTCATGGGGATTACTTTGAACCAGACCGGTAGAGAGTTAGAGACTTTGCTTTTGGGTATGTCAATTTACCTTTGTATTTCACTTATGATCTCTTCGGTTGTGAATTGGTACAACAAGAAAAATGACTTGGTGGGACGATAGTATGAAAAATGTTTTGTATGTAAGAAAAGAGATGTTGGCAGAACAATCACCTCCACCCAGTTCTATTGGGGCAGTTGGTTGGATAAAACAAAATCTTTTTAATGGCTGGTTTAATAGTATTCTGACACTTATTTCTTTATTTTTGATATATTCAATATTAATAAATCTAATCCCTTGGCTTTTATCTCCCACCTGGCAGGCTAATAGCCTTACTGAATGTCGTGAGATTAATAATGCAATTAAAGATGGTGGTGGGGCTTGTTGGGGAGTCATCACGGAGCGCTGGCCGCAGTTTATATTCGGATTTTACACAAGAGATGAAATTTGGAGGCCAGTGCTAGTATTTCTTTTTCTTTTAATAACTATAGCGCCGGTTTTAATTGATTGGCTTCCAAGAAAGCTACTTTTACTTTTAGTGGTGTTTCCCTATGTAGCGGTTTGGCTGCTATGGGGTGGGCCTGTATGGTCTCCACTTGTTTCGTTTCTGGGTTTGTTACTTGGTTACTGCACCTGGCATTTTCTAAAACCGACAGCTAATACGGGAGGAGCCGTTGGTCATGTACAACTGCTATCTAAGCACCCTTTTATTTTAGTGATTATGACTATCGCTATTCCTATCGTTTGGTGGTCGTTCTTAGCAACGCCTCTTTCCAATTCTTTGACTGATATATTTCCTTGGGGCTTAAAAGTTTTACCTAGTCGTAATTTTGGAGGACTCTTACTATCGTTAACAATTGGAGTAACCGCAATATTCTTTTCTCTTCCTCTTGGGGTTTTATTAGCACTTGGACGTCAATCTGACCTTTTAATTGTTAAGGTCCTATGTGTTTGGTTCATTGAATTCATTAGAGGTGTTCCATTGATCACGTTGCTGTTTGTAGCCTCAACGTTGTTGAATATCTTTATGCCACCAGGTACAAATTTTGATATAATCCTGCGTGTTGTTATTATGGTAACTTTGTTTTCTGCTGCGTATTTAGCCGAGGTAGTACGTGGTGGTTTAGCGGGTCTGGACACTGGTCAGTATGAGGGAGCAAATGCGCTTGGGTTTTCTTATTGGAAAGCACAGAGATTGATTATAATGCCTCAGGCATTAAAAATTTCTATTCCTGGGATTGTTTCCACTTTTATTGGGATTTTCAAGGATACTACACTAGTTTCTGTTATAGGGTTAATGGACCCACTCGGTTTGACCACTGCTATTCGTGCAGATATGGCTTGGAATGGAGTTTACTGGGAAATCAATATATTCGTTGCAGTTTTATTTTTTGTATTCTGCTTCTCGATGTCAAGATATTCAATGTATTTGGAGCGTAAACTCCAAAAGAAAAATTAGAGGAGAAATTTCATGGTTATATCGATGGAGGATAAAAAAGCTCGAGCCGAAATGCTGGCTTTAAATGATCACGCGATAGAAATATCAGGTATGAATAAATGGTTTGGAACATTCCACGTACTTCGAGATATTAACCTTAATGTTAAAATTGGTGAGAGAATAGTGGTTGCTGGCCCATCGGGCTCCGGAAAATCTACACTGATTAGATGTGTTAATCGTTTAGAAGAGCACCAGTCAGGAAAAATTGTTGTGGATGGGACAGAACTAACCTCAGATATAAAAAATATTGATAAAGTTAGATCTGAGGTTGGAATGGTCTTTCAACACTTTAACCTCTTTCCGCATTTGACAATCCTGGAGAACTGCACCCTGGCACCTTTGTGGGTTCGTAAAACGGCTAAAAAAGAGGCTGATGAAATTGCAATGAGGTTCTTAGAGAAAGTTAAGATCCCAGAGCAAGCAGCTAAATACCCTGGGCAATTGTCTGGAGGCCAGCAGCAGCGAGTAGCAATAGCAAGATCTTTATGCATGATGCCTAGAATAATGCTTTTCGACGAGCCTACCTCTGCACTTGACCCAGAAATGATCAAGGAAGTCTTAGATACAATGATTGAGTTGGCTGATGATGGAATGACGATGATAGTTGTGTCGCATGAAATGGGCTTTGCTCGACAGGTTGCTGATAGGGTTATTTTTATGGATGAAGGTCAAATAGTTGAGCAAAATGAACCAGAAGAGTTCTTTAATAATCCACAATCAGAGCGAACAAAATTATTCCTTAGTCAAATTTTAGGACATTAAACTAAAAACTGACGCGTATTTTTATCAAAGTTATCCGTGAAATGCGGCTACAGTTTTTAGGGTAGAAAAGCCGTAAAGAGCCTCAAATCCTTTTTCTCGACCGTGACCAGACCTGCCTACACCACCAAAAGGTAATTCAACGCCTCCACCAGCCCCATAATTATTAATAAAAACTTGCCCACATTTTAATTCTTTAGCCATTCTCATCTGTCTTGCTCCATTGTTGGTCCAAATCGATGCTACTAGCCCGAATGAGGTACTATTGGCGATATGAATAGCCTCATCCTCAGTATCAAATGGTATTAGCACCTGTACGGGCCCAAAAATCTCTTCCTGTGCTAGTTTATGATCATAAGGGACATCTTCAAATAAAGTTGGTTGGATATAAAAACCTGTTTCTGGAGCGTTCTGGGAAATACTACCTTTGGCAACAATTTTAAGGCCTTTACCTAATTCAAGGAAATTTAAAACTATTTCTTTCTGACGCTTAGAGATTAAAGGACCCAGGTCTAAATCGTCAATCGCTGGTCCTACACGAAGGGCTCTATATTTTTCACCCATCATATCTTTTACTTTATTAAAAACACTTTTTTGTATTAATATTCTGGAGGCTGCAGAGCAAGTTTGGCCGGCATTTTGAATCCCTGAGTTAACCAAGAAAGGAAGAGCTGCTTCTAGATCAGCGTCTTCAAAAACAATTTGTGGTGATTTTCCACCAAGTTCCAAGGTGACAGGAACAACATTTTTAGCCGCTGCTGCTTGGATTTTTTTACCAACAACCTCGGAACCTGTGAATGAAATATGATTAATGCCAGGGTGACACGCTAAAGAGGCACCCGCCTCAGATCCGAGGCCGGGAACAACGTTTAGTGCACCCTCTGGCAAACCAGCCCTTCTCGCTATGTCTGCAAAGGCCAATGCGGATAGGCAGGCCTCTTCGGCCGGTTTAAGGACAGTTGTATTTCCCATGGCTAGAGCGGCTCCAATTGAACGGCCTATAATTTGCATCGGGTAATTCCAAGGAACAATGTGGCCTGTTACTCCATGTGGTTCACGTAAGGTGTAAACGGTATAACCTTTTAAGTAAGGGATTGTTTCTCCGTGTATCTTGTCTGAGGCTCCTCCATAAAACTCTAGGTAGCGCGCGAGAGCGATCGCATCACCGCGTGCCTGTGTTAGAGGCTTTCCCACATCGTTTGCTTCTAGTTCTGCAAGTAGCTCAACTTCATTTAAAACCATTTGGCTCATTTTTAATAGAACTCGTCCTCTTTCTAAAGCAGTTGAATGAACCCAATCACTATTCTGTGCTGCTTTAACGGCGTGATCTATGTCTTCACTAGAGCCACGCGATATTTTACATAAAATTTTACCACTCGAAGGGTTTGTTAGTTCAATGAACTTGCCTCTATGAGGTTGAATCCACTTTCCATTTATAAAACAGAGTGAGGGGTTAAAGGAGAGTTTATTTATGTCCATGACTTTTCCAGTATGTTTTCTAAAATTTCTTCAAATTTTAAATTATTTTTAACTAGTTAACAGGTCTATAAGTGAATTTCCCATAACTTTTGCACTATCGACCATATCATCTATCACAACAAATTCATCAGGTTTATGGGCTAAATCTAAAATTCCAGGACCATAGGCGATGCAGTTTTTAAGAGTGCCGATCCTATCTATATGTTTTTGATCATAAGAACCAGGTGATGCGACATAATCTGGAATTTTACCTAAAACTTTTTCTATAGAAGCGGCAATAGATTTTACTATAGGTGCCTCTTTATCGGTCATACTGGGTATAACTCGATTTAACTCAGTTACCTCATATTTAAATTTTGGTCTTCTCGATTTTATTCCTTCTAGCAAGTCTTCTATTTCTGCTTTGACTTCTTCTACGTTTTCTTCAATCAGAAAACGTCGATCAATAATTATTCTACAGCTATCGGGAACACAATGAGATGGTAAAGCATTGCTTTCTGGATCTGGCTCCACCTGACCACCGTGGATTGAGTTAATATTCATGGTGGAGTTTTTCGCACCCTCTGGTATCACGGGCATTTCGGTAACTCGTTTTTTTAGATTAGGAAATAAAGTTTCTTCAAACTCGTTTAACACCTCGCCCATGTGACGCACAGCACAATCACCGGCAAATGGCATGGCTCCGTGTGCGATCTCTCCAAAAGTTTCTATTTCAGCCCACCATCCCCCGCGATGGCCTAGACATATACGGTCTTTGTGAAGAGGTTCAGGTATAATAACATGTTGGACTCGTTGGGGTGAAAAAAAACCTTTTTCTGCTAAATATGCTACACCTCCATAACCACCAGTCTCTTCGTCTGCGGTTCCCGATATTTCAATTGCTCCATTATACTCAGGGCAAGCTTCTAAAAATGCTTCTACTGCTATAATCGATGCCGCCAGGCCGCCTTTCATGTCACAGGCTCCACGACCGTAGACTTTTCCTTCAAAAACCTGTCCGCCAAACGGATCAAATGTCCAACCCAACCCAACTTCAACAACATCAGTATGAGAATTGAAGTGGACACATTCTCCTGAGTTTTTACCCTCTTTTCTTCCAATAATATTCCAACGTGGGTATTTGTCTGAGTCTCCAGGAGTACCTTTTGCTCTAATTATTTGTGTTTCAAAGCCAATTTTAGATAATCTTTTATTTAGATATTCGCAGATTTCTAAATAATTCTCTCCTGGTGGATTTAACGTGGGAATTTTAATAAGATCTTGGGTTAACTCTACTAGAGATTCTTTTCTAATTTCAATGAGCTCTGACAAGGAAGTGAAAAGTGTATTTTTTTTATCTGATGCCATTTTTTTACTTTCTAGAAAATATTTAACCTAAGATGTTTTAAATACTGACATGTGGTACTCAGATTGTTTTGGGTCTCGTTGAAAATTTTCTGAGATAGGGCATGACAGTCTTACGGCACAACCTTGCGATAAAAATTTAGTGCCTTCAATAGTATTTAAAAAACTTTTGCATTTACCAACATCATAACCTTTACTCGTTAATGCAGTAACCTTGCATGCGTTCAGGCAGGGTTTATTACAATTGTTGCAAGGTTTTTGTGTTTTAGGTGGTAATTTTATTCTTTTAGATAAACCCAATGCACCCCTATAAGAGACCATTAGCCCAGCATTTTTGTGAACTAGTAAAGACACTGGGCTTTGCCATGCGGAACCTGAACGAATGGCCCATTTGAAAAAAGGGTGTAGTGGTATTCCAAACGGGAAAAAGGCTGTGGAGTTCAAGTTTTGGGCTATTTCATTAATAACTCTGTAAGACCACATGTCCAGTGGGTTGATTTCTCCTTCTTTCCACTCTGGACTTGACGTAAAATGTTTCCAGAAATTAGGTTCGTCGGGTCCTAAAAGTATTAATGTTTTAACTTCTGAAGGTATATGATCATTGTTGTTAGGAAAAAAACCACCTAAGATTTTTAGCTTTTGTTTCTTAACTAATTTGTCTATTTCTTCGTAAGTCATCTGCATTTTATTTGAGTTAAGTTACTATTTATAAGCGAATTATTGAGCCGGCCCCGTGCTCTGTGAATAGCTCTAAGAGGCATGCATTAGGTGCACGTCCATCTAATATAACAACAGCTCTAGCTCCACCTTCTAGTGCAACCAGAGCAGTAGCAGTCTTCGGGATCATACCCCCTTGGATAATTCCCTTCTCAGTTAGTGCCTTAATCTCTGAAGATGATAGTTCCGTTATAACTTCCCCATTTTCATTTTTGACTCCAGAAACATCAGTTAGAAGTAGTAACCTATCCGCCTTTAATGCTGCTGCTATTGCACCAGCTACGGTATCTCCATTAATATTATATGTCTCTCCGCCTTCTCCTAAGCCTATTGGAGCAACGACCGGAATAAAGCCGGACTTAAACATTTCACTTAAGACGAAGGGGTCTACCTTAGTTGGTTTTCCAACAAAACCAAACTTTGGATCTTCAGGAGTGCAATGTATTAAGTTTGCGTCTTTACCTGAAAGGCCAATACCTTTCCCACCTTGTGTATTAATTGCTTGAACTATTTTTTTATTGATGCTTCCAGAAAGCACCATTTCCACCACTTTAATAGTTTCCTTGTCTGTGACCCGCTTTCCATCAATAAACTTTGATTTAATATCTAATTTTTCTAACATCTCATTTATCATTGGACCACCACCATGCACTATAACAGGGTTTATACCAACTTGCTGCATGAGAACGATATCTCGGGCAAAGACTTCCATGTTTTGATCGTTACCCATAGCGTGACCACCAAGCTTAATGACAACTACAGCACCATCGTACCTTTGTAAGTAAGGGAGTGCCTCGGAGAGAGTTTTTGCAGATGTCACCCAGTCATGACTAAGGTTTAATTGCTTTTTCATAGGTTGGTTTTCCAATAACTGAACATTCCATGTATAGTATATTTGGTATATATAGAAGAATTAAGAGTTTTCTACTATATTAAAGCAGATTTCTTGAAATACTGTTTAATTTTCTTTCACTCAAGTGTTGCGATAGCTGACCGTAGATCTGGTATCCCTAGGCCTGTATTGGAAGAGGTAATAATTATCTCTGGATATGCTGCTGAGTGAGAAGATAAATCATCTGATACTGATTTTATTAAAGCGCTAAAGTCAGGTGATTTTATTTTATCTGTCTTTGTAAGTACAATTTGAAATGTTACGGCTGATTTATCGAGTGCGCTGAGGATTTCATGATCTACCTTTTTTATACCGTGCCTAGCATCTATGAGAACAAATGCACGCCTAAGGGTCTGTCTCCCAGACAGATATAGTTTTAGTAAATTTTGCCATTTCTTTACTACTGCTAAAGGTGCTTCTGCAAACCCGTAGCCTGGGAGGTCAACCATGTAAAATTTTTCGCCGATTGAGAAGAAGTTTATTTCCTGCGTTCTTCCTGGTGTATTCGAAGTTCTAGCTAGTGCTTTTCGTCCAGTCACAGCATTAAGTAAACTAGATTTTCCTACATTAGACCTTCCAGCGAAACAGATTTCTGTTCGATTTGGTAGCGGTAGACCGTCTATAGCGACTACACCTTTTAGAAAAGTGTTTTCACCGGCAAAAAGTCTTCTTCCTTCCTCCAGGGCGTCTTTGGAAAGTTCTTTAGATATTTGGAATGTGAATTTAGTCATGCCATTAAACTATAATACCGAAATGGTATCACCAACCATTATTTTACCAGGCTCTAGAACCTGGCCATAAACTCCAAAGTCTTTATGACCCCAGGTTTCCAGGATCGACAAAGTATCAACGTCTCGTTCTCCAGTTGTGGGGTTTGCTGTTGTAGCTAAACATCTGACTATACGTTCTTGTATGGCTATTTTGCATTCACCTATTGAAATAATTTTACCTATCCAATTAAATTCTTCCCATGGGTCTAAACCATCTAACCATAAATTTCCTCTCCATCTTCTAATGTCGAGTTTTTCCCCTAATTTTCTTTCAATGGCTTGGTGACTGGTAATGCTATTAAGAGATACCGATGGGTAATCTGTATCTGTCATGCCCCGACCTAAAACTCGAACAACTCTCTCAGATTTTGATCTGTTTTTCGGCATTATTGGAGAAACCCATTTTATTAACTCTTCTGAATTTTTTTCTGGATGAATAGTTACTGATTTTAGGTCTGGATGGCTCAAAGTTACTTCTTCGTTGGATTCATTCAAAGAAGCATTTATCGCCATTAATTTAGGCGCCTTTGATCCTCTAGAAAAGTTTACACACTCAGCCCAAGAGCCATTATTTGCTTTTGACGTTTCATGTGCAACAGCCCAACAACGGTCCCAGGGTAGTGTTTTATCTTTACTCAGCTCTATACTGGTAAGCTCCTCTCGGCCGTGACTCTTAATTGGATGCCTCCATATGTGTTTTAATATAGGGGTCATTTTTTGTCTGCTTTTTTTCTTTTGAGGCTAGATTTAATATTTCCAAAGAGGTCAGGTTTATAACCCTGACTTCGCATTATTGCATATTGCTGACCAAAGGTCATAACATTGTTGGCGATCCAGTAAACTACTAAGCCACTTGCAAAACTTCCCAGCATAAACATGAAAACCCATGGCATCCAAGCAAATATCATTGCTTGAGTTGCATCTGTTGGAGCGGGGTTTAACTTTTGCTGAAGCCACATTGATATGCCCAGGAGGATAGGTAGAACCCCAATAGATACAAGTGCAAAAATCGTACCAACTTCTGGTGTGCCCCATGGTAAAAGTCCAAATAAATTAAGAATTGATGATGGATCAGGTGCACTTAAGTCTTTAATCCAGCCGACCCAAGCCTCGTGTCGTAGCTCTATGGTTACAAAAATAACTTTATATAGAGAGAAAAAGATGGGGATTTGTAGTAGGATTGGCAAACAACCAGCAGCAGGGTTTACTTTTTCTTTTTTGTATAGAGCCATCATTTCGACTTGAAGTTTTTTCTTGTCGTCGCCTACCTTGGCTTTAATTTTTTCCATCTCAGGCTGTAGGTTTTTCATTTTAGCCATCGACACATATGATTTATAAGCCAAGGGAAGAAGAAGAGCTTTAATTAAAAATGTGAGAGCAATAATTGAAAAGCCCATATTTCCTATAAACCCATTTAACCAATATAATACTGCAAAGATTGGTTTGGTTAGAAAAAAGAACATTCCCCAGTCAATCGAGTCTAAAAACCCGTTTATGCCATCTTTTTCGTAATTTTTGATTGTGGCCCATTCTTTTGCTCCAGCGAACAGCTTTGTGGAAATCATTTTTGTATCGCCAGGTGCAACATTTACAAGTTTTAACCTTGTTTCAGTTTGATACACCTCTGCACCAGGTACATATTTGGCAACTGAGGTGAACGGAGCGCCAGGTGTTGGAATTAAAGCAGTCATCCAATACTTATCTGTAAACCCTATCCAACCATTTTCAGATACCTTTGAAATATTAGTGTTTGCAGCTTCTCTAGGTAAAAATGTGAAATCTGGCATGTCATCGTAATCAACTTCATCTAACTCGCCGTCGGCCATTGATACAACGCCCTCGTGTAGAATGAAAAAGCCAATAACATCTGGCTCACCGTGTCTTGCTATTATGCCATAAGGTTGAAGGTCGAAATTTTTAGATGATTTATTTTCAACAGACTGTTCTATTGAAAACATAAAATTTTCATCAACAGAAATTTTTCTACGAAAGATTAACCCTTGAGTATTTTCCCACTTTAAAACCACAGGACTATTAGGTTTAATACTACTTCCTCTTTCTATTCCCCATAGAGTTGTGGGACCAGGAACCTGGTCATAATTTAGGTTTGTTGATCCGGGCGTCCACCCAAACAGTGCGTAATACGCATTAGGACTGTCAGTGGGGGATAAGAGAGCTACGTTTTTCTTCTTTTCTAAGGTCTCATAGTAGTTTTTAAGTTTTAACTGATCTATTCTTCCACCTAGGAGGGATATAGATCCACTCAAGTTTGGTGTGGAAATTTTTACTCTTGGAGCTGGAGTTCCTTTTGAATTATTAAGACCTGCTACTGTTTGTGGGATGTTTGATGTCGTATTCACAACTGGTGGCAATAGGCCACTATTATTCTTATCTGAAGCCAGCTCTATCGTATTGTCTATATCCTGAGGAAGCTCTTCGGGAGGAAAAAGGAAAAACCAGGTTAGAATTACAAAAAAACTAAGAACTGTTGCGAAAATAAGATTTTTATTTTGTCCGTCCATTATGGGACTACCACCTATAATATTTAAATTTAAAATGGTTCAACATCTTGATGTAGAGAAGGTCAAGCTTTTTCTCGAGATATTTACCGCAACAAGGTTATTAATTAACAGAAATTTAGGTGTTTGGTGTTTTATCACTTTTTAATTTTTTAGGCGCACTATTCCGTACTAGGCCTTTAAAATCGAATATATTAGTGTCTAACAGGTGAGAAGGATTACTGTTCATCAACCCTCTAAAGATTTTTTGTTTACGCCCAGGATGTTTTTGTTCCCAACTGTTCAGTAATTCTTTTATATTTTGCCTTTGAAGTCCATCTTGAGAGCCGCAAAGGTCACATGGAATTATTGGGTAGTCCATCGCTCTTGAAAATTTATCACAATCAGCTTCGGCAACATATGCTAAAGGTCTATAGACGAACACGTCACCCTCATCATTGAGAAGCTTTGGTGGCATTGCGGCTAAACGAGAGCCATGAAACAAATTTAACATGAATGTTTCAAGAATGTCTTCTCTATGATGCCCTAAAACAATAGCTGAACAACCTTCCTCTCGGGCAATACGATATAGAATACCACGCCTCAACCGTGAACAAAGTGAACAATATGTACGACCTTTAGGTACTTTTTCAGTAACTATTGAGTAAGTATCTTGATATTCTATTCTGTTAGGTACTCTCATTTCTTTTAAAAACTTTGGTAGTATAGTCGCAGGAAAATTAGGTTGGCCTTGGTCTAAATTACAAGCTAGAATCTCTATGGGTAGCAGCCCGCGCCATTGTAACTCTGTTAGGGCTGCTAATAGTGTGTAGCTATCTTTGCCACCTGACAGACAAACCAACCAGCGAGCACCTGGCTCTAGCATACCGAAGTCACAGATAGCTTGACGAGTTTCCTTGATTATTCGTTTGCGTAGTTTTTTAAACTCAGTTGTAGAAGGCGCATTATCAAATAAGGGATGGATAGGGGAATTATCAAGCATGGCACACATATATTGTTGTGTTGAGTATAAGGGAAGTGAAATCTGAGTATATCAAAAATATTCTAGATTATAATGTATCCTTAAATTTCTCTAAGGGACATTGTCTATTCCAGAGCTTCCAAGCGGATGACACTTTAGAATCCTTTTGAAAGTTAGATTTATCCCTTTGATCGCCCCATGTTTTTTTAAAGCGTCTAATGCATAGGCTGAGCAAGTAGGCATGAAACGGCAGTTTGAACCGACCCAAGGTGAAAAGACCAACCTATATAATCTGATAGGTAGAGATAATATATAAGCAAACGGTGTCATGAGTGAACTTTCTTAATAGCCTTATTCAGATCTTCAATAAGCAAAGAATAATTTCTCTCAAGTGTAGTTTTTGGACGCCCAACTAAAACATAGTCCCAACCTGGATTACCTTTTTGTGTCAATGTAGCCTTAGAAATTTCCCTGAGACGCCGTTTTGCTCGATTTCTAGCAACAGCGTTCCCTAGTTTTTTTGAACAAGTATACCCAACTCTGGTATTTAAGTTACCATCCTTACGGTTTCGACCTTGTAAAAGAAACCCTGGTTGTCCAGAACGCTTTTCAGCTGCCGCTAATAAGAAATCTCTGCGCTTTAAAATCGTGGTAAGGGTTATTTGGATAATATTCATCTTACGCCCTAAAAGGTATATCTCTTATAAGTTAAATCTTTATAACAGAGTGTCTTTTTAGGAATTATTTATGCACTCAGCGACTTACGCCCTTTGGCTCTACGAGCATTAAGGATTTTTCTTCCTGCTTTTGTGGCCATTCTTGCGCGAAAACCATGGCGGTGTTTACGAACTAGGTTAGAAGGCTGAAATGTACGCTTCATAATTAAACATCCCGAATATATAATAAGTTATTAAGAGGTGTCTATTAACGTTAGTATTCGATTAGGTCAACGGCCAAAGCATCTTATATTTATAATAATTTATGATTTATAATAAATAATGTCCTCTAATCAAGGCATACTTTATATATTAGTTATTTAATAAGGGTCCCTTATTTAGTTGTTTTTTGTTTTGGAGTTAGGTTTGTATGATGAATAATACTTGCAAAGAAAAGTCTCCAGAGGTACATCCTCCTGACCCCCGCGCGCTGGTAGCTCAGTTGGATAGAGTACTTGACTACGAATCAAGGGGTCGGGGGTTCGAATCCTCCCCAGCGCGCCATTAATTTTCCTTGATATAGGAATAAAGCCAAAAAAACTGAAGCTAACCAACCTATTAAGAGATACTAGTGTAAAGCCTTGGAATATATTAGGTAAGTTATATCCATTTCTCTTCTTTTTGACGTTTATGAGCATGAACGGCATTTTTCATTAACATAGCAACTGTCACAGGGCCAACTCCACCAGGTACCGGTGTAATCCATCCGGCGATTTCCTTTACAGACTCTGAGTCTACGTCGCCGACTATCTTAGTTACTCCATGCATGTCAGAAATTTGGTTAATACCTATATCAATTACTGCTGCTCCCGGTTTTATCATGTCTGACTTAATAAAAAGAGGTTTCCCAATTGCCACTATCACTACGTCTGCTCGGCGTGAATGCATGGCAACGGATCTGGTCATATGGTGGCAAACTGTTACAGTGGCACCTTCTGCCATTAGGAGAAAAGCTATTGGCTTTCCAACAATCTCTGAATGCCCAATCATTACAACTTCCAGGCCCTCCATTTTCAAACCGGTCTCCCTAATTAACTCGACTGATGCGGCAGCGGTACAAGGGGCCATTGCAATATCAGAGTAAACAATATTTCCAATTGATGCAGGGTTCATGCCTTCTACATCCTTAAGGGGATGAATGGCTGATTGTAATGATCTAACGTTTATGTGGTTAGGGACAGGTCGTTGTAATATTATACCCAAAACCTCTGAGCTATCATTGAGCTTTAATATTCTTTGTTTGCATTCTTCCTGAGTTATATCGTGATCCCAAATTTGCTCATTAAATTTTATCTCTGATTTTCTGGCGGCATTTGCTTGGTTTCTAACATAAATAGCAGTCTCTGGTGTTTGCCCTATGCATATTGAAACTAATGCGCCCATATTATTTTGATTTACTGAATATGATTTTACGTCAAGTAATATTCGATCTCTAACTGGCAAGCCGCTTAAGTATCTATTTTCTTTCAAGGCTTTATCCTTTTCAATTTCTTTGGTTGAAACGTCTTCCAATTAGTGAGGCTGCAATATTTGTCTTTTGAATATCTATTGCTCCTCCAGCTATCCCCCAACCCCATGAATCTCGAAATTTTTGTTCAATTGGGTAGTCGCTCGAGTAGCCATAGGCTCCCATAAGTTGCATTGCTTTACCCGTGACTTCACGACAAATCTCATTCGCATAACACTTGGCTATTGAACTTTCTCCTACTGTTGGGAGTTTGCTATTAGTGTTAGTGACTGCCCGATATAACAACATTCGAGAAGCATCCAACTTCATCTTCATTTCAGCAATTGAAATTTGCACTGCCTGGAAATCGATAAGCTGTTTTCCAAATTGTTTTCTTTCTTGAACGTAATTGAGCACATAATCAAACGCAGATTGTGCACATGCCAGGCTCATAGTGGTATTGCCGCAGCGTTCAAGATCAAATGCTTTCATTAATTTTTTGAAGCCACCTGCCGGTAAAACAATGTTTTCAAGTGGTAAGCTGATATTATCAAAGTGCATATCTGCGCTTACGACACCCCTCCAACCCATATGCCGCTCTTTTTTTCCAAAACTTAATCCAGGCCGATTTTTTTCGATTAAAACAGCACCTATTCCATTTGCACCTTGTTCATTGGACATTTTACAGTAAACGACATAAGCATCGGCATGACTTGCTCCTGAGCACCAACGTTTTGTGCCATTAACTAAAACTCTATCATTGCTGATTGTGGTACTGGTACTTAGGTCAGTCAGTGCTGAACCAGCGTGTGGCTCAGACATAGCAACTGCTAAAATCATTTTACCTGAGCATACCTTGGAGAGTGTTTTTTCTTTTAACTTCTCTGATGCAAAATATGAAATAGCTAATGCCGGGCCAAAACAACTTTCAAAAACTGGGAATGCGAGTGCAATCGAAATTTTTGCTACTTCTTCGAGTACGAGCACAGCCTCAAAGTTACTCATGCCTAACCCACCATATTTTTGTGGCAGATTGACACCCAGAAAACCCATGTCAGAGAATTTCTGAATTATTTTCTTGTTAGGGGGTTTACCTGTTAGCTCAATTTGGGCTGCAACTGCAGTTAGCTCGTTTTTAGCGAACTTTCGAACAGAGTCCTGTAATTCTATTTGTTCATTTGACAGAGTAAAGTCCAATTATTCACCTCAAATATTTTGATTTAACATTCACATTATTATTTCATAGGTTACAATAGGTATCAATTTGCTAGTAGCAATTATATTAATAAGATTTTTTAGATGAAGGAAACCAAATGACAAATTTCACCAAAGGCACAATGGCCCTTGAGGGGATAAAAATTCTCGATCTAAGTCGAGTTTTGGCTGGTCCTTGGGCCACTCAAATGCTAGCTGATTTAGGGGCAGACGTTGTTAAGGTTGAGTCAGTCTTAACTGGTGACGATACACGGTCTTGGGGGCCACCTTTTATTACTAGACCAGATGGTTCAAAGGGTGAAGCTGCGTATTTCTCTTGCGCCAATCGTAATAAACGATCAATTACTATCGATTTTTCAAAACCTGAGGGAGCTTCTTTGATCCATGTTCTTTTGCAAGAGGCAGATATTATAGTAGAAAACTTTAAGGTTGGAGGGCTAAAAAAATACAAATTAGATTATGAATCTATTAAAAAAATCAATCCAAAGATAATTTATTGTTCGATTACTGGCTTTGGTCAGACTGGACCATATGCTCACCGGTTAGGTTATGACTTCTTAATACAAGGCATGGGTGGATTAATGAGTATTACTGGTCAGCCCGAAAGCCTTTGTGGTGGAGAACCAATGAAGGTGGGTGTAGCCATCTGTGATTTGTTTACAGGAATGAATGCGGGATCTTCAATCTTGGCTGCCTTACATTACAGGAATCGTACGGGTAAAGGGCAACATATAGACTGTTCTTTAATGGACAGTCAGGTTTCCATGCTAGCAAATCAAGCATCTAACTGGTTAAATGGTGATGTTGTACCTACTAGAATGGGTAATAGTCACCCTAATGTTATCCCTTATCGAGTTTTTGCGTCATCAGATGGACATCTAATAATAAGTTGTGGGAATGACTCACAGTTTCAGAGGTTATGTGATGCGTTAGGACTTTCAGAAATCTCAAATGATCTTAAGTACAAATCGAATGAAGCTAGGCTTAAGAACAGAGAAGCCCTTGAAACTGAATTACAGTCAGTATTGGAAAAAATGAAAAAAGAAGATATAATTGAGATGCTAGAAGCCGTAAATGTTCCCTGTGGCCCTATAAACAACCTGCCTGAGGTTTTTGCAGATCCACAAGTTATTTCAAGGAAAACAGAAATTGATCTTAAACGCTCTGATGGTGCTACTATAAAAACAGTTGCTTTTCCGGCGAAGCTCAGTGAGTCACCAGCTACCTATAGAAATGCACCACCAATCTTAGGAGAGCATACTGAAGAAATTTTATTGGACTGGGCAAAACTGTCAGACGAGGAAATTAAATCACTAAGAGAGAAAAAAGTTATTTAGTGTAAGATTTTTACGTATGACTTAAAAATTTTATTACGATTAGAGTTTGGTGGAGCCTAGGGGGATCGAACCCCTGACCTCTTGCATGCCATGCAAGCGCTCTCCCAGCTGAGCTAAGGCCCCTGATATCGACTGAGTGATTTTTTAAACATTTTGATTAAGAAAACCAAGTGAATTATTCTTCTTCCGAAGGAACATCTGCTATATCATCAAGACTAACTGTCTCTTCGTCATCATCTTCAAGTAATCCATCATTTTCTAAAAGATCATCTTCTATAACTATATCCTCATCATCTTCTAAAACAATTTCTGTGCTTTCTTCCGTGACGTCATTCTCTTTATTTTGCGCGTCAGGTTTGTCAGCTTCCATGGTACGAGATTTATTCCCCAGAAGAACCTCAAGAGAAAATTCATGACCACATGCTGGACACAACATTGGATCTTTTTTAAGATCGTAAAATCTTACTGAGCAACTAGGGCAAACACGTTTAACCCCCCATTCTTCTTTGGGCATAATTTTCCTCTTTTCAAATCGAAGATATTCTAGACTAGGCAGTTGCCACAGGCGGAGCTTAGTGTCAAAGACTTTCCAATATTTTTCTTATGACTTTTAGAATTTTTTGTACTTGTTCACCCAAAATAGTGCGTTAGGGTCTAAATTTATGGATAACACTGAAAAATTACATTCTATTACTGTGGGTTTTCCTGCGGTACAGGTTTTCGTAAAAAAATCAAAAAGGGCTAAAAGAGTTTCCCTGAAAGTTTCTGGAACCAATGGCAATGTTTTTCTGATTGTTCCAGTGAGAGTTAATATGCAAGATGCTGAAAATTTTGCGTGTGAGAAAGTAGGGTGGATCCGTAAGCAGTTAGTTAGCAAAGTTGAGAAAACCTCGGTAGAACATGGAACCGTTTTACCAATAGGAGGCATTCCACATAAGGTAATAGCTGGTTATGGAAAAAAAATAATATTTAAGGATCGTACTATAATAGTGCCGTTTAAAAGGAAAAGTTTTAACTCTGGTCTGAAAGCATTTTTGATTGAGTTAGCTCGCCAAAGGTTTTGTGAAAGAACAGACTATTACACTAAATTGATTGGAAAAGAATACAGCAGGATAGAAATAAGAGATACAAAGTCTAGGTGGGGTTCGTGTAGTGCGGAAGGTAACATTTCGTATTCCTGGCGACTTATTTTAGCACCAAACTCTGTCTTAGATTATCTGGTAGTTCATGAAGTTAGTCATTTAGTAGAAATGAATCATTCAATTAATTTTTGGAACCAGGTGGAAACATTAATGCCAAACTATAAGGAATTTCGATCATGGCTAAAGCTAAATGGTGAAAGACTACATTCATATCAATTTTAGGGGTTTGCTATTATTTAATTTTGTGATCACATACGTAAATGAGAAAAAGTAAATTAAAACCGTTTAGTTTAGGTTTCGAAGTTAACTCTGAGGTTCAAACAGGTTCGGCAAATGAATATATTTACCGTTGTTTGAGATCTCTAATAATGTATGGAGAGATTTTGCCTGGAACCTCGATGACCCTAAGAGGGGTAGGGAAGGAGTTTGGGGTTTCTATGACCCCGATCCGAGAGGCAGTGAGGCGTCTAGTAGCAGAAGGCGCATTAAATCTTTCTATTTCTGGTCGAATTTCTACACCAGAGTTAACAAATGATCGAATAGAGGAGTTGGCCTCTCTACGCGCTCTTTTGGAACCAGACCTTGCCACTCGTGCCCTGCCTCGCGCTCACTCAGCATTAATAGAAAGGTTAGAAACTACCAACGGTCTAATAGCGAAGGCTATAAGGGCCGAAAGCTCTGTAGATTATATTAGGTATAACCTAGAATTTCATCGGTCATTATATTTGAGAGCTCAAGCGCCTGCGACACTTGCTCTATTGGAAACGGTTTGGTTGCAGTTGGGACCAACTATGAGGAGTTTATATGGTAAATTGCAGCGAACTAATTCACCTCAACACCATCAATCGATTATAGAGGCGTTAAAGTTAGGTGATGAACCTAGTTTACGTTTGGCTGTGAAAGCAGATGTCACGCAAGGACTTAAACTTTTAGCTCAATAATGTATGAGACTGGATAACTAGTTTAGATCAAACCAATACCAGCATTATGACCTTAAAGTTTTTAGTAGACTCGTGCTTTTGGAGCAATTTTCTTTAAATCGATGCCACCGTCTTTTTGTTGCGTTAAGGGCTTTAGCTGCACGTCTCTGTACTTTATTGACGTATTTTCCCCACAATACACTAACGAGTGTTTTCGCCACTCTTCGTCATCTCGCTCAGGATAATCTTCATGCGCATGTGCTCCTCGGCTTTCTTTTCGGGCTTCTGCCGCAACAATAGTTGCTATGGCATTTGGCATTAAATTTGTTAATTCTAGTGTTTCCATAAGATCAGAATTCCAAATCATTGAACGATCGGTGACTTTTATGTCCGCCATCCTTTTAGATACCGCTCTCATTTTTTCCACCCCTTCTGCCAGTGTTTTCTCAGTTCTAAAGACGGCAGCGTCAGATTGCATTGTTTTTTGCATTTCAAGCCTAAGGTCGGCAGTAGGAATAGCGCCTTTCGAATACCGTAGATTATCAAATCTGTTTAATATTTTATCAATCTCATTTGAAGAAATTGTAGGGTTAGAAGATTTTCTATCTACAACTTTTCCTGCTCGAATTCCTGCAGCTCGTCCAAAAACTACTAAATCTATCAGAGAGTTAGAGCCTAATCTGTTTGCCCCATGAACGGATGCACACCCTGCTTCTCCGACAGCCATTAACCCGGGAACAACTCGATTGTGATCAGTGTCTGTTGGAGATAAGACTTCACCCCAATAATTGGTTGGAATTCCACCCATATTATAATGCACTGTTGGAAGAACGGGAACAGGGTCTTTTGTCAAATCAACACCTGCGAAAATTCGCGCACTTTCAGATATCCCTGGTAACCTGGTTGCTAGGGTTTCAGCCGGAAGATGATTGAGGTTAAGGTGGATATGATCTGAGTGCTCACCTACCCCACGGCCTTCCCGGATTTCCATTGTCATACATCTTGATACAACATCTCTAGAAGCCAGGTCTTTATAGGTTGGGGCATACCGTTCCATAAAACGTTCACCCGAGGAATTAGTTAAGTATCCACCTTCACCTCTAGCACCTTCGGTAATCAAGCAACCCGCACCGTATATCCCTGTAGGATGGAATTGTACGAACTCCATATCTTGTAGAGGCAGCCCTGCTCTTGCTACTAAGCCTCCGCCATCCCCAGTACAAGTGTGT
>Ga0209403_10002554_pt1 | contig 21555 bp, 21 predicted proteins | sample ArcticOcean_MG_C_8_FD_187440 | JGI IMG/M metagenome (GOLD analysis project Ga0209403, IMG submission 187440) | Marine microbial communities from western Arctic Ocean - ArcticOcean_MG_CB11_86 (SPAdes) (version 2) | ecosystem: Environmental > Aquatic > Marine > Oceanic | place: Arctic Ocean... | reverse complement strand
TGCCGACCGTCCATATGAACACCCGCCATATTGTCACCGCCTCGCAATGGTTCGGTGGTGGCGCTGACCTCACGCCAATGATCGCCAGCGACGTCGACAGAGCGCTGTTTCACGCCGCCTTCAAAGAGGCATGCGATGAACATGATCCCGACTATTACCCGCGCTATAAAGAATGGTGCGATGAATATTTCTATCTGCCGCACCGCGATGAGCCGCGCGGCGTCGGCGGCATCTTCTTCGATTATCTCAATACCGGCGACTGGCAGGCCGATTTCGAATTCACCCAGGATGTCGGGCGCACATTTCTCAATATTTATCCCGAGGTGGTGCGCCACCATATGCAGGAGCCATGGACGCCCGAACAACGCGAGCAACAGCTCGTCAAGCGCGGGCGCTATGTGGAATTTAATCTACTGCATGACCGCGGCACCCAGTTCGGCCTCAAGACCGGCGGCAATGTGGAGGCTATATTGATGTCCATGCCGCCTGCGGCTAAATGGCCGTGACACCGGCTGCAAAGTGGCCGTAAGAATGCGCTTCAGCTAAACTGTGCTGAGATCAGCTTCGAGTGGAGAATAGAAAATGAGAAAAGCCTTTATAAGCGCCGCTGCTCTGGCGCTCATATTGTTGTTCAGCGCCATGTTATTCAGCGCTGGGCCGGGCGCCCGGGCGGCCGAGCAATTATCCATCGAAGCCTTCTATGGCAATTTTCAGGGCAGCGGCATCGCGCGCACCGACGACAGCGATTATTTCGGCCTAACCCTGCGTGATTTCGACGTCACCGTGCAGCCTGAAGGAGCCGGTATCTCGATTGCCTGGACCACCGTGCTGCGTCAGGGTGGTGATGTCGATAGCCCCAATGTGCGGCGCAAATCGAACAGCATGATATTCGAGCCCAGCCAATTACCCGGCATCTACCGCGCGGTTAATTCCGGCGATGCCCTGGCCGGGCAGCCGGTCGCCTGGGCCTATGTGCAGGGCTACACCTTGGTTTTGCATTCCCTCGTCATTCTCGACAACGGTGACTATGTCATGCAGACCTATAACCGCACGCTCTCGGATATGGGCATGGCATTGGAATTCATCAGCATTCAAAATGGTGAAACCACGCGCAAGGTCGAAGGTCGCCTGACCAAGCAAAGCAATTAATCAGTCGGCGTCACCCGCGAGATTGCGCAATTTCTCCAGGCACTGATCGCGGGTAGGCGCGAAATCCGCCGCGATCCACCAGCCTTCCACCGCTTTTAAAAGATCGCCAATTTCAGGACCTGCCGCGCGGCCGAGCACCAGCGCATCGGCGCCTTTGATCGGCAGGGCAATGGGCTGCCAGCTTTTTGCCGCCGTAATCATCCGGCGATAGCTATCAACGTTATTGCCGTTTTCGGCCCAAGCCAAAATAAGCCAATCGATCATCCGCGCCGCACCATGGGTATATAAATCACGGCGCAGCGCCTGCGCATCCAGCGCGGCGCTGATCGTGCCAGGCGGCGACAGCATTGCGACAAGCCTGTCGCGCTCCTCGTTGGATAGGCGCAGACGTTCGGCCAGTGCTTTGGCATCCGCTCCGTCACCAACCAGCGATGCAAGGCGGCGCACGGGGTCAGCCTCTGTCTCTGCTTCGATCACCTGCAACCCACGTAGGACCTGCGTATCATTGGCGACCGGCACGATCTCGGCAAGAACACCGCCTGCGGCCATGATATCGATCACCAGCGCCGGGTCTTTCGCGGCCAGCAGTTTGAGCATTTCATTACGGATGCGCTCACCCGAGAGTTTGCGCAGCGATTGTGCCGAACTCACGGCAGCAGCCAGGCCGGTGCTATCGGGCGCGCCCTTGCCGAACCAGGCGTGGAAGCGGAAGAAGCGCAAAAGGCGGAGGTGATCCTCTTCAATGCGCCGCATCGCATCGCCGACAAAGCGCACGAGGCTCGCCTCAAGATCAGCAATGCCGCCGTAAGGGTCATAGAGATCACCTTCGGGCGTGCAGGTCAGGGCATTCATGGTGAAGTCGCGTCGCGCCGCATCTTCCTGCCAATTATCGGTAAAGGCGACATCCGCGTGACGACCGTGGCTCTTCACATCAACACGCAACGTGGTGATCTCAAAATGCCGGTGCGCGACAACAGCGGTGATCGTGCCATGCGCCAAGCCAGTTGGGATGTTTTTAATATTGGCCCGATCCAACAGGGCCATGACCCGCTCGGGGCGGTCCGGCGTGGCGATATCGATATCGCCTGCATCCAAGGAAAAACCGCCGAGCAGACTATCGCGCACACAGCCGCCGACAAAGCGGACCTCCTGCCCATCGGCACGCAACGCATCAATGACGGCGCTGGTTGCCGGCGCGCGCATCCAATCTGTTGGCTTGATCCGCTGGACGGGTTTCACGCCAGGGAACCCCCTAATCGCTATTCAACTTTGCCCGGCACCACTTTGCCGTCTTCCATATGGGGCGGAACATAGGTGCCGCCGCGCTCATCGCCGGAATTAAAACTGAGCGCGACCAAGCTTGCCGCCATCAAGGCGAGGCCGACGCCGAGCAGCCACGGCCAGGGAAATTCGCGCAATACCTTAGCGGTTTCACTCCTGCTTAGGCGAACCTTGCGGGCGACCACCAGATAGATAAAAAACAGCACCGCCGGCGCTATCAAAAGTGCGATGTGGAACAGTGTGGTGCGTATCATTCAGTCACTCACTTAATCGCTCAATTTATCGCGCAGGTTGGCCAGGATGGCCGCCGTCGCGCCCCAAATATTGTAATCGCCATAGGGCAACACATAGTAGGAGCGATCAACATTTTTTATCCGCATATGTTCGCGGCGATAATTGCTGGGCTCCATCACCAAATCGAGCGGCACCTCAAAAATCTCCGCCACCTCACCCTCATCACGGACAAAGCGTTGCTCCGGATCAACGAAACCAACTACCGGCGTTATGCGATAGCCGGTGCCGACAACATAATTTTCCAACCGACCCAGCACTTCGACCCGGGCCGGGGCGAGGCCGATTTCCTCTTCGCTTTCGCGCAGCGCCGTATGCACCGGCGCGGCGTCGCATAGTTCCACCCGCCCGCCGGGAAAACTGATCTGGCCGCTATGCGAGCTTAAGTTTTTTGTGCGGAGCGTCAGCAGCACTGTCATCCCCGCCGGGCGCTCAATTAAAGGTACCAGAACCGCCGCCGGCTTAAGCGGCCCGGCGATGCCAAAATCCTTCCAGGCATTTTGATCGTCGCGGTAGGAGCCCGGCACATTGGCATTGGGCTCCTGCTCGGCGAGCGCCGTTACCTCGCTCCAGGCCTGTTCCACATCACCTGCCGTGCGCGCCCGCATTTGAGCGCGAATGCTATCGCGCATCAGGCATCACCCGGCTCGGGCAGTGCGGTACTGAAGATAAAAAATTCGCCGCCGCTCCAAACGCCGAATTGGGCCTCGCCGTCCCGCTCTTCTTCAACGCCAAGCGCCACCAAATCATAATAGACGGCGCGGGTGACAAGAGCCGTGAGGCCGCCGCCGAGGCTCAGATAAGGCGCTGGTACACCGCTTGGTCGCGGGCGAAATTCGAGCGGATGGGCCGCATCGGCGGTGATTTCTGCATCAATATTGGTGCGGAAGATCAGGCATTGCGTGCGGCCTTCTCCGGCGACCCGCATTTCAAGCGCCACAAAAGGCGCATCATCAACACGAATGCGCGCGCGTTCGACCGGTGTGACAAGGAAATAATCGCCCGCCCCGTCGCGCTCGAGAACACTGGCGAACAGCTTGACTAATTTTTTGCGGCCAATCGGCCCGCCTTCATGAAACCATGTGCCATCGGCGGCAATGCGAATATCGATATCGCCGCAGATTAAGGCGGGGTCCAATTGCTGCGCGTCTTGATCGGTTTCGGCCATGTTCCTCCGATGTGTCATGCGGGGACGCCCGGCGCCATCACGGCACCGGGTTCACTCGAATTCATGGCCCCCAAATAACCCGGGGCGCGTCTAGCCGATCAATTCGTCGATCAGCCGATTAACGTCTGAAGCCGCTTCCATCTGCACCATATGGCCTTGGCCGGCCATGATTTCGGTGCGCACATTAGCGGGCAAGCCCTCGCCGTGGCTGGCCGGAACGATACGGTCTCCGGAGCCCCAGATTGCCAACACAGGAGCGGCGATATCGCCAACCCTGTCACGCATCACCAAAGCCTGATTCCCGCCCGGTGCGAACGCAGCCATGATCGTCTCCAACGCCGCCTGCACACCATCGATGCGCTTGAAGGCGAGGAGATCGTTGATCAATTGCCGAGTTACCAAAGCCGGATCACTGAACAGCTTCTCCACATGAGGTTTCAGATCCTTACGCCGCTCGGCGGCAATAAAGCCCTGCAGATAATCGCCGTTGATCTCCGCCCCAAGGCCGGCACTGCCGATCAGGGTGAGGGACGCCACTTTATCGGTATTGTCGAGCGCGACGCAGAGCGAAATCGCGCCGCCCAGCGAATGGCCAACCAAATGCGCCTTGTCGATATTGAGCGTCGCCATAAAGCCGCTGACCACAGCCGCCAACGCGGCAACGCCGCCTTCGCCAACATCTTTGCTGGAGGCACCGTGGCCGGGCAAATCTAGCGCATAGACCGCACGATTGGCCGCCAGGGCTTCATGGTTGAACAGCCAGTTGTTGAGATCACCGCCGAAGCCGTGCACCAAAATAATCGGCACGCCGCCTTCACCGCGCAGCAAATAGCGGATCGTGCGACCGTCCACATCAACTGTTTCCGTCGCCGCACCGCCGTCTTCTTCGTCATCTGCCGGCGGCACGTAATTGGCTTGGAACTCGGCTACAAAGGCATCGATATCCGCGTCCGACGTATCTGCATCGGCGAGCACGCCGAGGAGATCACCGACCGACAGGGTATCGCCCTCAGAGGCTATTTGCCGCCTGAGAATGCCGCTTTCGGAAACCTCAACAGCGCTCGATATCTTCTCGGTATCGACATCCATGACCTCATCACCGGAGGAGATTTCGTCGCCTTCGTCCATCAGCCAGCCGGCAACGGTGCCCTCCTTCATGGAGAGGCCCCATTTCGGCATGCATATGGCGCGAATGGATTCGCTCATATCAGTCTTTCCCCATCACTTTACGCACCGCGTCCTGAACATTTGCGGCATCCGGAATGTAAAGATCTTCCAGATTTTCGGCGAAAGGCACCGGCGTATGCGGCGCCGTGACCATTTGGATCGGCGCCTTCAGAGCACCAAACGCTTCTTGAGCAACGATCGCCGAGACGTCCGTTGCAATGCTGCAACGCGGGTGGGATTCATCCAGGACCACCAGGCGCCCGGTATTCTCGACGCTCTCAATAATGGAGTCGGTATCCATCGGCGAGGTGGTGCGCAGATCGACCACTTCGCAATTGATGCCGTCCTTGGCGAGTGCATCCGCCGCTTCATGTGCGATCTGCAACATGCGCCCGAGCGTGACGATGGTGACATCATCGCCTTCGCGGGTGACGTTGGCCTCACCAAACGGAATGGTGTAGGCCTCTTCCGGCACATCGCCTTCCAGGGTGTAGAGCGCTTTATGCTCGCAGAAAACCACCGGGTCATTGTCGCGGATCGACTGGATCAGCAGCCCCTTGGCGTCATACGGCGTTGACGGCGTTACCACTTTCAAACCCGGGATATGGGTAAAAAGGGGGTAGAGGCATTGCGAATGCTGAGCCGCTGCGCGGAAGCCAGCACCATACATGGTGCGGATCACCACCGGCGTTTCAGCGTTGCCGCCAAACATGTAGCGGAATTTAGCGGCCTGATTGAATATCTGATCGAAGCAAACGCCCATGAAATCGATGAACATCAGCTCGACGACCGGCCTGAGGCCTGACGTCGCGGCGCCGACAGCGGCGCCGACAAAGGCCGATTCGGTAATCGGCGTATCCATAACCCGATCGCCAAACTTGCCGTGAAGACCCTTGGTAACCCCGAGGACACCGCCCCAGGCATCGTCTTCACCAGGCGCGCCGGCACCGCCGGCAACATCTTCGCCCATCAGAACGACCGTTTTATCGCGCTCCATTTCCTGCGCCAACGCTTCGCCAATGGCCTGTTGATACGTAATAATGCGTGCCATCTTCCAGTTTCCTCTTTTTCTCTATCTTAGTATGAGATGTAGACGTCAGTTAAAAGCTCCGCAGGCGCCGGCATTGGCGCAGCTTGGGCTTTTACAACCGAATCGTCGATGAGTGCCGCAACTTCGCCGTCGATGGCATTGAGCTCAGCTTCGCTCAAGAGTTCGGCGGACGTGACTTTAGCGCGGAACCTGTCCAGGCAATCGATCGTCGCGCGCAAATTTTTAACTTCGTCCTTGCCGCGATAGGTCTGCGCATCGCCTTCGAAATGGCCGTAATAGCGGTTGAGCTTACACTCAATGAGCGTCGGCCCCTTACCCTCGCGGGCGCGCTTGATGGCCTCGCCGGCGGCTTCATGAACGGCGAAGAAATCGTGACCGTCAACGACAACACCCGGCATATTAAAGGCGCTGGCACGGTCCGCCGCATCGTCGCAGGCAACTGAATATTTTGATGAAGTGGCTTCCGCATAGCCGTTATTCTCGACCACGAAGATAATTGGCAAGTTCCACACCGATGCCAGATTGAGGCTTTCCATACTGGTGCCCTGGTTGGACGCGCCGTCACCGAAGAAGGAAAGCGCAACGCCATTGGTGCCGAGCTGCTTGGCCGCCAGTGCCGCGCCGCAAGCCAGAGGTGAGCCACCGCCGACGATGCCATTGGCGCCCATCATACCTTTGCTCAAATCGGCAATATGCATGGAGCCGCCCTTGCCGCCGCAGAGGCCGTTTCCGCGACCGTAAATCTCGGCCATCATGGCGTGCACGTCGCAGCCTTTGCCGATCGAGTGGCCGTGGCCGCGGTGATTGGAGGCGATCTTGTCACGCTCATCCAAATGCATGCAGAACCCGGTCGCGCTGGCTTCCTCGCCGGCATAGAGGTGAACGAAGCCGGGAATTTCGCCGGTGGCGAATTCCACGTGCAGGCGTTCCTCAAACTCGCGAATGGTTTTCATCATGCGATATGCTTTGAGCAGTTCGTCTTTGCCGAGTGGCATGGTTAGTCTCCCTATTTTTCCGTTAGTTTGGCGCGGCTTGAAGCTTTGTTCTTCAATTCGCGTTTTTACGTTTCAATAATTCATTCTCTGCGGCGTAAGTCATGACCTTGGAAATATCGAGCGTGAGCGGGCCGTCCCACTCCAGCCGCACGACTAATTTATCATTCTGCGAAAATTCTAGCTCTCTCTCACCGTCAAGCGCAACGACTCCGCGCTCGGTGCGCAAGGTAATTGCCTCGCCGGGATGCAAATCATGCACCTCCTCGATGCCAATATCGATCATCAGGCCAGGCGCGAGCGGCGCCGCGATGATAATGGGCGCAGTTGCAGGATCAGCCAGATTAAGCCAAAGGCCGCCTTCTGCCTCGCGCGCCACCGGGCGTAAAAGGCCGCCAATGGACGAGAGGCCAATCGCATCTGCTTCGGCGAAAGATAAGAACAGCTGATCGAGGCCTTCCGCCCGCCACAGGGCGCGCGAGCCGACCCAGAGTTCCGTGCTGGTACAGAGATCAACCAGCGCCAAATCAGTCTGGGCGCCATTGACGTCAATTCGAAGCACTTTATTGCGTATCGCACCAGCGGCAACGGGTACCTGCCCCATAGCCACCAGGCCAGCGGCGAGGCCGGCGATGGTCGCCTCGCGCATGGCCGGAAATACATTATTGGTACCGGTTGAGAGCGCGGTGATCGGAACGTCGCCGGCGCGGGATGCGACAAGGCGGTGGGTGCCGTCACCACCGAGAACGATAATGCCGCCGACGCCATGCTCGACCATTTTTTCGACCGCTACGAGTGTGTCTATCGCACGATCCTCGATTGGCATGTCGAGGAAAACGATGCGCGGCCATGTTTGGCCGGACGGCGGCGGTGTCTCGAGGGCGTGGCGGATGCGGTCAGCAATGCCATTGCCATCCGACATCATATAAACCGTTGCCACGCCAATCTCGCCGAGTGATGAGAACAGGCGGGTAATCATGTTGCGCTTTTCAGCGATGGGAAATACCGAAGCCTGGGCGACGAGGCGGCGAATATCGCGGCCTGCGGCGGGATTGGCGAGAATGCCAATCGAAGGTGCGTGATCGTCTAGGCTCATTTCACTCCAGACCGACTGCTACAATCATCATTTTATCAACCTTATCGGCGGCGTACTATGAACCATCTCACCCTATTCTCCCAGCCGTTCTTTACGATTTTCCTTCAGGCGCTTCAATGTCCTTCCCACGCGCTGCTGACCTCAGAGCTAGGATAGTGTAAGAACGGGCCGGGATGATGGAGCGTGGACCTATTAATGTGCGGGTTTACGGCGTGCTGTTGCGCGCCGGACGGGTGTTGATATCGGCTGAGACGATCTTCGGTCGAGATATCCTCAAATTCCCCGGCGGCGGAGTTGAAGCGGGCGAAACGCCGGAGGCGGCACTGCTGCGCGAGTTCATCGAAGAAGGGAATCTGGCGGTGACACCCGCTTATCTGCTACATATCCCCGGCACTTTGTTTAGTCCGTGGACGCATAGCGAATACACCCCCCTCTATTATAAGGTGCATAGCGACGGCAACCCCGACACACCCGACCACGAAAACATCGAGTTAGTATTCATGGAACCCGGTACAGCAATAGAGAGCGGCCGTATGGCCGCGCCCGAGATTCTTGCGCTTAAACGCGCCCTTCAAGACGAGGCAGCATCATGAAGACGCGTCTGATAATAGCTGCGGCGCTGGCCGCATTTGCACTGCTCGTGCCGCCCGGCGCGTCCAGCGCCTTGGCCCAGCAGGCGGCCGTGGGCGTCGATGAGGTGCGCATGGAACCTTTGTCTCAGACCGTTCCCGTCATTGGACGCCTGGTGGCGCGCCAATCCGGCATTGTCGCCGCTCGTATTGGCGGCCCCGTCGCCGATATTCGGGTGTCCGTGGGCGACCGGGTTCAGGAAGGCGATGTGCTCGCCATCCTCGATACCGCCCGCCTTGAGCGCCAGCGCGCGCTGCTCAGCGCCGAAGCGGCGGAGACGGCAGCGCAGATCAGGCTGGCCGAGGCGCAATTGACGCTACGCCACCAGGAATTGGCCCGCCTCGACGGCCTCAAGAATTCAGCCGCTTTTTCCAAGGGCCGGCATGAAGATACAACGCAGCAGGTGGTCGTCGCCGAGACATCCGTGGGCGCCGCCATGGCGCGCAATGAGCGAGCGCTGGCGAATTTGGCGCTGGCCGATATTGATCTCTACAACGCCAAGGTTCGCGCTCCTTACGGCGGGGTCATTACCCTCGAGCATACCGAGACCGGCTCCTATGTGACGGTTGGCGGCTCCGTTGTCTCCATGGTGAGTGACCGCAAGCTGGAAATCGAGGCCGACGTTCCGGCTACCCGTATCCCGGCGCTTGAGCCTGGCGTGGTGATTTTAATCGCCCTGGACGACGGCTCAGAGCATCATGCGGTGGTGCGCGCCATCGTACCGGTAGAGAACCCCTTGACCCGCACGCGCCAAGTGCGCTTCACCCCCGATATCGCTTTGAATGGCCGTACTCTGGCAGTCAACCAGTCGGTGGTTGTGAGCATCCCGCAGGGGCCGTACCGCGAAGTGGTGACGGTGCACAAGGATGCCGTGATCACGCGCCAGGGGCAGACCTTCGTTTACGTTGCCTTTGACGGAAAAGCCGATATCCGGCCGATCCAGACCGGCGTCGCCGTGGGCGGTCGCTTTGAAATTATCAGCGGCGTGGAACCAGGCGATTTGGCGGTTATCCGCGGCAATGAACGCCTCCGACCCGGCCAGGAAGTTGTCGTGACCGGTGGCTCCTAAATGAATCTCATCCGTCTCGCCATCGCGCGGCCGATCGCCATGATCGCGGCAGTGATGATGATCCTCCTGTTCGGCCTCGTCGCCCTGCAAACCATCCCGATTCAGCTCACCCCCGATGTCCGCAAGCCGGTGCTGACCATTACCACCAATTGGTTTGGCGCCTCACCTGCTGAGGTTGAGCGCGAAGTGACCAACCGTCAGGAAGAGGTGCTGAAAGGCCTTGAGGGTCTGTCGCGCATGGTCAGCCAGTCGCAGGACAATAGCTCCGAGATCACCCTCGAATTCAAAGTCGGCCATAATATGGACCGTGCCCTGCTACTCGTCGCCAACAGCCTGGATCGGGTGTCGGGCTATCCGGAGGAAACCGACGAGCCGACGATCCGCACCGCCAGCGCCGAAGATCAGGCCATTGCCTGGTTCATCATTCAGCGCGTGGAAGGCAATATTCGCCCGATCCACGAATATGGCGATTTCATTGAGGAAACCATCAAGGAGCGCCTTGAGCGCGTGCCGGGTGTCGCCCGGGTCAACGTATTCGGCGGCTCCGAGCGTGAATTACGAGTGACGGTGGACCCGACAAAGATGGCGCGCTACGGCCTCACCGTGCGCGACGTGATGAGCGCACTGCAAGGTGCTAACACGTCCATCTCGGCCGGCGACCTGGATGAAGGTAAGCGACGCTACATCGTGCGCACCGATTCCGAACTGAAAACCCCGGAGCGGGTGCGCGCCGTTCTGATCCGCAGTGCTGAAGACAGCATTACCGGACGCTTGGCGCGGGTGATGCTCGGCGATATCGGCGACGTGCAATTTGGCTACAAGGACCCGGTCGCGCGCATTCGCACCCTCGGTGAGCCGGCCATGGCGGTCAACGCCATCCGCGAGACCGGCGCCAATGTGATGGAGACCATGGAAGGTGTACGCCAGGCCGTGGATGAGCTCAATGAAGCGGCGCTGCCCGATGCCCTGTTAACGCTCGAACATGTCTATGACGAGACCGTTTATATCGATTCAGCAATCGAGCTGGTGCAGCAAAATATTTGGGTCGGCGGCACCCTAGCGGTAATCATACTGATGCTGTTCCTGCGCTCTTTGGGCGCCACCCTGATCATCGCCATCGCGATTCCGGTCTCGGTGGTCGGCTCGTTTGTCGCCATGGCACTGCTCGGACGCTCGATCAATGTTGTGTCGCTCGCCGGCTTTGCCTTTGCCGTCGGCATGGTGGTCGATGCCGCCATTGTGGTGTTGGAAAATATCTATCGACTGCGCCAGGAGGGTCTGTCGCGCGCCGAAGCCGCCTATCAGGGGGCACGCCAGGTATGGGGCGCGGTATTTGTTTCGGCTTTGACGACGGTGCTGGTGTTCGTCCCGATCCTGATCATGGAGCTGGAAGCCGGGCAATTGTTCCGCGATATTGCGGTTGCCATTTCGGTCTCGGTGCTGCTCTCGCTGATCATTGCCATCACGCTTATTCCCTCCCTCGCCAGCCGTATTCTTGGCCGCTCAAAGGTTCAGGCCGGCAATGTGCTAGCCGCGCCGCGCCGCCTGCCGATTCCGATCGTCGATCATTTCGCCCGCGCCTTTGTTGCTATTGTGATGGGCTTTACCGGTTGGGTCGTGGCTGGGCGCGTGCGTTCCATTGCCGTGGTGATCCTAGTCTGCGGTGGCTCGCTCTATTTCTCCTATCAATTTCTGCCCAAGCTCGATTATTTGCCAGAGGGCAACCGCAATTTGGTGTTTGGCGTGGTGGTGCCGCCGCCGGGCTATAATCTCGACACCACCAGCGGCATTGCTGAGCGCATCGAAAATGCGGTGCGCCCGCTGTGGGCAACCGAAACCGGCCCGATCTCGGAGCCCGGTGGGCCGCCCAAGATGGAACGCTTTTTCTTCGTCACCTTACGCTCGCGCGCCTTCGTTGGCGCCATCTCCATGGAGCCGCAGCGCGCCGGTGAGCTGATCGATCCGATCCGTATTCCGGTGTTCCGTGAGCCCGGTACCTTTGGCTTCGTCAGCCAGACCAGCCTGTTTGGCCGCGCCATTGGCGGCGGACGCAAAATCGATCTCGACATCTCTGGCCCGGATTTGGAAACCATTCTTGAAGTGGCGGTGGGCGCGGTTGGCAAGCTCTTTATGGTGATGCCGTTCTCCGAGGGCAATCAGATGCGGCCGGTGCCGGGGCTTGAGCTCGGCGCGCCGGAAGTGCGCATTATCCCCGATCAGATTCTGCTCGGCGATAACGGCCTGACTGCGCTTGAGCTTGGCCTCACGGTCGATGCCTTTAATGACGGTCTGCGGGTTGATGAGATCACCATCGGCGGCAAGCGCTTCGATCTGATGTTGACCGGCCCCGAGCGGGCGGTGGGTCAGACCCAGGATATCGCCTCGCTGCCGGTGGTCACCCGTGACGGCACCATCCTGCCGGTCGGCGCGCTGGCCGATATCATCGTCACCGAAGGGCCGACGCTGATCCGCCATGTGGAGCGCGAGCGCACGGTTACCCTGGAAATCCGCCCTGCCGCCGCAGTGCCGCTTGAGGTCGCTATGCAGACCCTAGAGGATAATGTCATCGGCGCCATGGCGAAGGATCTGCCACCCGGCGTGAGCATGCACCTCTCCGGCACAGCCGATCAGTTGACCAAAACCTGGGACGCCATGGTGCTCAATTTGGTACTCGCCATCTTCATCGTCTATCTGATCATGGCGGTGCTGTTTGAGAGCTTCATCTACCCTTTCATCATCATGCTGTCGGTGCCCACAGCCGCTGCCGGCGGCGTGCTCGGCCTGCTGTTGATCAATATGGATCGCTTCCAGCCGCTCGACATGCTGACGGTGCTTGGCTTCGTGATCCTGATCGGCATCGTCGTCAACAATGCGATTCTGCTGGTGCACCAGACGCTCTACCATATGCGGACCGACGATATAGAGGTGCGGGATGCTATTATGGAAGCGACACGTAACCGCATCCGGCCGATCTTCATGTCGACCGTCACCAGCGTTGTCGGCATGTTGCCGCTGGTGCTGTTCCCGGGCGCCGGCTCGGAACTCTACCGCGGCCTCGGTTCGGTAGTGGTCGGAGGCTTGGCTCTCTCCGCAATCCTCACTCTCCTCATCATCCCGCCGATGATGGCCGTCCTCGCCCGTAAACCGCGCAAAGGCCCAACTAAAGCCGAGGCAAGAGAACAAGCGGCCCAAAGCGCTGGCGATTAGGAGCCAACCGACCAAGCGGCACCTCATTTTTAAGAAGCCCTCAAGCGCCGGGCGGTCGCGTCCGCCCGGCGTTTGAGGGGCCAAATCAACCAAGCCCAATTTTTAACTATCTGATATAAAGCCATAAAATTGGCTCTGTTTTGTAATCTGGCAGCGTCGAAATTTTTAGAGAACTGCCCCAGCCTGTGCGGCGACGGCAAATAATAGCACGCGCATCGTCCAATCAAAATAATTCCGGCAGCTTGCAAGCCTTCCTCGGTTCATCCTTGCCAGGGTATTATGCAAATAATATTCATTCGCACTTAAGATATTGAAGCTACAGTTCCACTCTCACCCAGCTTCATGGAGGTTTGCCAAACAATCATGCAATTTCACCAGACAGTCATGCATCTAAAAGAGAACCGGCAAAGCCAGTTTCGACTGGCCCACCGACTGACCCCTCAATTGGTCGAGAAGGCGTCCACCGCCGAGCTTGGTTTTGCCGAGCGCGCGCTGCTTCGCGCCATACGCCGAATTGCCGCAACGCATTCCGGACCGGTACTGGTCTATCCGCAATTGGAGCGGCTGCAGGAGGAAGTGGTGGCGGCTGTCGGGCGCGGGCTGGGCGTAACACTTAGCCCAGAAGCCGGCACGGGCGCCGGCCCGGCGGCAGCGGCTGAGCTTGATTGCCTGCTGCGCAGCTTCTTTTGCGCGGCCTATCGGGCACTCGACATAAATAGCATCTGCAACAGCTCGATGACCGCGGATGAGCGCCTTTTATTGTCCTTCATGGCCGCCTGCCAGGCACGCGAATTGGACCAAATTCGCTATATTTTATCCTGGATAGCGCCGCAAGTGGCGGTGCAGCCGCTCACCGTCTGCGGCCTCAATCTCGCCACCATTTTCGACACCGGCGGCATGATTTTTCCGCAGCGTATTTGGCTGTCTGAATGTGTCGGCTACTCGGACGCCGCACGCTGCGCCGGCGTGACGGTCTCTGTGGCGCACTGACCGAAGGCGCTATTTCACCTTAAGGCGGTCGAGGCGCAGGCGGTGGCGATTGTCGGACAGGCGCGCTGCCGCCATATGGACGGCGCAAACCACGCCGATACCGGTGCCGCCGGCAATGAGAAACATGGTCAAAATCTGATATTTGACCGCCTCAATCGGATCAACGCCGGATAGAATTTGCCCAGTCATCATGCCGGGGATGGACACCAGGCCGGCCGCCGACATGGCGTTGAGGATCGGGATCAAGCCGCTGCGCATGGCCTCGCGCACAAACGGGCGAAACGCAGCGCGCCGTGTGGCACCAAGCGCCAGCATCGCCTCAATCGCCGGGCGCTCACGCGCCATGCGGGTTGACAGGGTATCGAGCCCAAGCGCCACGCCGGTCATTGTGTTGCCGAGAATCATACCGAGCAGCGGCAAGGCAAATTGCGGGTGATACCACGGGTCAGGCCGCACCTGGGTGGTGAGGGCAAAGACGGTGACGATTGTTCCGGCAAAGAGAATGCTTGAGGCGCCGACGCCATAGCCCCACCATCCGGCAAGGCGGCGTTGCTGGCGGCCCAATACCTCATAGCCGGCAAACAGCACCATAGCCAAAGCGGCGAGCCCGGTATAGATCGGCGAGGCAAGCTCGAACAAAGTCTTCAGAACAAGTGCCAGCAGTGAGAGCTGCACCAGCATGCGCAGCGCGGCGATCACCAATTGGCGCTCGAGCTTGAGGCGTAGCCAAATGAACAGCAAAGCGTTGAGGCCGATCAGCACTGCCGCCAGCGCGATATCGCCATAGCCGAGCGGCATGAAACTCACAGCACACCCTCCGTTGCCCTGCCGGCAGCCACACGCAGGCAGCGCTCAGCCAAGCGCCCGGCCCCTGGCCCTCGTCATGGGTGACAAACAGCATACCGGCGCCCGCCTGCAAACACTCCTGCAGCACGGCCTCAACCGCCCTCACCGTCTCAGCATCAAGGCCCGAAGTCGGCTCATCGAGCAACATGACCTCAGGCTTCTGCGCCAACACGCGCGCCAACGCCAAGCGCTGCCGTTCTCCGGTCGAGAGGCGGGAAACATCCCATTCCATCGCCGCATCCGCCAAATTCAAAGCGGGAAAAAGGCGCCTGCCGGCAGCCACATCATTAAAATGCGCCAAAACTTTTTCGTCCCACCAGCCCGATTCAGCGGCAAGGTAGGTCACCCGCCGACGCCATTCAGGGGCCGCCATAGCGTCGCGACCCTCGCTGCCGAGCGCAACGAATCCGTCATTCGGATCCAGATCGGCAATCGCCCGCAGCAAGATCGATTTGCCCGACCCCGACGGCCCAAGCACCGCAACCGCCTCGCCCGCCGCCAATTCGAGATCGAACGGCGCAAGGCCGGGGCAGGTCAGGCCGCGAATTGTCAGCAATTCGTAAAGAAGACGTGCAACGTCTCCCCCGGTGTTATGTCGGTTGAGAGGTTAACGACATTGACGTCCTGACCACCAATATTCGCCTGCGCCGTGCCGCTAAACTCCATTCCCTGGAACACGAGAGCCACAAGGCTAATTGCGATCACGGCGAGAATAGCTTTGGAATAAAGATCAATCTTCATCGTCCAACTTCCTTGTTCGATATATCGCGCTGTCGTTCTTCATTTGTGAATTAAGGCGCATTATACGTATTTGCGGCGCAACACCCCATGGCTGTATTTCGCCGGGGCAGCAGGGATAGCCAGGGCAGATTGACTATATATCAGTTACTCACTATATTATGTCAGTAACTGATGGAATTCTCATGCTCAGCGGTGCAGAACGAACATATCGCTATGAAATGCGCAAGCGCGCGGCGGGATTGCGCAAAGTGCATATCATGGTGCCCGAGGACCGGGCGGATGAGTTGAAAGCCATTGCCGCCGGGATGCGGGCAAATCATGCAGGTCGGATCGAGCGCGGGAAATTATTAAAAATAATTGCCCGTTGGAAGCCCGCGCTGCGCGCGCGCGGGATACTCGGCATGTCTCTATTCGACTCCATCGCCCGCGACGAGGCCACCAGTGCAAGAGATATCGACCTTGTGGTCGAGCTTGATCCCGCCGGCGAATTGACAATCCTCGATCTGATCGACATCGAACAGGAGCTGGAAAAATTGCTTTCGCGCCCGGTCGACTTGATTGACCGGGCGGCCCTGAAGCCGGAGATCAGTTCCGACATCGCGTCGGACGAAGCGCGCGTGTTTTAACCCGTGGCAACCAAACGGCCCGCTGCGCGCTACCAAGACATTATCTCTGCCTGTTCGGCAATCGCTGACTATCTTGAGAACTGTGATGCTGACATGTGGCGCGCGGAGCCGATGCGGCGCGATGCCATCGTGCGCTAGCTCCTGGTGATCAGCGAAGCTGCGGCGAAACTTGGCGCGCAAGCCGAAACGGATATACCGGACCAACCCTGGTCCAATATCCGCGGGCTGGGAAACCGGCTCCGGCACGAATATGACGGAATCAATAGCGAGCTGATTTGGCCCCTGGTCTCAGGCGATCAATTGATCTCGCTCAAGCACGCTGTAGTCGCTCATATAACACGGGGAGATGACAAGGGTGTTGGATAAGCCCCGGTTTTCCCTCGCGGCATGGTTGGCCGTGGAGGTGGTGATTGCTGACGATCCCCAGGGAGACCGGCACCGCGAGCTCAAACAAGTCCAGGCGGCGAAGGTCGCCCACCGTATAGCCAGTGGTACGCACAAGCGGTGGCAACGCGAGGTTCCTGCTTCTCCGCAGACAGGCAGACTAGGCAAAACGGCGGTCGAGGAGATGCACGTCTACCCCCGCAGTCGTGGTCGCGTGTTGTGGCACATCGGGAGAGACCTAGAGAAGGCCGCAGAGTTGCTCGCGGCTCACCGCCTGGACGCTCATCCTTGCCTTCAAGTGCGCGCGATCAGCTTGGGGTCGTCGCCGAGCGTCCTTGCCCCGACGGCGTAGCGGCCCGAAGGCGGTCAAAATAACAGCAGGGTCAAACCCGACCGAAACAATTAAAATATTCCTTGAGTCTCGGGGGGTGGCCGTCGTTGACCCCGAGGCAGAGGGTCTTGTCGCGCGTTTTGCTTGGCGACTTGATGGCCGCACGTACCAGAGAGGGTCGAGGGCCTTCATCGTCAAGGCTAATAACACCCGTTGCTGAGCCCATCATGAGCTAGGGCGGCGGAGTATTCGATCAGCACTTCAGGGCAGTCCAGGCTATCTCCGAAAGTTTAGCCAACTCCCGGGCCTACGCGCTCCTCCTCCAGCAAACTTTTAAACATGTAGCCGACCTGCCCGTCGACAAGCGCGATGGAAGCGAGCAAACGCTCGACCTGATCCTTGTATTTCGGAAAATAATATTCGTGCGTGCCGGAATAAATGACAACGAATAGTTCCGCGTCGATTGTTGCCGCCGTCGCGATGCCGTCAGATTCGAGACCTTCTTCAGTCAGGAATGTAAATTCGAAACGGATACCGTCAGCGCTGCCGAATTTAGCCGGGCGAATATGGCTCGCCTTGATTTGGTTGGCGCCGTAGCGCTCCAACGAGGCGATAATGAATTCAACCGTTTCGCTGAGCGAAAAATCATCGCGATAGGTCGGCATCTGTGCCTGTTGTTCCGCACTGCCCGGCGCCCTCGGCAGCGTGAAAAGCGCGTCGCCATCCTTGACCTCGGAGACGAAACGAAGCGACTGCAGAAGCGGGCCATCGACGGTCCAAAGCTCAACCCCCTGTTCATCCATTTTGTTCCATTGGATTTGCGCCTCAACAGAATACGTGCCGCCGATCGTCTGCTTCTCGGCCTCCACCAGAGTAAAGCTTTGGCACGCCGCCAACAGCAGGCAGGAGAGGATCAATATTGATTTCGGCCACATCACAAGCACTCCTTACAGATTTTTTATTTCCGCTTCGATCAACTCCCTGTCCTCGGCATTTGGCGCGGCGGACAGGTAGGATTCGAAGGCGGCGCGGGCGCGCTCGTTATCTCCCATGCGCATATAGGATTGACCGAGGGCGCGGTAAATTTTCGGCGCGGCACCGCCGATGGTGACACCCATCTCATACGCCGCCGTTGCCTTTTCGCCGTCTCCCTCTTCACCACGAAGGCGATAGAACTCACCGTCAAAATATTTTAATTCGCCGAGATTCATGGCGCTGGCAATCAGGCGATCGAGCACAATGCGATTGCTTTCAAAATCACGCACCCCGAGCAGGCTTTGCAGCCACGCGGCGCGGCGCCCATTGATCGCGCCAGCAAAACGTTCGGCGCTACGTTCCTGACCCGACGTGGCGGCAAGCGCGGCGGCGCGCTCTTCCAGCGTTTTCATGCGCTCCTCCGGCCTCGGGTGGGTGGAAACGAAGACCGATGGCCGTTGCGCATCCTCTTCGCCAGCCCCAACTTCTTCGATTATGCCCCGCCAAACCTCCGCCGCCGCATGCGGGTCATAGCCGGACTTCACCAACATGGCGAGGCCGATATCATCCGCCTGGCGTTCCTGATCGCGTGAATAGGCATAGATACTGAGGAGCGCCACGAGCTGGCCCAAAGTGCCTGCAGGGCCGACCCCCGCCGCCGCTGCCGCCAGCCCGAAAAACGCCGCTGCATCCGAGGAGGCAATTATCTGTGTCCATCTTTCAATCGAGTGACGCTCAGTGTAGTGGCCGATTTCGTGGCCAAGGACAGCGGCAAGCTGCGCTTCATCTTGCGCCCGCAGCAACAACCCGGTCCAAACCTGCATGCTGCCATTGGGTGCCATACTGGCATTAAAATGGGGGTTACGAACCACATGAACACGTATATCAGCGCAATATTCAGGCGAGAGGCGGCAAATAATTTGGTGTAGATATTGCTGCAGCGCCGGGTCCTTAACCACATGCCCAGAGGTCGCGAGCCGCCGCTCCACATCATCAGACATCATCCACAGGCCCGCCTCATCGCTTGTTTCCGGCGGCCGTTCACCTGGCGCTCTTGGCGGTAAATCCTTGCCGGCACATGCCGCCAAAACAACCAATAGAGCGAGTAGGCCGAGAACGTGGCCGAAACGGCTCACAAGGGCGCTTCCGTCAGCAAACTATTTACCGCGGCGGTTGCTCCTTCCGCTTCACGCAAATCTCCGGTTTGGCTGAACAGGCGATTGAACCAGACAACCTCACCGCTCTCCAGGTCGACCAGCGAAGCAAAGCCAACTTGCACGCCGCCCTGGACGCTCACGCCGAGCAGCGCCGCGAAGATCATTGCGGCAACGCGCCCATCGCTTGAGAAGCTGTCACGAAGATGAACGAATAATGCATGGTCAGCCCCTGAGCCCTGGGCCAACAAATTAACATTCGGGCCCAAAGTCCAATCCAAATTGTCACCCTTGGTGGGAAGCTTCCAAGGCTGGAAATATTTGTGCAGAACAATGGATTGGCCGACGGCTGCGTGCAGTTTTTCCATTTGCAGATAATCCTGCAATAGCGGGTCATCACTTGCTGGCGGCTGGTAACGAACGATAGTGATATCGTGCTTATCCAACGCTGTGTTTAGTGCGCCGTTAACGTAACGCTCAGCGGCGCTGGTCCACGCGGCTTTTGGCGTCAACAGCCCACCGGCTGAAAGCTCAGAAATTTCGATGTCCGGCGGCAGCAACATGATGCGCAAGACATTGACATTTTTTTCGTCCGGCGCCGATTCATAGGCTTTAGTCATTGTGCAGGCGCCAAGCGCGACGGCGCAGAGCGCAACAACAGCGAGTGTTTTCAGCCGCGATCCGTCAATTCGTAAATGTGGTGTGATTTGCCGAATGCCTATTCGCACCCGCTTGACCCGATATCCAAACATTTAGATCCACCAGCGAAAATAATTCGGCACCATAGACAATGAGTTGTAGCTAACATCAAATTCGAATTCTTTTTTTGTTACCCATCGAATTAACTACCACCTTAGTTGTTAAATAAACAAAGGTGAATAGTTTTTTAGTAGCGAATTCCGCACCGTACCGCACGCCATACTTGTGGGTGACCGACCTTAAGGGGCGTACGGCTTCGACCAAGAATTTATTTGGAAGGGAGAGGGAATTGGCTGGGGCGGTAGGATTCGAACCTACGGTACACGGGATCAAAACCCGATGCCTTACCACTTGGCTACGCCCCAGCATGTCGAATGGGGAGGTTTCTAGCACAAGGGTTCTGCCGGGTCTCTTTTAAAGTGAGAGTCTTTTTAAGAGCCCCTCAAGCGCCGGGCGGTCGCATCCGCTTCCTTGGCTTACCTCGTATTAACTCGGGCGCGTGGTCACGCTTGCCGGAATGCTAGGCGCATTCCGGGTGGAGGTTCCGCTTGGCAGGGCTTTCGTGGGTTCTTGTCTCTTTTGGTTTTACCCTCAAACGCCGGGCGCCGGCATCCGCCCGCTTGGCTACCTCGTATTAACTCGGGCGGGCGGTCGCCCTTGCCGGAGTGCTGGTCGCATTCCGGGTGGGAGTGCCGTTTGAAAGATTTTTTTATGAGTTCGCTCAGGCGCCCGCCAAACTTGCGAAGCGGCGGCGGTGGTGGTCTGTGCTGCCGAATAGGGTTTCGATCATGGTGAGGCGCTTGAAATATTGGCCGAGGGGGAGTTCGTCGGTCATGCCCATGCCGCCATGTAATTGCACCGCCTGTTGGCCGATCAGTCTGCCGGCTTTGCCGATTTGTACTTTTGCCGCACTTGCCGCGCGGGCGCGAGCGGGGGCGTCTGCCGTGCCAATTGCTGCTGCGGCACGGTAGGTGAGCGCTTTTGACAATTCATGCGCCATATACATATCGACGAGCTGATGCTGCAGCACCTGGAACTTGCCGATTGGGATGCCGAACTGTTTGCGGCTGTCGACATAAGCGCGAGTCATCTCGATCAGGGTTTGCATGATGCCGACGGCCTCGGCGCTGAGCGCGATGATGGCGCGATCGATCACCGCTTCGATGACGGCATGGGCTTTGCCCGCTTCCCCCAGCAGTTCCCCAGCCGCAGCCGCCAATTTAACTTCCGCTGCGCGGCCACCATCGATGGTCGGGTAGGCCTGAAGCGTCAGGCCCGGCGCGGTGCGCTCGAGCAGAAACAGGCTGATGCCGTCGCGCTCATTTACCTCTCCTGCAGTGCGGGCCGAGACGATGATTTTGTCGGCGGTGGCGGCATGAAGCACCACGCTCTTATGGCCGTTCAGGATATAGCCGTCACTAGCCTTCTTGGCTGTGGTCGCGGTGGTGGCGAGATCATAGCGGGCGCGCGGCTCGGCGAAGGCGAAGGCAAGCAGCAAATCACCGGTGCCGAGGGCCGGCAGGTGGACGGATTTCTGAGCGTTATTGCCCGCGAGCTCGATCAACGCGCCGCCCATCACCACGCTTGTCAGATAAGGCTCAACCACCAGCGCGCGGCCAAGGCTTTCCATCAACACAGCGCTATCGAGTGCCGTACCGCCGAGCCCGCCATGCGCTTCATCCAGGCCGAGGCTGAGCCAGCCAAGCTC
>Ga0209403_10002548_pt1 | contig 21589 bp, 26 predicted proteins | sample ArcticOcean_MG_C_8_FD_187440 | JGI IMG/M metagenome (GOLD analysis project Ga0209403, IMG submission 187440) | Marine microbial communities from western Arctic Ocean - ArcticOcean_MG_CB11_86 (SPAdes) (version 2) | ecosystem: Environmental > Aquatic > Marine > Oceanic | place: Arctic Ocean... | reverse complement strand
ACCCAGGGTCGGTGGCCGTGCCGAAGCACACTCTTCTATCTCAAAATAGTCGTTAGGTCGGCTGACGCCAGTGATCGTACTGCAAATACGACTTAACCCCCACGGTCAACGTGATCACCACAACGGCAACAGCGCCAAAGATCGATTGATGCACCAGGCCGCCCGCGATAACTGTCACCAGGAAAAACGCGACACCGGCCCGTGCCATGTCCTTCGTTCGCACCGCATATGCCGCACCAAATGGCACGGCAATCACAGCGCCGAGCGGTAGAAATCCTATCGCCGCCCCTACTCCAACCATCATCCCGGTACCGCCCTTGAACCCCCAGAACAACGGGAAGAAGTGGCCCGCCAATACGGCGCCCGCGCCAAGCAGCCCGGCCCAATTGGATAGGTCTTCTAGGAAGTAGAGTGGCACCGTAGCTGCCGCCCCCTTTGCCAGATCAAGCACGAACACCGCGACTGCGGACTTTTTGCCAACCTGCCGATAGACGTTGGCTGTGCCGGGGTTTCCGGATCCCGCTTTGCGAATATCCACGCCGGACAACCGTGAAACGACATCCCCTATGGACACAGAGCCCAACAGATAGGCTCCGATCGCCCACACTACATAAAACCACGGCTCGTTCATACTTGGTTTCCTTTGTTTTTATGTTGTACGAGAACAACAACCGAGGCGACGGCGACACCACCAGCGTGACTAATGCTCAGATCGATATCGACAACGTCGCTAGCGTCATAATCAGGGCGAAGCGCTATCTGTGTGGCCTTCCACTCGGCTCATGTCGTATCTCCAGGACATGCCAGTCGCCCAGAGGCAGCTCCAAAGCCTTAAACGCCGCCTCCTTCGCCGCAAACACCCCAGCCAGGCTTTCGCTATTCGCCCCTGCAACCTCCGTCGGAGAAAATAGCCGAGTGCGCATTGCCTCACCACCGCGCTCCAAAGAGCGCCTAAAGTCCTCAACGACAACTATGTCGATGCCGGTCCTAACTCCATAGTTATCCCGAAGCTCGCCATCGATCATTCCGCACCACTCCCGATAATAGCAAAGCAGCCCGCAGTCCTACCCTACGATTCCCAGCGCCTTTGCGATCAATTCGTACGACCTGATCCGCGCTGCAATAGCGTAGCAGTTGGACACGATGCCCACCTCGTCAGCGCCATACTCCTCGGCCACCTCTAGCAGTCTGTCTCGCACCTGAGCCGGATCGCCATCAATATATCCGCTCTTCAAAGACTCCAATTGCCGACGCTCATCATCGTTGACGGGATATTCCGCAGCCGCCTCAGGTGAAATCAGGCCTCGACGTGGCGGTTGGCCTGGTCGTACGCCCAGCTTATTGATATTGCGGCTCCCGCCCAGGAATATAGCCTCTTCCTCCGTCGGCGCACATATCACCTGAACAGCAACGCTGAGCCTGGGCGCATCCAGGTACGAAGACGGCCTGAATTCCTTGCGATACAGGTCCGCTACGATGGGCCCATGAGGCACGTTCCCGAAGAAATCTGCGAACGCAAACGGCAGCCCCAGAACCCCGGCAAGCCGTGCGCTGAAATCGCTGGAACCTAGGAGCCACACCTCTGGCGTCGTCTCCGGGACTGGGCCAGCAAAGGCCTTGACGCCTAGAAAAGGATGGCCTGCCTTGAACTCCCCGTCCAGGAAACCCAGCAGATCCATTACCTGCGGAGCGTACGTGTCGATATTAGCCCGTGGCCTGGGATACACCAGAGCAGCGGCCGTGACCTGGTCGCTCCCCGGAGCACGCCCAATGCCAAGATCGATCCGCCCGGGGTAAAACGCGTCCAGCACACGGAACTGCTCAGCCACCTTCAACGAGGAGTAGTGGGACAACATGACACCGCCACTGCCAACCCTGATACTGGTGGTCCCTGCAGCAATCTGCCCGATGAGTAACTCAGGGCTCGTCCCGGCCCACGAACCGGCGTTATGGTGCTCCGCCACCCAATAGCGGGAGTAGCCCGCAGCCTCAGCAGCCTGGGCCAGCTTCACCGACTCAGAAAGCGCGTCCGCGGCGGTGCCCCCCTCCCGCAAAGGAGACTGGTCAACCACCCCAAATGTCAGCGTTCCAGCCACAAGCCATCTCCTATCCAGATTCCCGCACCAAGGTACGAGGTTAGCAGCCCCAGTTCAAGCGCTCACCACAAGCACGTCCCGTCTAACTGACAAGCAGCTCAATCTCACCCAACTCCAGCACCCTGGCGAGTATGCACCAACCAAGCAAGTCCATCTACAGGGAATCACCACCTAGCCCTCACCAAACGCTCACTCATACATCGCGAACGCGAAATGGAACAACCCTTCGCTCAAGCCCACCGGGACGGGGTGTGCAGAGGGGCTGAGCCCCTCTGCCGGGAGTATGAGGGTGTCCCTCATACAAAATATCTATTTTTTCTTTATCTTTTGGGTGGGGAGGGGCAAGGAAAGACAGTTTGCGATAACCCACTAACCTGCCTCAACGACTCCCATCGATCCCACCTTGACCTAACAGCAACCCGCAGTATAGTCTGCCGTAGCCGCACCACACACCATCCCCACCTCAGCCGCCCCACGGAAGGACAGACATGAGCACAATGACAGCCGCACTATACGACGGTGCCGGATCCATGAAAATCACACAGATTTCAACGCCAGTCGCCGGACCCGGCGAGGTGCTGGTCAGCGTCCGAGCCGTCGGCATCTGCGGCTCCGACCTGCTCATGAACGCCGGCCGCACGGAAGCCGACACCATGTCAGCCGGCCACGAAGTTGCCGGAGAAATCGTCGCCGTCGGCGATGGCGTCGACCGCGCAGCAGTAGGCCAGCGAGTCGCCATAGACACAATCGGGCTCGGACGTGCCTGCCAACAGTGCTGGTACTGCCGCACCGGCCAGTACCGCTCCTGCACGGACCGGACACCCGAAAGCGGCGGAGCTTTCGCCCAATACATGACACGGCTGGCCGACGGGTGTTTCCCCTTCCCCGAAAATCTATCCTGGCACGAGGGCGCACTCGTAGAGCCGCTGGCGGTCTCGATCCACGGCATGAGACGCGGCGACCTAAAGTCGGGGGAGACAGTGGCAATCCTGGGCGCAGGCAACATCGGCCTCACCGCCGTCGCGGCCGCCCGGGCAATGGGTGCAGGCCGCATCCTGGTCACTGCCCGCCACCCTCACCAAGCAGATATGGCCCGAAAACTCGGCGCCGACGTCGCGGTCACGCCAGAGGGCGACGCACTTCAAGATGCAATCATGGAGGTAACCGAGGGCCGAGGAGCCGATCTCACGCTTGAGACCGTGGGTGGACAGACGAACGCCACCCTACAGCAGGCGATCAGTGTGACACGCGTACAGGGCAGAATCGCGGTCCTTGGTGGCTTCCACGCCCCAATCACCCTCGACTGGCTTCCGCCACTGTTGAAGGAGCAGTCCTTCATTTTCTCGTCGTGCTACAGCGTCATGGACGGACGGCACGACTTCGAGCTCGCCATCGAAATGATGGCGTCCGGCAGAGTAGATCTCCGCCAGATGGTCACCCACGAACTGCCGCTCGTGGACATCCAACGCGGCTTCGACATCGCCTACGACAAGACTGTCGGCTCCATCAAGGTCCAAATCCACAGCTAGGCTGGGCACACGTCCAGCCACCGGGCACCGCCTACTCGGCCGGTACGCCGCTCTCGGCACGCTTCGCGGTAAACGAGCCGCTGCCACGCGAGCCGAACTCGACGCTACCTGTAATGGCGTCGCCATCCACTGAGCCGCTGAAATTCAGCGACATCTTGCCCATTGGACCCTCCATTTCGACCCGCCAGGACAGGGCCGCACCCTCGATACTGCCCCCAGAGAACTCCTGCGCGCCCTGCGGTCCGGACCACGTCCCCTTCAGGGCTGCCCCCTGCACCGCTAGCTCCAAGGTGCCCTCACGAGTACCCCTCGGCGACTCCATCGTGACCAGCCACGTGCCGTCCGCAACATTGCCATTGCTCGTAGCGTCCGCCACCTTGGGCTGATCTCCGAACACCACATCGCCATCCTCACCCACACCATCCGTCGCGTAAGAGTAGAGTCTGGCATACAGGCCGTCTAGCGCCATCAGCTCATCATGGCTGCCCCGCTCGGCGATGCGGTTATCGTCCACCACCAGGATCATGTCCGCGTTGCGAACCGTGGACAATCTGTGAGCGATAACCACGGCAGTACGGTCACTGAGCAACTCGCTCAGCGCGCGCTGGATGAGCATCTCCGTATATGTATCAATGTTGGCCGTGGCCTCGTCCAGAAGCAGTACCCGTGGATTGGCCACCAGTGCCCGAGCAAAACTTATTAGCTGGCGCTGTCCGACACTCAGGTTGCTACCGCGCTCCTGCAATGGGCTGTCATAGCCCCCCGCAAGACCACTGATGAAATCGTGCGCACCCACAGCACGTGCCGCCGACTCCACCTCTTCGTCCGTCGCCCCCGTGCGGTTGTATCGGATGTTCTCGCTAATCGTGCCCGAGAACAGGTATGGCTCCTGGGGCACGACACTTATTTGACGCGCCAAAGAATCCAGATCGACATCTCGGATATCATGCCCGTCAACCGTGATTCGCCCCTCGGTAGCGTCATACAAACGCATCATCAGCGACACGATCGTCGTTTTTCCTGCACCCGTCGGTCCCACCAACGCAACTGTAGTTCCCGCCACCGCGTGGATGTTCACATCGTGAAGAACAGGCTCGTCGGCGTTGTAGTGGAATCCTACGCCCTCGAACCGTACCTCGCCATCCACCCGGTCCAGAACTACGGCACCCTCCATCTCGACGACATCCGGCTCCACATCTAGTATCTCGAATATTCTCGCGCCGGAGGCCATGGCCCGTTGCAACGAGCCAAACTGCATCGTCAGGTTCATTACAGGCTCAAAAAAGCGCTGGATGTAGAGCGCAAACGCCACCAGCAGGCCCACCTCAATGACCTCGTCCAGCACCATCGAGCCGCCAAAGAAAATCACCATCGCCAGGCCGAGGGCCGATAGCACCTCGACCGCCGGAAACAGCGCTGCCGTGAACTTGGTAGCTTGAAGGTTCGCGCCCAGGTGCTCGGCATTGGCCCGGCCAAAGCTCTTGACGTTCGCGTCCTCGCGGTTGAGACTCTGGACCACCCGCACCCCCGAGATGTTCTCCTGCAGGCCGGAGTTGACGACGGCGATGGCCTTTCGTACGCGCATAAACGAACGCCGAGCATAGCCCTGCCACATCATCAACATCAGGAAGAGCAATGGGATAACCGACAGCGTGATCAGGCCTAGCTTGAAGTTCAATATCAACATCGCCACGACAATCCCGCTTATGCTCAACACATCGCCCAGCGTGACTAGCACCACGGACAGGAACTCCTGTAGCTGCTGAACGTCGTTCTGCACCCGGGACATCACACGCCCGACCTCGTTACGATCATAGAAGCTCATCGACAGCCGTTGCAGGTGCGTGAACATGTCCATGCGCAGCTTGTACAACACTCTCTGACCAACGAAGGCCATTGTCCGTTGGTTGACGTACTGACTACCATACTGGACCAGCGCCACGACTATGAAAATCGGCACGATCCAGTTGAGTCCCGCGAGATTGTCGCCGTGGATGAAATCGTCGATGATTAGCTTCACGATCAATGGCATAACCACTATCGTGCCCGTGTACATGAACATCGCAGCAATCGTGATTGATAGGCGTTTCCAGTGAGGCCGCATATAGGCCATTAGCCTGACCACAACCTCGTGATCGTATAGCTCGCCTCCCTCCTCTTGCTCTTGATCGAGCCCCATGCGACCGCCCATGCCTCGACCGCCGCCGCCACGCATCCATCCCCCACCACCGCCGCCACCGCCGAACCCTCCGTGCATCATTAGGCGTCACCGCCGGCAGTCACAGCGCCCTCTTCCTGAGGCCGCAGCTGCAGGTCGTATATCTTCCTGTAGAAGCCGTCATGATCGTAGAGGTCCTGGTGGCTACCCCTTTCGACGATCTCGCCGCCTTCGAGAACCAATACCAGATCTGCGCTCTTGACCGTCGACAGGCGGTGAGCGATCACGAAGGTGGTCCTGCCCTTGATGACCTCCCTCAGCGCCTCCTGAATCCTGTGCTCGGTGCCCATATCCACACTCGAAGTGGAGTCGTCGAGAATGAGTATCGGCGGGTCCAGCAGAATCGTGCGCGCGATCGATAGCCGCTGGCGCTGGCCGCCCGACAGCGTGATCCCCCGCTCGCCTACCCAGGTGTTGTAACCATCCGGCAGCCCCGTAATGTACTCATGTAGCTGCGCGATCTTGGCCGCCCTTACAACATCCTCCGTCTCCACCTCGTCGAGCCCGTAGGCGATGTTGTCCCGTATAGTAGCCGCAAACACAAAAACATCCTGCAACACTATGCCGACGTTCTTACGAAGCGATGGCAGCGTAACCTCGCGAACATCGGTGCCGTCGATGGTGATGCTGCCGGCTGACACGTCGTAGAAGCGAGGTATCACATGCGCCAGGGTGCTCTTTCCGGAACCAGGACCGCCTAAAAGCGCGATCATCTGACCAGGCTCAGCCTCAAATTCGATCCCGCGAACCGCCGTCTCGGCCGAGTCGTAGCTCACCGACACGTCATTGAACTTCACATGTCCACTTACCCTGGGCAATGGCGTGGCGTCCGGCCGTTCCTGTACCGGCGATTCCGCGTCCAGAACCTCGAAGATGCGCTGCCCGGCGGAGCTGGCACGAGAGAACGTGTTGACCATCCAGCCACTCATTCGTACCGGCATACCCAGCAGGCCCATGTACATAATGAACGAAGCCATCTCGCCAGTGGACAACCGACCCGCTATCACCTCGCGTCCGCCAACCCAGAGTATCGCCCCGGTCGCCACAGTAAATATGAACGTCATCAGCGAACCCTGGGACGCGAACAGCCGGGTCGCCTTATAGGTCAGGTCCGCGACCAAACCGGCTCGCCGCTCGAACTTCTCCACCTCGAAATCGCGTGCACCGAAGGCCTTGACGACCCGGATACCTGCCAGATTCTCCTGGAGCACCGTGGTCAAATTTCCAGTCTCCGCCTGTACCTTCATCCAGGTCGGACGCAGCGTGGTAGACATCATGATCGCCCGCCACATCACAATAGGAACGAACGCCATGCTGACAATAGCGAGCCGCCAGTTCGTCAAAAACATCACAGTACCGATCAGCGCCACCATGATGAAGACAGACAGGCCACGTATCAGCCCCATACTCACGAACATCCGCACGGCCTCGACATCCGCCGTCGCCTTCGACATAAGATTCCCGGTCTGCTGCTGATCATGAAACCCGAAGCTGAGCTTTTGCAGCTTCTTAAAGAAGTCGTTTCTCAGGTCAAAAGCAGCCCTCTGGGAAAGGGCCTCAGACAAATAGCGCTGGCCATACGAAAAGACCCCCCTGAGCACGCTGAAAGCCATTATCACGCCGGCCAGGATGAGCAACTTGCTCTGCAGCCCGGAGGCCAGGGCCTCGTCGATGGCGTCCCCAAGCATCCTAGGAATCACCATCGCCGACACGCTGGACAACGTCATCGTCAGGTACGCGCCAATGAGGTACCAGCGGTGTCCAAGGGCATAACCAGCCAGTCGAAGCAAAACTCTCATGTTGGGACCTTTCGGGTATCTGGGGGCTTGGGGTCGGGGATTAAGGGCTTGAGTGCGGCTCCAGAAACAACCCCTTTGCGCTAGACCTTGCTCTCCGTCTCTTCCAATGCGCCGTAACCGTCTCTACCTACCGCGTCCGAGAGAATCTCAATCGCCGGAACCACTATCTCAAGCTCTTCGAGCGAGAGCACATCGGCCAGAGATTGGAGCCTCAAGCGTCCAAGTCGCCAAAATCGTTCGACGGCCTCTGTGCCGGCAGCAGTCAGTTGACACGCCACGACCCTACGGTCAGAGGCGTCCTCCACGCGCTCCACCAGACCCTTTGCCAGCAGACGGTCGATCATGCTGGTCGCCGAAGGCATCCCCCTCCCTAAATAGGTCGAGATATCACCCATGCGACGGGGCCCACGGCCCAGGAGGAACAGCGTCTTCGCCTGAGGCATCGTCAACTCCACGCCAGACCAGGCAGCAGGCGGTCGAGAACGCATACGCACCTGCATGCGCTCCATGTTCTCGATAAGCCGCTCGACAAGTCCTATCCGAAAATCGTCCATATCACTCAAACCCTTCGTGTTGATCGAACTATCCTGCCACAACGAAATATTCTTGTCAAACGACACAGAATGCGAAGTGCCAAACCCGCCCAACAGCCCCGACACCGCGTGCAACCAAGGGTTCCATCTGAACTTGGCCACACACACTAGCGCCGGGGTTACTGTCCCGCCTCCTCTCCCAGTGGGAGAGGATTGAGGTGAGGGTGAAAACCAACCTTCGCCACCCACCATCGACAACACACGTCCCAGCCAGGCGCACTCTCAGCCCCTCGAAAAGCGTCCCCACTTCCGGCAATATCCCCGCTAACCGTCAACCCGGCTGCCAGGAGGCCGCCTCTTTCGTATCAACAAAACGCCAAAGGCCAACGTGAGCAACATCAACGCCCACTGAGTTGCGCTAAGGATGGCGGTTGGAAGCTGCGGTATGCCAGAGCCGACCCTGACCTCAATGGCATCAACAGCGAACCCGCCATCATCATCAATAACGACGACGGTCAATGGGAACGTACCGTCCCCAGCGTAGGCGTGCGACCCAGATACCGTATCGTTGGTCTGGTCCACGGTGCCCGTGTCGCTGTGCCCGTCTCCCCACACAATCAAGGCCGAGTGCGTATCGAGAACGCCCACGTCCGTAAATGTCGTCGGCGTGAGCACAAAGGTCGCGCCGACGGCCACACTCTGTTTCACCCCAGCATCCGCCACCGGGTCCACGTTCGTCACATTTGCTAGAAGGGTATCTGAGTCTGAGACGTTGCTGCCGTCGGTGACGGTAATAGTCACGGTGAACGGACCACCATCGTCGTCCACGTAGACGTGGGAACCGGATACCGTTCCGGAGCCTCCTGACTCGACGACCGTACCCGCCTCGACAGTCCCATCGCCCCAGTCGACCACGGCTGCATGCGTATCAGGGGCGTTCGAGTCCGTGAAAGTAGCGAGGGTACCGGAAAACGTCGAGGCTTCGTCGATGGTGATGTCCGATTCTGCCACGACCGCAGGGGCAAGATTGGTCACCACAAAGGTGGACTGTGCGCCTGTAAGCTCGTTTCCGGCGGCATCGCTCCCCGTAACAGTCAGAGTGTGCAAACCCGACGCCAGATTGGTGGCCGCGAACGTGTATGTGATGCTGTCAGATGTGGCGAGCGACGGAAGTATGTCGATAACGCTACTGTCGGGCTTGGTCAACGTGGCGGCGGTCACCGTCACCGTCTTGAACGAATCACCTGGATACTCGTCGTCATCGAAGATGAAATTCACCACCGGCGAACCCGTCGACACATTGGCGCCGGCGGCGGGGTCGAAAGTCATCGTCGGAGCCGTCTTATCGATCTCGAAGGTGTCATTCGTGTACTGGTAGCTGACCAGGACAGTGTCCGTGTCCTCCACATCGGAGGTAACCGCAATCGTCCGGGCGCTCGCATATACAACGCCCAGAGTGACGCCAGCGGTGCTGCCGTTGATCGATACCGTCACGTCGAACAGGTCGCCGAGCTGGGAAAAGCCAATCGGGCCGTTGGCGAGCGTTAGGACGTTGTTGCTAGCGTCAATGATCGGCGTTTCGTCGACGAACTGCGTCAGGTTGTTGGTAAGATTGTTGCCTAGGTCTTTGGCCTGAATGGACACACCGTAGGTCCCGGTGGTGTCGCCAGTCGCGACCACGGTTGAGGCCGAGAAGTTGTTAGGCGTCGGCTGCGTTACGCTGAGGTGACCGTTGCTCGTGGCGCTGTTGGGGCCGTGCACGGTCACTTGGGGCCAGTCGATAGCCATTTTCTAGTCTGTGCCCAAAGTCACCGACACCACGTCGCCCAGAACAGCCAAGCTCTTGTTGATGGCGACGTTCGAGATCACCGGCTTGATCCCATCTGTCGCAGTAACCTGAGAGTTAGTAGCGACATCGTTGCCCGCGAGGTCCGAGACATTGCTAACGGTGATCAGGGGCTTGGCATCCGAGGCCAACGCGCTCACGGTCAGGATCACTTTGTTCTTGTCATTGGGATCTTGTACAGCGGTCGAAACAGTGGCGCCCGCCACCGCGAAATCGGAGACATCCACGCTACTCGCATCCAGGCCAGACACATCGCTAAAGCTAACGACCACAGTCGTGTTAGCGCTCCCGGTACCTGCTGAGGACAACACGGGCTTGGTTTTATCGATGGTCACGTTGGCGCTGGTCCCCGACACAGTCTGCGTGTTCCCAGCCTGGTCCGTGGCAGTCATTTCCAGGCTGAACTCCGTGCTATCAGTGACCGAAAAGCCGCCACTACCATTTGAATTTGACCAGGATGTGCCTTGTGCAAATATGGCCCGGAATCCACCGGCAATAGCCTGGTACGAGATTTTCGATGCTGACACCAGCCAGCCATTGATCTTCAGGGTTATGTCGGTAGAGAAGTTGCTAGTTGAAATCCCCGAGCCCATGTCGGTCACGTCGAATGTCACCGTCGGGCTCGCTACATTGGTAATCGTTCCATCGGCCGGGACAATATTGCTGATCGTCGGCTTTACGCCATCCACCGTCAACGCATCGCTATCTATGAGAGCACCATTGGAGTCGACGTAGCTCACCGTCACGGTGTCGCCGTCCTGCACCCATACCCCATCGTTGCCCGTCCCTGCCTTGGCTGCATCGGACGAGAGAAAAATATCACCGCGGAACAACCTCGACGTCGGCGAAGACGAGGAGTCGGTCGCCGACGATACCTTGCTAATCGTTGCCCACTCCCCTGCGGGATCGGACGTACTGAAAACCTTAGCCCGGTGGAGAGACGTGCTTTGCCCGTCCCACACGTCTTGGACATGGTAGCTAAACGAGACGGTCGTCGTGGCGTTAGCGCCCGCAATCAGCGTTAAGGTACCGGCGCTTGCGCTACTACTAACGACGAAGAACGAAGACCAACCAGGCGCACAACCCGTGTTCGACCTGGACTCCATCACCCTGCTGCGCACCGCCCGCATCCTCCGGGACAAAGGAACCTTCCTCAGCGGCCGGCCCATAGATGCCCCTCCACACCTGTTCCTCGGCGCTGCCAGCAACCCTTTCGCCCCACCCTACGACTTCAGACCAATCCGGCTGGCGAAAAAAGTCGATGCCGGCGCAGACTTCGTCCAGACCCAGTTCTGCTTCGACCTCCCCAGACTCCGCTCTTTCATGTCCCAGGTCAGGGACATGGGTCTGGACAAGCGCGTCTTCATCCTCGTGGGCGTAGGGCCGCTGCGATCGGCAAAAACAGCAGAGTAGATGCGTGCCAACGTCCCCGGGGTCAGCATCCCGGACGAAATCATATCCAGGTTGAAAAGCGCGCCAAAGGGCCAACAGCGCCGCGAAGGCAAGCGCATTTGCACCGAGATCATCCAGCAGGTGAGAGAGATCCCCGGGGTAGCCGGAGTCCACGTCATGGCGTACCGGCAATAAGAGCTCGTAGCCGAACTAATCGAGGAGGCAGGCCTCCTATCACGCCAACGAGAGCCCAGCACCCAAACCTAGATCAGGGCTTGGGGTGCGGGCATAAATCTTGGTGCAGGGGTGCTCTAGCCCCGCCCAACGAAGCGTGCGCAGCACCGACTACTTTTGTGCCTGATATGTAGTCGTGGAGACACAACCGGTTGCTGAAGAATATGAACGCAGCGTCCACCACGAAGTAGATTCCAGTCAGCGATAGCAGCCCGTTCACACCCGCCCTCACCACCACATTCGTCACGAACCAGCCGTTGCGTTCAGTATCAGCGCGAACCACCCTAATCTTGAGCAACCTCTTGCCAATCGTCTGCCCGTCCCGTGACAACAGCGCGGCCTGGGCCATCATCCCGAACACGCCCAACAGAATGAGAGCAAGTTGCAACTGCTCCGTCGCAGGCCATCTGAATTGCATTACGCTCGCAACAATCAGCGAGACCATAGTGAAAGGGAGATCGATGAGCTTGGCGATCAACCGTGACTCGCGACTAGCGAGGACCAAATCCCTCGCGGGCAGCACAACGCCACCCCCAAGGGCCATATCGCACCTCTGGCAATCGCGAGCGTCCGGGTGATTGTCGGCGTCGCACCTCGGACACTGCACCACCCTGTTCGGTTGGTTAGCCATCCACCTCAGCCTGCACCCTGCTTAGCAACCTCAATCGACTCGAATCCTGCTAGAATGCGCCGCAGCTACCCCTCGACAATTCCACGGAGGCCCGCCCATTGTCTGCACCCAGACTCAACCCTGCCGCCATCATCGGCCAGCTTCATGAAAATGGCGTAACCCACGCAGTCTGGCTCCCCGACAGCGAGACCAGTTTCATGTACGAGGAAATGGCGTCCAACACTGCAATCTCTCTCGTGCCGATATGCAGAGAGGGCGAGAGCATGGCCATCGCAGCGGGACTCTGGGTTGGCGGCGAGAGGCCGGTCGTAATGGTCCAGAACACCGGATTCTTCGAGTCGGGCGACTCGATTAGGGGGCTCGCCCTAGACCTTCATATCCCAATGGTCATCATGATCGGTTACAGAGGCTGGACCCGCCACGGCGCAACGCCCGACTCAGCAGCCCGCTTCACCGAGCCGATTCTACACGCCTGGGGAATAAACTACTACCTGATTGAGACCGACGAAGACGCCGACCGAATCTCGTCGGCATTCCAGGAAGCAGAGGAAACCCGCAGGCCCGTCGCATGCCTCATGGGTTCCGAATACAGCTAAACAGACCAATTGGAAACTCGTCACGAACGCCATTTCAGAATCGCAGGCGCCTACAACGTTCGAGAGTTGGGCGGTTATCGCACCGCCAACGGAGCCACAACGCGTTGGGGGCACTTCCTCCGCGCCGATCTGCTGGACCATCTCACGCCCGAATCCGTAGCCGCACTGAAGGAATACGGGATCAAGACCGCAATCGACCTTCGAGCAGAAGATGAGCTATCGGAGAAACCCAGCGACCTCGCGCAGTCCACCGGGATTGAGTATTTCAACCATAATTTGCTGGGAGACGACGAGCTCCCCGATGTAGTGCGTGACTACGAGACAGCCAAGGGAATGGCCGATGGCTACGCATGGATATTGGACGAAAGACAGGCTTCCATCCACGACGCTCTCTCAACATTGTCCGCTCCCGGCAGGCTACCAGCCGTGTTTTTTTTGCGCTGGAGGGACCGACAGGACCGGCCTCATCGCCGCCCTGCTCTTGGGTCTAGCCGGGGTCCCCAACGAGACCATCGCCCAGGACTACCACCTGAGCGCCCAGGCCCTTGTGGACCGATGGCGCAACCTGAGCCGGCCCGATTTTGTGTCAAAAGAGGATCTGGCGTCGGGCAAGGTCTCGGAAAGATTGGCACGGACCGACACGATGCGCCTCACCCTCGCACGCCTTGAGAACGCCTATGGGGGAGTCGAAGGATATGTGCGCGCCATCGGACTAACGGACATACAAATTGTGCGCCTTCGAGACGCGCTACTCATCTAACAGCTACCCCTACTTTACCGTCACCGAGCCGTTAGATGTCCTAACTACCAGGGCTGCCTCGCCGTCTCCGATCGTACCCTTCAACTGATCCTCGCCCCCCGTAGACACCGTCAAAATCGGCAGTTCAGTGGAAACCGAGCCGTTGGACGTCTCGATATCGAAGGTTCCGCTGGCTCGCGAAATGGTCACACCGCCATTGCTGGTCGACAGGTCGAAATCCCCAACCACGTCCTCAAGGACGATCCTTCCGTTGGAGGTGCGCACTGAGCCAGAGCGGTGCATTCCGGAAATCTCGACTCCGCCGTTGCTGGCACGAAGCCGCAACCTGGTATCAGACGGAACGGTGATCTCAATGTCCGCACCGGGAGACTCCCCAATATGGATTCCATCGGACCTCGTATCCTTTGCCACGATGCTAATCGAGTCCCCATCCTGGACAATCTCGTACTCGAGGTCATCGGGCTTCTTCAGCGTCGCCTCTACCCTGACAGTGCCGTCAGTGCCGGGATTAACGACAATGCGGCCGTTGTCGCTGTCGACCACGACCGTGGGGGAATCGCCTACAGCAAAGCTATCGTCTCGACTCTCTGTTGGGCCAGTGAAGGTATGACTGCATGCCGAGGAGACGAACAGAAAGAACACTCCGATTGCCAGGTAGCCGCGTTTCATCTGCTTCCTCCAGGCGAATAGTAGATCTAGCTCTATTCTTGCCGTTGGCTGAAGCCACGTCATCGACCATTCTCGCGATTGAAGTCTAGGGAATCAGTACGACACAGAGGTCGTCATTTCGACCTACCAGCCTCGCCCCGAAACAATTCACCCGCAAAAGCCGGAACGCCATAGCCGGCTGGGCAGACTCATAGCGGTCACCGTGACCAACTGGCTAGGTGAATCAGGCAGCAAAATCGGCAGCAAAAATCACTCAACCTCAGCCTGTCGAAGGCCCGTCACCCATCTCCGCCTCCAGCGCTAGGACCTTGCCCAGCCGCCGCCGGTGCCGCTCCTCACCCGTAAAGCTAGCCCCGGCAAAAGCCGCTACCAGTTCCTTCGCCACCTCTTCGCCAACGATCCGAGCGCCGATGCACAGCACGTTCATGTCGTCGTGCTCCACTCCCTGGTGCGCCGAATACACATCATGGCAGACCGCCGCCCGAACGCCAAAAATCTTGTTGGCCGCGACGCTCGCACCCACACCGCTGCCACACATCATGATCCCCCGTTCGGCCTCGCCGTTTGCAACCTTGCGGGCGACCTCAGCGGCAAAGTCCGGGTAGTCGTCGTCCGGATCGAAAGACATCGGTCCAACGTCCACCACCTCGTGGCCAAGGGACTCAAGGTACCCCGCGAGAGGGGCCTTAATCGGTAATCCTGCGTGATCCGAACCTATCGCAATTCGCAACTGCTCACCCTTTGCGCCATGAATGTATACTGAAACCGCTCTGTAGCGTATGCTCTAACGAGCCAGCCGTCGATAAACCCAATTGTAGCAAGCAATGACAGAAATCGCTCACCACATTTTCGAACCGCCGTCTGAGTACCAGATCGTCAGACGACGCTGGGTCACAGCGTCCGGCCTCCGCAAGCTGCTCGCCAGCCTGGAAGGAGCGGATGAGCCGTACAGCACGCTGTACGTCAAACCCGACTCACAGAATCCCGGTCCAGATGCGGGGCCAGATCTAGCCGAGATCCTGCGTGAAGTCCCCGCCTCAGAGACAGGGCTGGCAATCTTCCAAGGCCAGGACTCGGCCATCGCCATATCCCCACCATTTCCCGTCGACAAAGATTCCATCCACGAGAACCTGGATAGCTCTCCATTGAAAGAGATACTCGACCGGGACCTCGTAATCGGAGTCGTCCTGCTCAGGCTCGGCAACTACGCGATTGGCGTAATCCACGGCGAAAAGCGGATAGCCTCCAAGTCCGGTTCCCGCCACGTAAAAAACCGACACAAACAGGGAGGCTCGTCTCAGCGACGCTTCGAACGAAGCCGAAAACGCCTCATCCGCGAAATTTACGACAAGGCCTGCGAAGTCATGCGCACCATCTTCGAGCCATACGAAAAGCGCTTAGACTACATCATGCTGGGCGGAGAAAAGACCACCCTCAAGGGCCTCCTTGAAAGATGCGAATACCTCACCAAGACAAATGTCGAGGTCATGGACCGACGCCTCGCCGTCGAACGCCCCGGCAAAATAGCCCTCGACGAAATCCACCACGAAGTCTGGAAGTCCCACGTCTACGTGCTAGAAAAAGTCCCACCCTCCCCGTAGTGGCAGGTCTTTCACCCACCCTGACTTCATAGCCAGCCCACGAACCGGCCCTACCACGCCGAGCGCACCACACGGCAGAAACCAGGATTCGGCCACCCGACCAATGTCCAGTCCAATAACCTCGAACAGGCCGGTCGTGAGCACGGTGAGCACCCCTCCCCCTAGTAAAATAAACGCTTAGTAGATGAACAACTCCCCCGAAAACCGGACGAAATCCATGCGGGCCACAGATAGTGCTCTAACGTCCATGATCCAAACCCAAGAAATACCTGGCCGAATCTACCCCACTTCTCTTGTTTACCAGACGAAAGCGATACCCATGATGGTATAGTGAGCCGATTCCCGATGATCGGAGATTCAGCCCCTATCCGCTATCTCTCTCCGGTAGCACACCGCAGGAGGTTACGCACTATGTTACAGGTCCTCATATTCGTTTCAGCGGTGTTGTTCTTGTCAATAGGCTGCGGTGAGTCGGAGGCTCTAAATTCCGCTGGCGCTGCCTCCACCCCAGAGGTTATAGTGTCGCCTCTGGCTGACATTACCCCGATCTCCGAAGTGGAAGTGTCATCCCCATCGGAACACCCGTCAGCCAAGCCGGCAACCCTGGTAATTCGGGAGTTCGCTGATGCTTTCAACAAGCACCAATAGACCGCAGTTAGCCGAATTGTCCATCCGGCCATTGTCGACAGGTACAAAAAAGGCGTGGAGCACGCGGCGCAGAATCAAGCCCGACTAAAACTTGAGGATGTCACGCTGAACGGCTGTAGAGACGAAGCGTGTAGTTTCTCCGTGAGGTGGTCTATGTCTCCAGAGGGATACTGCAACCCACTTTTCCGGAAAAGCGGCTCGGGTTTATCTGCCACCACCATGTTTCTTGCCGAGGGGAAGTGGGTAGTCAGGCTGATACACACATTCGGCACGGTGACATGCTAAACGCCAGATAATGCCCATCGTGGTGCGGGCCACGGGTCCCCAAAGCGAATAAAGTTCGGAATCCGGCAGATGCAACGAAATTCCCTATCATGTCGCACCGACAAAAGTACCGAGCCGAAGCATAGCTAGACAAGCCGGTCGCGGACACCGGGACCATGACGCCCACGCAACAAAACCCCGCGAGCTAGATAGCTCGCTCCGTGACATTTTTGGCTTCATCTACGGGAGCTTTCCATGCCAATGCCGAGAAACCGCTAGCGTCGGAAAGACGTAGTACATACGTACTACACTAGCAGTTGGGGAGTACGAATCAAGGATGCCTGGCACCTCGACAGGACCAAGACCCCTGCCTCAATCCCGCAAAACACCCCCAGCTAGGGAATGAGACAAAATGCGACAGAATGCGACACTTATCCCGCTCCTCTACTGGGCCGTGTAGCCGCCGTCCACCGCCAGGGAAATGCCCGTGACGAAGGACGCCTCGTCTGACGCCAGGTACAGCGCCGCGTAGGCGATCTCCTCCGGCTGGCCCAGACGCCCCATGGGGTGACGCGCCTCCAGGGTCTGCTTGGTGTCCGAGTCGCTAAGTAAGGCCTCCGTCAGCCTGGTCTCGGTGAACCCCGGACACACGCAGTTGACCCTGATACCATCCGGCGCCAGATCAATAGCCAGGCTCTTCGTAAGCTGAACGATGCCGCCCTTGGAGGCTGGATAGGGATTGAAGCCACCGCCCATGCCACGCGGGTAGCCAACCAGGCCCATGATAGACGACAGGTTCACGATCGAGCCGCCGCCAGACCGCTTCATCTCCGGAACGGCGTGCCAGGACACAAGATAGGAGCCCTTGAGATTAACCTCAATCACCCTGTCCCACACCTCCTCGGGCGAGGCGTCGGGACCGAGAGCGTTGCGCGCGGTAACCCCAGCGCTATTGACGAGCACGTCGAGCCGCCCGAAGCCATCGACGGCAACCTGCACCATCTTGAGCGCGTCCTCACTGACCGAGACATCGCCAGCGACAGCAAGGACCTCTCCGCCCGCCGTCCTGATCCGTTGCGCCACGTCTGCAGCACGCGACAACGAGTAGTCCGAGACGACAACGCGAGCGCCCTCTCGGGCAAACAACAGTGTAGCAGCCTCCCCGATTCCGGAGCCGCCGCCAGTAACAAGTGCAACCTTTCCAGCAAGCCTCATCTCAGACCCCATAGTGAAGAGCACAAGTTGAAGATACCATTTCCAATTCGACGGCGGAGTCCAGAAAGGCTCTCCCATCTGATAGGGGGCGTGAGGGATGTACCCCTACACGAAAAACAACCCAGGGTGGACGGGCGGGCAAAAGCACCATCTTCATATTGGATAGTGGAAGTCCAGACGGGAGAACCCCTCTGGCAGGCGGCGTGGAGGATGTGCCCACACATCGAAATTTGCCTAAGCGCGGGCGGGAGGACAGAAGCGCCCTTTTCATATTGGATAGAGGAAGTCCAGAGGGGGGACCCCATCTGGCAGGGGGCGTGGGGGATGTGCCCCCACATGGAAATTTACCTGAGGGTGGGCAGGAGGGAACAGACACCTTCTTCATATCTTGAGACGGATACTCAGACATCCAAACCGGCCTCCAGCGGAACCAAAACGCCGCTCTCAAACCGCTCCCAACGGCCACCAGAGTACAAAACGACCGCCCCGTCTCCGACGACAGTCCAGCTATCATCACCTGAGAGGCAGGCGGTCCCGACATCCACACCCAAGACAGCGACGCCACTTGGCAGAGCACCGGCAAGCCGAACCACGGTAGCCTCGGGGTCGCTCCCTTCGTGGTGAGGAAGAACGACAATGTTAGGCACGACTCCGAGAGCAGGTCGCCAGTCGCGGAAGCCCATCCACGAGCCCATGACCATCGCCCCGGCGCTGGAGCCGGCCACAACCGCACCACTCTGCAGGGCACGCTTCAGGCCGTCTAGCAGAGCCGAATCGGCCAGCACGTCCAGCAGATGGCCGGGGTCGCCGCCGGTTAGGTACACCAGGTCGGCATCATCAAGGCGCGACACATTCTTGGGATCGTCCGCATCGGCAGACGAGAGTACCATCAGCGGCCAGGCGTCGGCGCCCAGCCGCTCAAAGTGCGATACGCCGTTGGCCGCAGCCATCGGCGCGTTCTGCTCCGCTGCCGCAGTCGGGATGATCGCGACGCGGGGGCGCTCCACGCCAGTGGAGTCAAGCAGCACCCTGTCCATAGACTCGCAGTTCGGGCGAAACTCGTTCCCGCCAACCAGCGCAATGCGGCCCACCTGTAGCTCCTCGGGTACTAGGAGACCTCGACGACCATCTCGACCTCAATGCAGACGTTTCCGGGTAGCGAGGAAAGACCGACAGCCGACCGTGCATGCTTGCCCTTGTCGCCAAATATCTCGACGAGCAGGTCAGATGCACCGTTGGCTACCAACGGATGGTCGGTGAAGTCGGGAGCAGAATTGACCAGACAGAGCACCTTCACAACACGAGTGACCCTGTCCAGGTCACCCAGCTCATTCTTCAGCGATCCTAGGATGCCGAGCACGCAATTCTGGGCCGCCTTGTACGCCTCGTCGACGCTGATGTCAACACCGAGCTTCCCTGCCCAGAAGCTTCCGTCCGCATTGCGGGGCACGTGCCCCGAGGTGAAAACGAGCCCCGCACTCTTGACGTGGACAGTCGTCACATAGTTGGCAACAGGGGTCGCCGCATCTGGCACCATGTAGCCAAGACTCTTGATCCGATCTTCAATAGCTCCCATTTTCTGATTCTCCTAATTATTATTTTTCAGCAATCTCAGCGACCTAGTCGGCAATTCCGGCTCAATCCACGACCTCGACTATAATCTCGATTTCAACCGGGATACCGAAAGGCAGGTTGGCCATCCCAACGGCAGAGCGGGCATGTCGCCCGGCATCGCCAAAGACCTCCACGAGCAGGTCGGAGCAGCCATTGATCACCGTAGGATGATCCGTAAAGTCTGGCGTGGAGTTCACCATCGCCAGCAGCTTTACGATCCGCCCTACCCGACTCAGCTCCCCAAGCTCGTTCTTGAGCCTGGCGATCTGAACGAGGCCGACCGAGCGGGCTGCTTCGTAGCCTTCGTCAACACTCAGGTCGCGGCCAAGTTTGCCTGTGAGCATATTATCGCCTCGCGGAACCGCGGGCCCAGCGCCTGAGAGGAACAGCAGGTTCCCGGTCTGCACGGCGGAGACGTAGTTAGCGACCGGCTGCTGTAACGGAGGCAATTCAAGCCCCATCTGCGCGATCTTGTCCTCTGGTGTTCCCACTATCGTCCTCCTTGGAAGGTGTTATGCGAAGGCTAAGAGTCTCGCCGGGTTCTGCACGAGCATCTTGTCGATGTCGACCTTGGAGATGCCCTTCTGGCGCATCCTGGGCACAATGTTCTCAAGGATGTGCCCCATGCCGAAACCGCCGTACGCCACAAGCCTGCTCTTGGAGAAGATGTCGTGGGCAAGGACGATACGCTCTGAGTATCCCTCATCGATCAGCAATTTCACCCAGGCGATACGCTGCGCATCGGTGGGGATATCGATGTCACCTAGCGCGTAGTAGGAGGTCTCCCAACCCCACAGGTCGTACTCCAGGTAGGATCCCCTGGCTGCCAGTTCCAGCAACTTATCGTCTTCGAAAATCGTGCGGTCCAGATGGCCCATGATTACTCGACCGATGTCCGCCCCCGCTTCCTCAAGCTCGTCTAGGATCTCAAATGGGGCCTGGGAATTCCTGCCAGGGTGGATGAGGATAGCCGCACCGGTCGCCTGCTGAGCCATCGCGCCACCGATCAGCACGTTGCGCTCGTTGTCGTCGAGGGGCCAGGAGCAGCCCAGCTCGCCGATGATGCCAGCCTTAACGCCGGTGTTCCCAACGCCTATCGTAAGCTCCTCGATAATCTGCGCGCCGATCTCCTCGGCGGTCTTGGTGCCCATGCCGTCGGGATGAGTCACGCCGACGTAGTAGCCAGCGCCCATGACGACGTTCAATCCGGTCGCTCGTGCGATCCGAGCGAGGGCTCGGGGATCACGTCCGATGCCGATCGTAGTGGCATCAACGATCGTCATGCCGCCCTGGGCCTTGAAGAGGAGCGCCTCGGAGATGGAAAGCTCCTCGTCCAAGATTTCCATATTGTCCCGGCTTCGGAACTGATCGTATCGAACCCACGCCAAGTTCTCCAACGACACGGGCTGAAGTGACTTATGAAGGTCGGTGGCCTCGGTCGGCGGGGTGTACATGACCTTGAAATCGATGAGCAGATGCTCGTGGGTAGTCGTGGGACCCAGCTCCTCTGGTGGCACGAGTCCAAGCACCGTCTGGGCCATTTTCGACCGTCCGTCGTTGGTCATTGTCGTCCTCTTCCTTGCCGGGGATGCAACATTAGTGTCGCCGCAATCATGATCATAGAGATGGGAGACCATCGACGATTTATCGACGATCCGCCATCACCATTTGGAACAAGAGAAACAATATAACTATTTCTGAGGGACACCCTCAGACTCCCGGCATAGGGGGTGCGCCCCTCTGCACACCCGCTAGGGAATGGCCAAGACCCGCCGAACTTAGCGTGAGCAGCACCACTCAGAGTGCACAGCACCAACACTTAGGTGACTTTCCTGAATTGGGGGTATGCGATTGCAAATAGGACTGTGAAGGCAAGGAGCAGCAGGCCGCTTGTCATGAGTGCGTGGGGCGTTCCAACCTGCTCGGCTAGGATGCCGAAAGGCA
>Ga0209403_10002546_pt1 | contig 21612 bp, 16 predicted proteins | sample ArcticOcean_MG_C_8_FD_187440 | JGI IMG/M metagenome (GOLD analysis project Ga0209403, IMG submission 187440) | Marine microbial communities from western Arctic Ocean - ArcticOcean_MG_CB11_86 (SPAdes) (version 2) | ecosystem: Environmental > Aquatic > Marine > Oceanic | place: Arctic Ocean... | reverse complement strand
CCGGTGGGCAGTCGATGGAAAAACTCGTGGACTCCGGCCTCCTGAAGGGCGTCATCGATGCCACGACGACGGAAGTTGCCGACTTCCATATGGGTGGCGTCATGAGTGCCGGTGCAGACCGCATGGGTGCCATCATCCGCACTAAAATCCCATATGTTGGATCGTGCGGCGCGCTCGACATGGTGAACTGGGGTGCGATGGATACTGTCCCAGAGCAGTTTCGGGAACGACAGTTCTACGCACATAACCCCCAGGTCACCCTGATGCGCACCACACCCAGGGAAAATGACATCATGGGCCGTTGGATCGCCCAGAAACTCAATCAGTGCGAAGGACCGGTCCGCTTTCTCATTCCAGATGGCGGCGTTTCTGCTCTCGATGCGCCCGGCGGGGACTTCTGGAACCCGGAGGCCGACCGCGCACTCTTCAGCGCCATTGAAGAAGAATTCATGGTGGCGGCAAACCGTCGGCTCATACACGTTCCGCACAACATCAACGATCCAGAATTCGCCCAAGCGCTGGTCGACAACTTCCTCGAAATCGTCGGCGATGAGGACGACTCTAGACTTACTTAAACCGCATACTTTGACCACGATGGAGTGGGAATAATGACCATCGAACAGCTCAATTTTCTTATTATAGGTCTCGTCATCCTGGCGGTCGTCGTCGCGGTGGTCGTGTACCTCATGAACGCATTTTATCGGCGAGCCTCCGCCGTCCGGTCCTTTGTCCGGACCGGATTTGGCGGACGCAAGGTCGTGCTGGACAGCGGCGCATTCGTGATTCCCGTCTTTCACGAAGTCGTCCCTATCAACATGAACACGTTACGCCTGGAGGTGAAGCGTGCCCGCGACTCGGCGTTGATCACGAAGAACCGCATGCGCGTGGACGTGGTTGCGGCATTCTATGTCCGGGTCCGGCCGACGCCTGAGGCGATCATCCGGGCAGCACAAACGCTCGGTCAACGCACCAACCAGATCCCCGAACTCACCGAACTCCTGGAAGGCAAGTTCGTCGACGCATTGCGGGCCATTGCCGCCGAAATGACGATGGAGGAAATGCATGAAAAACGTGGTGAATACGCCGCACGCGTGAAAACCATCATATCGGAGGACCTGCAAGACGACGGCCTTGAGCTGGAAGCCGTGTCGCTTACCGATATGGATCAGACCAGTATGGAGTTCTTCGATCCCTCGAACGCCTTCGATGCCGAGGGCTTGACCCGACTGACCGAAGAAATCGAGACTCGCAAGAAGTCCCGGAATGATATCGAACAGGACACCATGATCCAGATTCGCACAAAGAATCTGGAAACAGAGCGCCGCTCGCTGGATATCGATCGCGAGACGGAATATGCCCGCCTCGAACAGCAGCGTGAAGTCGAAATTCGTCGCGCTGCACAGCAGGCCGAAATTTCCCGCGAGAAAGCGGAGAGCGAGCGCAGCTCAGAAGAGGCACGCATTCAATCCCGCTTAGAAGTTGAGAAGGCGCGCATATCCGAGCAACGGGAGCTCGATGGACAGCGCATTGCCAGTGAGCGTGAAATCCAGCAGCTCGAAATCTCTCGCCGGCAGGCTATCGAAGAGGCCGAATCAAATGCCCGCGAAGAGACCGAAAGGGTGCAAATCCAGTCCAGGTTAGAAGTCGAAAAGGCGCGAATATCCGAGGAACGCGAGCTCGATAGCCAGCGAATCTCCCGCGAGCGTGAAATACAAAACCTCGAAGTTGGCCGGCGTCAGGCTCTCGACGAAGCGGAAATATCCGCCCGCGAGGAGATCGAGCGCGCCCGTATCGTTATGGAGCGGGCACTCGATGAGGCCCAAACCCTGCGCGAGCGGGATAAGGAACGTCTGGAAGTCGAGCGACGACGCGATGTCGAACTCGCGGAGCAGGATCGTGCGATCGCAATCGCGGAAAAATCCAAGGAACTGTCCGAAGCACAAGCTGCAGCTGATTCATCGCGCGTGCGTGCGGTAATGGCGGAGGAGAAAGTCCTCTCAGCCCGCGAGATCGAAGCTGCCGAACGGCGACGCCAGATCGACGTGATACAAGCACGACAAGGCGCTGAACGCGAAGGTGTGCGCATGCGCCTCACTGCGGAGGCCGAAAAAGAATCAGCCGCTGATCGCGCCGAAGCCATCCGCATGTCGGCAGAAGGTGAGGCCGAAGCCGATAAGGTCCGATCTCTCGCAGCGAAGTTGCGCTACGAAATCGAGGCCGAGGGCAACAGATTGATGAATGAGGCCCAGAACACGTTGACCGATGAATCCCGTCAATCCGATTTGAGGCGGCGTCTTATCGATAAGATCGAGGGAATCGTCAGAGAGTCCGCAAGACCCCTGGAGAGGATAGAAGGAATCAAGATCCTCCAAGTCGACGGGTTGGGCGGCGCCCCGACAAACGGGGGCGGCAATAATGGCCAAGGCGGATCATTCCCCGACAACCTTGTCAACAGCGCCTTGCGTTTTCGGGCACAAGCGCCACTGGTGGACTCATTGCTACAGGAGATCGGCATCACCGGCGGCGACTTGCGTGGGGTCTCCGACATCCTGGGTGGCGGTCGCGAAGGCGTGACCCCACCGAGTTCGGAAGAGTAAGTGAAACTATCCGATTGGTGGCCTCACTTAATTGCAACACCCTCCTCTCAACCTCCTCCCTGTTAGGGAGGAGGAGACCAAACGTCGCCTCATGGCGCCCCCCCCCCTAGCAGGGAGGAGTTAGAGGGGGGTGGCCAGCGCGCGCGTGCCGGTTTATTCGATCGGCTGGCCCGGAGCGGGCGTGAAGCCGAGTTCTTGACGCTGGAAAATGACATCAATCCCACCAAGCTCCTCGATCCTTGCCGCCTGGTCTTGAAAGGCGAGGTCGTTGGCCGCTTCGGGATCAACGATCTTGCGGAGTTCAGCCTCACACATTGCTAGCGTCACGGCATGCTCTGGATCGCCAGCAAGGTCCACGGTTTCGTGAGGATCGGATTCCATGTCGAAGAGCTGCGGGTCGTAGCCAACGTAGTACATACATTTCCAGCGGCCGACTCGCACCATGAACTCACCGGTGATCGATCCCGAGGCGTGGTACTCGCTGAGGACGGTCCGCTCCGGGACATCACCGGAAGCTATAGAAAGGAGCGACGATCCAGGGCGCGCTTCTTCGCCGGGATCACTCACCTCACCTGCGCATTCGATGATTGTCGGATAGACATCCACCAGCGAAACAGGTGCGGAGACGCGCTTTCCAGCGGATACATCGGGACCGGCCATGATCAGGGGAACAGCTGTCGATTCCTCATACAGCACTGACTTCCCCCACAAACCTTTGTTACCGAGGTTCTCACCGTGGTCGCTTGAATAGATCACAGTTGTGGAGTCGCTCAGTCCACAGTCATCGAGAGCAACGAGTACGCGTCCGATGCAGGAGTCCATGAAACTGCAGAGGCCGTAGTAGGCGGTAATGGCCAGCCGCACACGCTCTTCATCGAAGTAATCATCATAGTTCCAGATGTGTCGCTGAGTATCGATCACAGGATGCCGTGGGCGCTCGTCAGCACCATACATCCGTGGCATCGGCATCTCGTCGGGATCGTAGAGATCGAAAAATTCGTCCGGCGCTACCAAGGGGTAATGCGGCGTAACAAATGAAACGTAGAGCGCCCACGGCTTGTCCGTATGCCGTGGCGCTTCCTCTGCCAGCCAATTGCCTGTCGCGTCCACGATGCTGCGATCGTAATCCGAGTAACTCGACTGCCCACGCCCCACCCGCTCCGCGAAATGACTCGCAGTCTTTCGTTGCGGCATATCCTTTCGCAGCAAGCCGCGAGCATCGCCGATTCCCTCCACGACGTGGAGAGGCAAAATCTCTTTTGCGAAGCCGTTGTCATCATCCGCCGAACGGTAGTGAAGTTTTCCGATCGATACGGCTTGATGGCCAGTGTCCCTGAGCCGATGCCCCCAGGAAGGCGCGCTGCCGTCATAGGGATTACCGTTATCCCAGCAGCGAATCTGATGGACGTACCGGCCCGTGGCGAAACTTGCCCGCGCGGGCACACAGATTGGACTGTTGGTGTACGCGTTGGTGAAGAGCGTCCCGCGTTCAGCCAGCGCATCGAGGTTGGGTGTTTTCACGAGAGGGTCGCCGTAGCAACCAGCGATGTCCCGACTGTGCTCGTCGGATGTGATGAACAACACGTTGGTGGGTGACATGAACTCTCTTTCCAAATTTCTGAAGACAATTCCGATTTAAGTAACCCGGTACAAATGGCCCGGTTCAGGGCGCCTGGTATTGGGCGGCGTGAGCACCGCCCAAACGCCCGAATGTCGCGCCACGCAGGACGGAAGTAGCGCCGGCATAGGATCGGTAAAACAAGCCAATCACCTCCCCGCCAGCGTAGAGCCCGGGAATGACATCGCCATCCGTGTTAAGCACCTGGGCGTCGGCAGGTGATCAAAACGCGCGCCAAACCCCTTGGGCCATTGCAGCGTGGGACCTGCCTCATTGGAGAAGGTCGTAATGACTTCCGGATCGATGATATTCATCGATTTGACGATGGCTGGCCATTGCTCGTACGGAGCAGACGTCGCGTGCCCGGGCGATGGATCGAGATAGCCGGAGCCTGTCACGGCAAGCTCGGTCTCGAAGTCATCAAACACCTCCGAATCGGTATTCATGCGAAGGAAGTCTTCCGTATATCGCGTATTGCCGCCGCGTTCCTCGATGGTCGCTCGCTCGAGAAGTGCTACTTTTTCTCCCTGATGGCAGGCCGATACCGCCGCCGACAATCCGGCAATTCCACAACCGACCACGACGACATCAAAGCTGTTCTCGTCACTCGACATCAATGCTTCCTTAGCTCAACCGGCCATGTGCCAGCACGCAGTCTAGCTTGCTGCCTTGTCATAGGAACAGCAGATACCACTCCAAATTTCCTAGCCTAGTGTTTACGCCCCGATAGTCATTTTCTGGCATAGTCGACTGCGACCAAGTGTATGAATTCGCGGTGGAGGGACGCCGTGTTTGGTTTGGAGTTTTGTTATGCCGTCCTTCGACGCTACCGCTTTCTTTGACATTGGAATCTTTCAAGCGCTGGGGCATCTCTCGTTCATTCTCCTGGCGACGTCATTCCTCCTTCGCGACATCCTGCATCTCAGATTGGTTGCCATCACTGCCGCGACGTCCAATGCCGTGTTCAGCTATTACGGACTGGATAGCCCGAACCTGATCGTCGTCTTCTGGCAGACCGTGTTTGTCGCAATCAACACCGTCTGGTGCATATCTCTTATTCGCCAACGTCGAGGTATCTCGTTTACCGACGAAGAGCGTGAACTCTATGGCACGATCTTTCGCGCGTTTTCAGCACTTGAGTTCATGAAACTGATGCGAATTGCGCGATGGGAAGCGGCGAAAGACGGAGAAGTACTCGTAAATGCAGACAGTGAACTGGACAGCGTGATGCTGATCTACAACGGTGAAGCGGAAGTCAGGCTGAGCGACGGCGCAACGCGACGGCTTAGGGATGGCGCCTTCATCGGCGAGATGAGTTTCATCCGTGGGGGCGCTGCAACCGCGACGGTTCAAACCGTCCAACCGACGCGGTATGTGGCCTGGTCCAAAAGCGATCTGCGGGGTGTGCTGGATCGAAACCCCGCCATGCGCTCGACCATGCAAACGGTTTTCAGTGAGGACCTGACCAACAAATTGCTTGGCGGCAGCTGATGTTCTTAGAGCAAATTTCGAAGTGTCATTTGCTCAATCACTAATATGCTTTAGGCGGTGCGGTCCTGGTCTGTCCGGTATGCGGGCACCAGAACAATCACGCCCAACCCGCAAACCACGAATGTACCCCCAAGCAGTATCCGCCATGTGAGCACATCACCCAACAGAACGACGCCGCCCAACACGGCAAATACCGGCGTGAGCAACATGAGCGGCGCGATCATGCTCACGGGATAGCGTTGCACGAGGAAATATCGGCCACCCTGGGCTAGAACCGCACCGAACAACGTGGCAAATATCACTGCCAGAATCCCCGCCCACTCAGGATCGATCAAAGACTCCAATTGACCTTCTTCGGTTGCCAGGGAGAAAAACGCGATTACGATCAGCCCATAGAGAGAGAACCAGAATTGCAGCGACAGCACTGATATTCCGACCGTGCGGCGCCCCTGGACGATCGCAAGCCCACCCGCGAATGCTGCCGCAACCGCAAGGAAGAAGGCATCCAGGTGTTGCAAGACGTTCGGTTCGAAACCGATGACGATCACGCCCACAAACGATATCGCCATACCCGTCCAACGTCGCGCACCCACCGCTTCATGGTAGAGCACAGCGGCAATGATCGTAGCGAACGGAACATACAGTTGATGGACCAGCGCTATCGACGAAGCGTCGCCCGATTTTGAAAGAGCCGTGAACATGAAGATGTATTGGGCCGTCATACTGACCGCGATGGCGAGAACTGATCTGTGGCGCCCGGCCGGCACCCGCCACCACGCGGCCAGGAACACCAGGACCACGCAGTAGCGCAGAACCCCGAAGAATATTGGCGGGAAATGAGCGACACCAATCTTCACAATGGCATATGTGATGCCCGCGGAGAACGCGACCAATACTGCGAATAGCAGGTGAAGCGGTTTCACGATTTATGCAGCTATGGGCAGTGAACCCAAAACAGTAACGGTTAGAGTCGTGCCAATGCCGCCGCGAGTCTGATCTCCGTGGACTCGGCATCACGTTTGCGTTCGTGCTGTTCCTCAACCACGTGTTCCGGCGCCTTGGCCAAGAATTCTTGATTGCTGAGTTTCTTGTCCAGCTTGTCGATTTCACCGCGCGCTTTGTCGAGTTCCCGGCCCAGACGCTCTTTTTCCTTATCGATATCTATGACATCGGCCAGCGGCAGCACGATCGTGGCTTCATCCAGAACGATCTGAACTGCCCCGACGGGAACTTCTTGGTTTCCTTCCAAAATATCTTCCAACCTCGCGAGGCGGACGATGGCTTCTTCGTTGTCATTGAGCCGGCGCAGGTTCTCATCACCGACACCGTTGAGCCAAAATCCAATTTTGGCCTTTGCGGGAACGTTCATTTCCGAGCGGACGGCGCGTACCTCGCTGATCAATCGAATCACCCAATCCATCTCCGATTCGGTCGACGGATCAATCAGGTCTTCTGATAAATCGGGCCACGCCGATTCGATCAGCATCGATTCGCGTTTGCCCATGTGCTCCCATAGTTCTTCGGTGACGAACGGCATGAAGGGATGAAGCATTTGCAATATACGATCCAGCGCCCAACCCGCCGCCGCACGAGTTTCCGCCCTCGCTTCGTCCGTGCCACCTTGAAGCTCCGGCTTGATGAGCTCGAGATACCAGTCGCAAAAGGTCCCCCAGGTTCCGTGATAGGCCGCGCCCGCCGCCTCGTTGAATCGATAAGCCTCGATTTCCTCGCCGATCCGCCGGCTCAGTCGCGCGATCTCCCCAACCATCCATTTGTTGACGGTCAGGCGACAGGCTGACGGATCGAAATCATCCTCGGCCCTACATTCATTGATCTCACAAAACCGCGTCGCGTTCCAAAGCTTGGTCGCGAAATTTCGATAACCTTCAATGCGGCTCTGTGAGAGCTTCACATCCCGACCCTGTGCCGCCATGGCGGCCAATGTAAAGCGGAGAGCGTCGGCGCCAAGATGGTCGGCAACCTCAAGAGGATCCATTACGTTCCCCTTGCTCTTCGACATCTTCTGGCCTTTTTCGTCACGTACGAGGGCGTGGATATAGACGGTGTGGAACGGTACTTCATCCATGAAGTGGAGCCCCATCATCATCATTCTGGCGACCCAGAAGAAGATGATGTCAAATCCCGTCACCAGGACATCGGTCGGATAATAGCGCTCGAGTTCCGGCGTTTGGTCCGGCCAACCCAAGGTCGAGAACGGCCAGAGCGCCGACGAGAACCAGGTGTCCAGAACATCCTCATCTCGCGTCAATTCGACAACTTTACCGTAATGTTCTTCAGCCGCCGATTGAGCCTCTTCCTCGGTCCGCTCGACGAAGATCTCACCATCGGGACCATACCAAGCCGGGATCTGATGGCCCCACCAAAGTTGCCGTGAGACACACCAGGGCTGGATGTTCTCCATCCACTCAAAATACGTGCGCTCCCAATGTTTGGGCACGAACACCGTCTTACCCGACTTCACCGCCTCGATGGCCGGCTTGGCGAGGGTCGCGGCATCGACATACCACTGGTCCGTAAGCCACGGTTCGATGACAACGCCGGAACGGTCGCCATAGGGGACAACGTGTGTATGCGATTCAATTTTCTCTATGAGATCCTGGTCTTCCAGTTCGCTTATGACTTTTTTGCGAGCTTCAAATCGATCGAGACCACGATAAGGTTCCGGCGCCGAGTCATTGATCGTCGCATTCAGGTCGAAGATGTTGATCACTTCAAGGTCGTGCCGCCGGCCAACCTCAAAATCGTTGAAGTCATGGGCAGGGGTGATTTTCACGGCACCCGATCCCTGCTCCGGATCGGCGTGTTCGTCGGCAACGACCAACAACCGCCGGCCGACAAGTGGAAGAACGGCATGTTTGCCGATCAGATCTTTATAGCGGTCATCCTCCGGATGCACTGCGACGGCCGTGTCTCCGAGCATGGTTTCCGGTCGGGTGGTCGCGACAACTATAAAGCGCCCCTCTTCGTCTTCGATGGGGTAGCGGATATGCCAGAGGTGCCCCTGTAATTCGCGCTGCTCCACTTCGAGATCTGAGATCGCTGTGTGCAATTTTGGGTCCCAATTGACGAGACGCTTGTCTTTGTAAATGAGCCCCTGCTTGTGAAGGGTCACAAATACTTCGAGCACAGCGCGCGACAAACCTTCGTCCATCGTGAAGCGCTCGCGTTCCCAGTCACACGAAGCGCCCAGACGGCGCAATTGGTTGGTGATGGTGCCGCCCGATTCATCCTTCCACGTCCAGACACGATCGATGAAGGCTTCACGGCCAAGGTCGTGCCGGCTCAGTCCCTCCGAATCCAACTGTCGCTCAACCACCATCTGGGTGGCGATACCGGCATGATCCATTCCAGGCTGCCAAAGCGCATCGCGGCCCCGCATGCGCGCATATCGGATGAGAACGTCCTGCAACGTGTTGTTCAGGGCATGCCCCATGTGCAGGCTTCCCGTCACATTGGGCGGTGGAATTACAATGGTGTACGGGCTGGCGTTATGACGCTTGCCTGCCGCAAAAGCATCCGACTCTTCCCAACGCCGGTACTGCTTCGCTTCCATTTCCTGCGGTCTGTAGGATTTTTCAAGCACCGCTCGTACCTCCCGCACAAACTAAGCTTGCAACGGATATCTATCGGCCCGGTCAAGCGAATATAAGTTCAAAATAGTGAATGAGGCCACGCGACCCCGAGAGCCGGAAATCTAATCTTCGTCGGCGCGTCCGGCAAGCTTTGCGATTTCACGCTCCACGGTGCGGGAAACGATGGGCTGCAGGTTGTTGTCGAGCCAATCTTTTAACATTGGCCGAAGGAGATCTTTGACAAGCTCTTCCAAGGTCCGGTGAGTTGTTCCCAGTTGAACACCCTGGGTGCTCGAAACGGCACTCGCAAAGTTGACAAAGGCGGCAGCAGTTTGTTCGGCGGCCTCGCGGGAAACGAGTCCCTCAGGTTCCGCGGCCGGCATGGCCGCAGGACCCGACACGTAAGGATCAGGTTCAGGTTCGGGCTGATATTCGGGTACAGCCTCGTAGATAGGTTCGGGTTCGAATTCCGGCTCCTCTTCGATGACTTCTTCAAGCACCAAAGGTTCCGGTTCTTCTTCGTCCTCAAGCATTTCAGTGAGGTCGAATACTTCTTCTTCGGGTTCTTCCTCGGCCAGCACGAGAACCGGTTCGGGCTCAAGTTCAGGTTCCGGTTCGGGCTCAGGTTCTGGCTGTGGCTGTGGCTCTGGCTCTGGCTCTTCCTCGAGCTCCATAATTTCTTCTTCGACAAGTTCTTCGAGCTCATCTTCCTCGAGCTCGTCGAGTACCATTTCCTCTTCGACTTCGACTTCGGCTTCAGCCTCGCCGTCAGACGCCTCTACCGCCTCACCGTCTTCAGAGATGATGCGGCGGATCGACGCGAGGATTTCCTCCATCGTGGGTTCTGGTTGGCCTTCCGCGTCACTCACCGTTCAATCCCCCGGGCTAGCGCGTGTCCAGTGAAACTACTCGGCAATGCGTTACCGCATTGCCAACACTGACATCGTCCATCAGGTTCTCGATCTTCAACGCCATGGAACGTCTGGTCCCCAACGCAGATTCCGCACTTCCCCGTAATGCGTTTGGGTGTCGTACAATTCCACGGGAAGTTCCAGATTTCTGGCCGTAAGACCGCCAATCGAGGCGGCGAGCTCAAACGACGCAACAAATTCGTCGCGCTCGGCGACAACCAATGCCACGCGCGCATCAAGGAATTCCTGTTCGGCATCAAGAACATCGAGCGTTGTCCTCGCACCAACAATCGACTCCTGTCGCACGCCCTCCAATGCGATCTCGGCAGCTCGGACCTCGTCCCGGCGTGACTGAATTTCGGCTTGAGCCGTATTCAAGGCCTCCCAAGACTGGGTGACGTCCTCCACGACATCGCGCCGCGCTCCCTCCATCTGGACGATGCGTTGGGAATTGATCTCACGATTCTGGCGGATCGCCGAGTACACCGCACCGGATTGATACAGCGGAATCGTGACCTGCGCGGACACACCGTAATTGTCACTTTCATCCACTGACACCGAAACTTCCTCGGAATGACTGATATCTCCGTTCAACTGGACAACCGGTAAGAGACGGCCCCGGGAAACATCAATCGCGTGACGAGACGCTTCTTCATCGGCACGCGCCGCAGTAAGTAGCGGACTATTTTCCATGGCAATATCGATGGCATTTGCCTCGCTTTCGGGCAAATCCCGCAACCGCGGCGCAGGCTCCAACGTGCCCGGTGCGATGCCAACAAGCCGGGTATACGACGCCCTCGATGAAACGAGATTGCCTTCCGACTGTACACGATCCGATACGGACCGCGAAACCCTGGCCTCAGCCTGCGCGACGTCAGTACGTGTAATTTCGCCCACTTCAAATCGGTCCTGCGTCGCCTCCAACTGGCGTTGCAACACCTGAACATTATTCTGGTTGAGATCCACCACAACCTCGTCCCGCAAGACATCGATGTAGGCGACTGAGGTTGCGAGCAATACATCCTGTTCGATCGTCAGTAACCGCGCTCGTTCAGCCCGGACTTCGCTCTCGGCCTGTTCCGTGCCTGCAACCGTTTGGCCACCGCGATAGAGCGGTTGAACGATAGATAATTCTCCGGACCACGGGGACAGCGTCTCTGCGTTGGCAGAGTTTATTTCGCTTCGATTCACACCGACGCTGCTGTCGATTTCGACTGTTGGTCGCCATCCGGAAAGCGCCTGAGGCACGTTCTCGTCAACCGCGCGCAACTGCGCGCGTCCCGCTTCCAAGGTGGGATTGTTCAAGTAGGCTGCCACCAACGCGTCGACAAGCGTCTCCGCCGAAACGGGTGCCGCCAGCACGACCAGCAACAACCCCACCCCTGACGCAATTGAACGCCTCAGCGTTTGCAAATTCCTGCCCATCGAGACGTGAACCGAGCCATGAATCGACCTATTGGTCTCACCATTGAACCGGTACACCGGAGAGCCCTCGTGTCCCCATATTGGCACATCGCCTGGCCCTTGCAAGTGTCGTCTCGCACTACATATAGTACGTGAGAGGGAGTTATATGACAACATGTTTACACAATCATGATTTGGAATTCATGACTCACCTAAAGGGCGAGGCATGCGATTCATGTGGGTGCCGAACAACCGCCCCGCGAGCGGAATGATCTATTCGGCAGGGAAGTGGGTCGATCAAAATCTAAATTCGGCCCGACGTTCGAATCCCGTAAGAATAGGAACTTGAGCATCGAACAGTACGATTGAATCGGTTTGTCCGTTTTGGCTCGTGACCAACGTACCTCTTCCAACAGTGTCGCTCTCGATCACGCTGACCAGACGCCCGCCGTCGACCAGTTGTTCGACTAGGGTGGAAGGGATTTCAGCTACCGCGCCGTTGACGAACACGACGTCATAGGGAGCTTCGGGTGCATAGCCCTCGAATAGATCTCCGGAAACCACTGCCACATTATCTACCGAAAGCTGCTCCAAATTGCTGGTCGCCATCTCTCGTAACGCTTGATCCGACTCCAGCGCCATAACCGTTCCAGCAAGTTGCGCAATTACCGCGCTCGAATACCCACTGCCGCAACCGACGTCCAAGACGACGTCTTGAGGACCGATATTTGCCGCCTGCAACAAACGGCCGAACACACGCGGCTCCATAAGATAGCGGCCCGGCGCAATCTCCAAATCTTCATCAATATAGGCAACACCCTTGAATTGATCGGGAACAAAGCGTTCGCGGGGTACCTCTCCCATGGCATCTCGAATCCGAACATCGGAGACACGATCTGGCTGAAGTTGGCTGAGAACCATGGTCTCGCGGGCGGCAGCGAATTCGCTCATAAGATCTTGCTCCAGGGCATCCTGCCTGCCGAATATACAGGCCGTGCCGCAAAGCTGGCAACACAACGTTTAGGGCTAGCCGAACGTTGCGACGACGGAAATAGCGTGCGACGACGACGCGCCATCCCTCCAGATATCCTAAACCAGGACAATTCGCCCCGTAGCGGCTTGACCCCCCAACAACCTGTGCTATACAGCCCCTATCGACTCAGGCCTTTCGCCGTTCGATCGGCGAGCTCCACGGCCAGGTGGCGGAGTGGCTACGCACCGGCCTGCAAAGCCGTGTACACCGGTTCGATTCCGGTCCTGGCCTCCATTTCCCTGAGCGGCGCAACACACCAGGCTAAGGCCACTACCTTTGGCCATTCTCTGCCCAGGATCAGGGTTGAAGGGCGTGTCCCGCCTTCCATCAATCCGATTAAATTTGGCAACCTGTGCCAATTTGGGTCTTCGATATCAAACTCCGGTTGAAGGGCGTTTTTGGCCAAATTTCGCACTGTGCAAGCTTGATGCGTATCTACCTGACACTTTTTCAACCCGGATACCATTTCCAAGAATTGATTCGAAAGAAACGCTCTTCACATTCGACATGAACATCGAATATCGAAGCATTTAAGCGGTTCTCAGCGACGGAAGCTGGCTGCGCTAAATACCGATTGCGACCGCAACCGAACGCCAGTCGATTGTTTAAACTGGCGTACATATGCGGTACAACATTTAACATTCGAAGCTGCCGATTCCGCTTGGTGAATCCGCGCGGCGTGCTAATTTGTAGTTGCATGGTTCATGGGCAGCCACCAATCGAGGGGGGTGGCGAAGCGTGCATGGTACAGCTTGGTAGTTTGAATCTTAATTGGGAAGGTTCCATGTCGGAACAATCTGACCCGAGGGTCGACGAGATTCGTCAGACTCTCGCTCGGCATCAGGCGTGGCTGAAGGACTCGAATTCCGGCCGCAAGGCCGATTTGTCCCGGACTGACCTATCCGGACTGAACCTGACCGGTGTCAATCTTTCCAGGGCCACCCTTACGGCCGCCAACATGACAGGCGCGATCCTCACGCGTGCGACTCTCCAGGAAACAGATTTTTTCGCCGCTAATCTGACTTCCGCGGATATGAGCTACGCCGACCTTAGCCGTGCCGTTCTTCGGGGAGTCGTGTTGAAGGGCGCGAAATTGAACAATGCCAATCTCGACGACGCCGATTTCCGCGGCGGTACGGTCATGGCGGCAAATGGCCAGACCGAGGGCAGAAAGTCCGCAGATCTCACCGACTGCATGCTCGATTTTGCAACCATGGCCCGGGCGGAGATGACGGGCGCCAATCTGGACGGTACGAGCCTGGTTGGCGCCAGCATGCGCGGCGCCAAGTTGACAGGCGCCAGCCTCATCGATGCCGACTTTTCCGACGCCGATCTGACTGACGCCAACCTGTCAGACGTACGAATTGAGCGAGCCAATTTCACGCGGTCGTCGTTTGCCGGCGCCTCCTTCGCCCGGGCAAATATTTCGGAAGCCAATTTCGAAAACGCCGACCTCGAGGGTGCGGACTTGGGGGATGTCGACCTCAGCAACAGCCAGTTGAGCGGGACGCAACTGATGCTGACCGTGAAGGATCTCAAACCTCACGTCAGACGCGCCTTCGAAGATCATGAAAAGTGGATTGAAACGAATGGAAAGGACGGACGGCGAGCGGACCTGGAACAGGAAGATCTGAACTACGTCAATCTATCGGGGCACAATCTCAGTGCCATCGTTTTTCATCAGGCGAAGTTGCTGGAAGCGAACATGTCCGACTGCGTGTTTATGATGACGGATCTCTCCGGCGCAGATTTGCGGCGCGCGAACATGGCGGGGTCGACCTTCGTCGGCGCCAATCTCTCTGGTGCGAACCTGGAGGGTGCAAATTTGGCCGGCGTGCGTCTTCTGCCGATCAAAATGAGGGACAAAGACGGAAAATTGACGGGCCGCGTCACCAAAACCCAGCTCGATAGAGCGAATCTCACCGGTGTGAGGCTGGGTAACACGGACCTCGAATCGTGCAGCTTGGAAGGCACACGATTCAGCTAACCAGCGCGTGCCGGGTCTGCGCCGATATTCTGGAAAGTGTCAGATCATTATCGACAGCGAAGGACTTGGGCCCACACGACCGATGATCCCCGCCTTTTCATCCCGGGATTCTGCTTCCAACGCGAACTGTTCGACTTGCTGGACGATCCGTTCGACCTGACGGGCCCGGGCCTCGATACGTTGCTCGATAAGCTTGGCCGCCCGCGTGGGTGCTATGCGGGAATCGGACTTTGCCGCGTTGAGGCCGGACGCCACGTCGATCAGAGTTCCCCGTGCCCGCCGCAATGAATCACGAGCTGCCATTGCATCGCCGTGTCGAGCCGCCAACTCGGCCTTCTGGAGATGGCGTTCGGCGGCTTGCTCCGCGGCACGGGCGCGTTGGGCTTCCATCGCCGCCCGCTCCTCCGCATGACGCAACGTCAAGCGCTGAACCTCGGTTAATTCCGATATCTGGGCATGTGTCAGTGTCTTGCCCTTGGGAATCTCCCGGGGCACCAGGTGCGAGATAGGAGTCTTGGTCAGACCCTCCTTCATCGTGGTGTAGGGATTGAACGGGACCACCGGCTGCAGACCGGTTTCGAGTAATGCCAACATGATTACCTGCCCCTAGAGGTTGGGGTTTTGGCCGGTCTCGTCCCGTTTTCCGGAATCCGCAGGCCAATCCATATGGCACGCATTAAACACCGGCTATGGTTAACGAAGAGTTTCGGAATGATGGCTGGATGTTTTGAGAATTGGACTCCGGGGTCCACCACCCTCCCGGCCTCCCCCCTGCTAGCGGGGAGGAGATCACACGGCCCGTATGTACCTCTCGCCCTGGCAGGGGGAGATTAAGAGGGGGTTGATTTGGGTATTTCTTCTGCCCGACTTACCCAATCTCAGCGGCGATTTTGCCGAGCGAGCGGATGGAGTTGAGAGCCTTCTCCTGCTCCAACCCTGTCCAGCTCGATCGCGCGATCAGGTGATTGAAACCGAGTCCTTCTTTGTAGCGCAGGATCTTGTCCTTCACGGATGCTTCATCGCCAACGAAAAACCACTTCCTGGCGAGTTCGTCGAACGAGGGTTCTGCGTCGAGCCCGCCCAGTCCCCATGCTGCGTAGTTAGCGTACTTGCCGCCCAACGGACCTGCGCATTCCTCGATTGCCATCTTGTTGCTTGAGCCGATGTAGCATTCGCGCATCAGAGGCCATTCCTCGGGAGCAACCTTGCCCGCCTCCTGTCTTGCCGTTCCGAAGACGTCGATCTGGTGGGCAAGCTCTTCGTAGGTTTGCGTGAACAGGTTCATCCAGGCATCTCCGAGGCGTGCGGCCCGGCGCACAGCCGCGTCCACCGTACCTGCAATCCAGATCGGCGGGTGCGGCTTTTGGACCGGCTTGAGACCCAGCCCGATACCATCGATGGTGTAATGTTCACCGTGATGGGTCACGGTCTCTTCGGTGAACAGCCGTTTCAGAACTTCCACGCTCTCGGTGAAGCGTGAGACGCGTTCCGACATCGGCACGCCAAAGGTCTTGAACTCTTCCTCGCGGTAGCCGAGACCCAGGCCAAGCACGAAGCGGCCTCCGGTAAGGAGATCCATGGTCGCCGCCTCCTCGGCGATCTGCGCAGGGTTCTTCAAGGGCACAACGACGAGGTTGATTCCCAGTGTCATGTCCCCGGCTTCCGAGATCAATCGTGAGAGAAGCTGGTAAGGCTGAATGAACTGCACCGGCGAGACGAGGTAATGCTCGCCGCACCAGATCGAAGTGAAGCCAGCGTCCCGCGCTACACGCACCTGCTCGATCGCATTCGACAAAACCGTGTTGATGTCTTGATTCGCGTAGCATTGGTTGGGAAGATAGAGACCGACTTTCATCCGCTTTATTCTCCATTGCACCTGCAGAGACGTTCACATGTTTCGCCAGAACTAGACAGTATATGGCTGGTCTTGACGCTGAACACGCCCTGCCCAATGGTGTCGCACCGCATCGCCATTCCCATCAAAGGCTAAATATCAGTGGTGCCAGAAGACCTATTCACGCCCGGGCTTTTTCTCGCCGCTGCGATTGCCGCAATGGGAGGCACGTTGCGCGGTTTTGCCGGCACCGGGAATTCGATGCTGATGACACCACTGTACGCCCTCATCTTCGGGCCCGTGGCGACCGTGGCCTTCATCGTTATGTTCGATGTTGCGATCGCCATTCCGATCATGCGGCACGCGTTCCGCCTGGCGCCGTGGCGGATTGTTCTGCCCCTGGCAATCGCCTCGTGGATTACGATTCCCGCCGGCATTTGGCTGTTGATCTTTGTCGACCCCGAGATCATGAAAAAGGCCATGGCGGTCGCCGTGCTGATATTTTCACTGGTCCTATTATCCGGCTGGAAATACTGCGGCCGCATCAACAGACTCCTGACCATCGGCGTCGGATTGGTCACGGGTGTATCCGTCGGTGCCACGGCCTTAGGCGGTCCCATCTACAACCTCTACATCCTCAACTCTCCAGGCGATCACCACGTGCACCGGGCGGCCTTCAACAGCCTCATCACGCTGACCGCGACCGGCGTATTGATATCGCTAATCTTCAACGACGCAATCAGTACTCTGACGTTGTGGCAGGCTGTCGTGATTTTTCCGGTCTTCGCAACGTTCATCTGGGTGGGCAGCCACCTCTTCCGTCGAGCCAACGAAGAGATATTTCGCCGAACTGTACTGATCGTGCTGGTCGTCATGGGACTCGTCATCCTTATTACGTGATCAAACGTGTTGGGCGTGTCGTTGAAGCGATCGGGGCGCGCCCTATAGACTTTGAGATGGGACGGCCAATTACAATCGCGGCGTAGAAACGACCGCTCACAGGGAGAATTCCATGGCAGTAGACAGCCATCACTTTGACGTCATTGTCGTCGGGCACGGCGTCGCCGGAATGTGCGCCGCATTGACCGCACATCAACAGGGTGCGTCGGTATGCGTGCTGGAACGGGCACCGAAGGAAGATCGCGGCGGCAATACCCGCTGGACAGAAGCATTCTGGCGCATGAAATCCCACGAAGAAGTGGCGGATGACTTCGAAAGTCATATCGCCGAACGCACGGGTGGGTATCTCGAGCCCGAACTCGTACATTCAATGAATCAGAGTTCCGACACTTGGCCCGGGTATCTGCGCGCCATGAGTTTTCCCGACCCCGAGCTGATCTCGGCCTTCGCGGATCAGGCGCCACCGACCTTGGCGTGGCTCGAAGACCAAGGTCTGCGCTTCGATTTTCTGCCCATCCATCAGATCGTGCAGTCGTTCCCCAAGCTCGCGCCCGTCGGCGGCGGCTTGCAGTTGGTGGAAGCCCTGGTCGAAAAACTGGAGGCCGACGACGTCCCGATCTTCTACCAAACGACGGCCCGTAGCCTGATTCAGGACGAAGACGGTGCGGTGATCGGGCTCAACGCCGTCGGACGGCGCAACAAGCCCGTGGAATTCTGTGGCCGCGCCATCATCCTCGCGAGCGGCGGCTACGAGGGAAATCCAGAGATGATGACACACTACATCGGCCGGGCCGCCATCAACGTGCGGCCCGTGGCGCGTGGCGGCTATTACAATAAGGGCGAAGGCATCCGCATGGCGCTCGATATCGGCGCGGCCCCCGCCGGCGAATTCGGCAGCTTCCACGCCGAGCCCATCGACCCTCGCGCCAGTAGACCGGAGCCCGCCGTGATGGTCTTCCCGTACGGCATCCTGGTGAACAAACACGGCCAGCGCTTTGTCGACGAATCGCCGGGCCCCGTCGACCGTACCTATGAGCCAATCTGCTATCGGCTGCTTAATGAGGATGACGGAATCGCCTACATCATCTGCGATGAGAAGTTGGAGGACGTTCCCAACTACCAGCGCGCAATTCGCAGCGAAATTCCGCCCGTGACCGCAGACAGCATCGGAGCGCTGGCAGAAGCATTGGGTGTGCCGGCCGATGCCTTGCAGGAAACGGTCGCGCTCTACAACGCCGCCTGCCCGACCGACGGCGAATTCAAAGCGGAGGAAGTTGACGGCCTGTCGACCCGTGGGCTGCAGCCGCGGAAATCGAATTGGGCACGGCCGCTCGATACCGGCCCCTACCGGGCCTGGCCGATGACCGTCTCCAACGTGTTCACCTTCGGGGGGCTCAAGGTAAATACCAGCGCCCAGGTGCTGAACAGCGACGGCGAAGTCATCCCCGGGCTCTATGCCGCCGGTGAGGTCGTGGGGATTTATTATCGCTACTACACGGGTGCAACCTCGGTGATGCGGGGCGCCACATTCGGCCGCATCGCCGGCCGCGACGCCGCCCAACTCCAGGCGCCGTGATCGTGCCAGGCTCGGTGCCCGGCACGAATTTGGGAAGGACGAAGCAATGAGGCTTGAGGGGCGAACGGCGCTGATCACGGGAGCAGCGGGCGGTATCGGTAGCGCGACGGCCCGGGCCTTTGCCCGTGAAGGCGCCGATCTCTGTCTGTCGGATGTCGTGGATACTGCCGAGATTGCCGCGGAGGTGGGCGCATTAGGCCGCCGCGCAGTCGAAGTACGCACCAACGTGACAAACCGCACCGAAGTTCAGCAAATGGTCGACACCGCATTGGCCGACCTTGGGCGGATCGACATCCTGGTGACAGTGGCCGGCGTGACCTCTCTGGGCAACGCCGACTCGGTCGATGAGGATGAGTGGGACCGTGTCATCGACATCAACTTGAAAGGCACCTGGCTGTGCTGTCAGGCCGTGATGGCGCCGATGCGTGCCCAGAAATATGGCCGCATCGTCACCGTCGGCTCGCTGATCGGCAAAAACGGCGGCAATCCCCGCCCTTGGATCAGCCGTGACGAACAGGACGGGTCCTCCAATGTCGCGTACGGTGCCTCGAAAGCCGGCGTCCACGCGGTGACATTCTTCCTGGCCAAGGAACTTGCCGCGGACGGCATCACTGTCAATTCGATCTCGCCGGGGCCGATCGCAACCGAAATGACGACCAACGCCCGTCCCGGAATCATCGAGATCATCCCCGTAGGCCGCATGGGCACGACCGACGAAGTAGCTGACGCCCTGCTATTCCTGGCCTGCGAATCCAGCGGGTTCATCACAGGCGAGACGCTCGACATCAACGGCGGCATCATGGTCGATTGAACGCGGATTTACTGCATCCACACGTCACGCCAGCCACGGGAGTACACATGAGCGACGGAGTAACCATGACACGGGACGGCGCGATCGCCACGGTCGTCCTGTCGAATCCCAAGCGCCTCAACGCCATGACGCCGAAAATGTGGCGTGAACTCAAAGACTGCATGGAGGAGGCCTCGGCCGATGACGACATCCGCTGCGTCGTGCTGCGAGGTGACGGCACGAATTTCGTGTCCGGCGCGGACATCTCAGTATTCGACAAGGAACGCGCCGACGGCATCCAAGCCCGCAAATATGGCGTGCACACTCACGATGCCATGGCTTCAGTCCGCGATTGCCGCCATCCCACGGTGGCGCTGATCGAAGGCGTCTGCGTCGGCGGCGGCATGGAGGTCGCCTGCGTGTGCGACATCCGTGTTTGCGGCGAGTCGAGCCGGTTCGGCATCACCAGCAACCGCCTTGGGCTTACCGTCGGGCACGATGAGCTGAACGCGCTGATTGCGGTTTGCGGACGGGCTTTCGCGCTTGAGATCATGCTCGAAGGCCGTATCTTCGGGGCCGAAGAGGCCGATGCCAAAGGCTTCATCCACAAGATCGTTCCCGATGCGGACGTCGTCGAAGAAGCCTACGGGCGCGCCAAGCACATCGCCAACCGCGCACCGTTGGCCAACCGCTGGCACAAGGCGGCGATCCTTCGCCTCGATAACCCCGCGCCGGTCTCGGCAGTAGAAGCGGACTCGGGCTTCGATATGTTCGATTCAGAAGACTATCAGGAAGGCGTCCGGGCCTTCATGGAGAAGCGGCCGGCGGAATTCAAAGGGCGTTGATTAAGTAGGAGACCGATCGGCATGAGCCAAAAATCCCAGGGACCGCTCACCGGTCTCAAAGTTGTCGACCTGACCCATCATCTGGCCGGCCCGACCTGCGGCTTGATGCTGGCCGATCTCGGCGCCGAGGTGATCAAGGTGGAGAAAATTCCAGGCGGCGACGATTCGCGCCGCTCGGTGCCACCGAAAATAGGTGGGGAATCGGCGGCCTTCATGATGATGAACCGCAACAAGCGGGGCATCGCGCTCGATCTCAAGACTGAGGGCGGCAAGACCATCCTGCGCCGCCTGACTAAGGACGCCGATATTCTGATCGAGAATTTTCGGCCCGGCACCCTGGACCGTCTGGGTGTCGGCTACGACTCCCTGAAGCAGGCCAATCCCGGCCTCATCTATGGCGTGATCTCCGGCTTCGGTCTGACCGGCCCCTATCGCGGGCGAGGCGGCTTCGACCTCGTGGCCCAGGGCATGAGCGGTCTGATGAGCATCACCGGCGATGCTTCGGGCAACACCCCCACAAAGGTCGGTGCACCGGTCACGGACATCACCGCGGGACTGCTGTTGACCATGGGCGTGCTGGCTGCGCTGCACGAGCGCGAGCGCACGGGCGAGGGCCAGATCGTCGATACCTCGTTGTTCGAGGCCGGGATCACGCACACCTTCTGGCAGTCGGCCATCGCCTTCGCAACAGGCGTTGCGCCACTCGCCATGGGATCGCGGCACCCGCTGAACGCGCCCTATCAGGCGTTCCAGACGGCGGATTCCTGGATGTGCGTCGGCGCAGCGTCGCCGCGCAACTGGCAACGCTTGATGGATTTACTGGAGGCCTCAGACATCGCCGAGGATCCGCGCTTCACAGACAATGTCGGACGAATGGCCAACACGGACGCGCTCGACGAGATGCTGTCACCCATCTTCCGAACGGCGACAACGGAGGAGTGGCTGACCCGATTCGAGGACATCGGCATTCCGGCCGGGCCGATCAACACCGTCATGGACATGCACGCCGATCTGCAGACGGCAAACCGCAACA
>Ga0209403_10002544_pt1 | contig 21613 bp, 25 predicted proteins | sample ArcticOcean_MG_C_8_FD_187440 | JGI IMG/M metagenome (GOLD analysis project Ga0209403, IMG submission 187440) | Marine microbial communities from western Arctic Ocean - ArcticOcean_MG_CB11_86 (SPAdes) (version 2) | ecosystem: Environmental > Aquatic > Marine > Oceanic | place: Arctic Ocean... | reverse complement strand
TCTCCTGATGAATTAGCCGATATTGCTTCAGGAATAGCAAATACAGTAAAAAATCTTGGATACACTCCTAGAGTAGCTTTACTATCTTTTTCAAACTTTGGAAACCCCTTAAGACCCAGTTCAAAAAATATCAGAGAAGCCGTAACTATTTTAAGTCAAAGAAAAGTTGATTTTGAATTTGATGGAGAAATGACTGCAGAAGTCGCATTAAATTATGATCTTATTAAACAGAACTATCCTTTTTGTAGATTATCAGGTCCAGCGAATGTGTTAATAATGCCTGGTTTATTATCAGCAAATATATCTTTTAAATTACTTCAGAATATGGGAGCCGTATCAGTATTAGGCCCACTAATGATTGGTGGAGAAAAACCTTTCCAAATAGTGCAGATGGGTTCTAATGTATCAGATGTAGTAAACTCTGCTGCTATTGCAGCTTACAATGCTGTTTACTCAAAATAAAATCTAATTCAAAAGTTTTTTTAATGAATTTTCTGGCCTAGCTCCATAATGACTTATTATTTCTGAGGCCGCTTTAGACCCTAGAGATCCACATTGTTCTATAGATAATGAGCTTGTTAAACCATAAAGAAACCCAGATGCAAATAAATCACCTGCACCAGTAGTATCAACAAGATTACTTATTTTAATTGGATTTATAACATGCTCTAAGTCATTTTTAAAAACAACAGAACCTTCTGATCCTAGTGTAATGGCTCCAATTTTTACTTTGTCTTTTATTGAGTTAATACAGTTCCTTAAATTCATTTGATAAAGACTTTTTATTTCTGCCTCATTAGCAAATATAATATCTATAAAATCTGATATTAAATTTAAAAAATCATTTCTATGCCTTTCAACACAAAACAGGTCTGAAAGACTTAATCCAATCTGAATATTATTTTCTTTTGCGATTTTACAACAGTGATAAATAGCTTTTTTAGCTTCAGGTTGATCAAATAAATATCCTTCTAAATATAATATTTTACTATTTAATATTAACTCTTCATTTACACAATTTATATTAAAATTTGTACTTGCTCCTAAAAAAGTATTCATACTTCTTTCTGCATCAGGAGTAACTAAAACTATACTTTTAGATGTTTTTTCTAAAGCATTACTCTCTTTACTTTTAAAAAAAACACCTGCTTCGTTTATATTTTTTTCAAATAAAGAACCAAATTCATCTAATCCAGTCTGACCCATAAAGCATGCCTTACCTCCAAATGATGAAAAACCTACTGCAGTATTTGCAGCACTACCTCCAGAAATTATAATTGGATTTTTAATAACATTTAATAGATTATCAGTTGTTTCTGCATCAATTATTTGCATAGCTCCTTTTTGAATTCCAAGATCGTTTAATGTACTATCTGAAGTTTGAGCTATAATATCAACAATAGCATTACCTATTAAAGAAATGTCATAATTTATTTTATTCATTTTTTTCTCAAAGAAAATTATTTTTAAATAGACTTAATTTTAAACACTACTTATGAATATCACCTATGAACAAAATTCTAAACCAAATTATTATTAATTTATCTATTCTTATGTTTCTGGGTGGATGTCATACTTTAGAACATAGAAAATTATTTTTAGAAAATAATAATAAAAATATAGTTAATAAAGAAGTTAAACCTAAAATTACCACAATCAAAAAAGAAGTTAAACCTAAAATTACCACAATCAAAAAAGAAGTTAAACCTAAAATTACCACAATCAAAAAAGAAGTTAAACCTAAAATTATAAAGAAAAAAATAAAACTTCAATCTCTAATAAATTTTTCTGAAACTGAACTTTATTCTAAAATTGGGAAAGGTGATTTTATTAAAAAAGAAGGACAGTTAAAAAATATTCAATATTATTTTTCAAAATGTTTTTTAGATATTTTTCTAATAAAAAAAAATAATGATTATCATGTAAATTTTTTACAAATGAGATCTACAATACTTAATGGATCAATTAACAAAGATGACTGTTTAGATCAAATTAGTAGTAAATTAAAAACAAATTTCAATTAAATATATAATCTATTTATCCGCCTGCATTTAATACATCTAATAAAGAATATAAACCTGGTTTTGCATTAGCCGCCCAATAAGAGGCTCTTAATGCACCAGCGGCAAAAATTGATCTGTCTGTTGCTTTATGATTTAATTCTATTCTTTCACCATCATTAACAAACATTACAGAGTGTTCGCCAACAACGTCTCCACCTCTCAACACAGCAAAACCTATTTCATCACTTTGACGTTTACCAACAATACCATCTCTCGAAACAGACTTAACATCAGACAAAGTTTTTCCTCGAGCCTTTGCTGCTGAATTACCAAGCATCAAGGCAGTTCCAGAGGGAGCATCAATTTTATTTTTATGATGCATTTCAAGTATTTCAATATCCCATTCTGAACCTAATTTTTTTGTTGCCTGAGAAACCAAGTTAGATAAAACAGTTACTCCAATTGAAAAGTTTGCAGAGTATACAATTGGAATTTTCTTAGACAGTTCTAATAACTCGCTTTCCTGCTTTGCGTTAAGCCCTGTTGTGCCAATAACTATTGATATATTATTTTCATATGCTTTTTTTGCATGAAACATTGTTGCTTCAGGTACTGTAAAATCTATTATTACATTTGCATTTTGAAAAAGGGATGATGGATCACTTTTTAATTTTTTTTCTATTTTATTTTTACCAACAAGAAGACCTATATCAATTCCTTCTTCTGTTTCTCCTGGAAGACACGTTGAGCTAACTAGATGATATTTTTCATTTTCTAGAATTAGTTTTAATAGCGTTTTTCCCATTCGGCCGTTTCCACCTGGGATAGAAATAGATATATTTTTCATAATCCACCTAATAAAGTATATTTAATTATCCAATATACATTAAAAATAAATTACTCAATCATTTTTTTAAATCTATTTGTTTTAGGGCTAACTTTTTCTATACCTAATTCTTTTATTTGTTTAAATAAATCTTCTTGTTTTTTTGATATTCCAACTGGCGTTTCAACATTAATTTCAACATACTGATCACCTCTTGATCCACCTCTCAAAGCAGGCATTCCTTTACCTTTCATTCGCAAACGTGTACCACTTTGGGTTCCTGAGCTTAAATTCATCTTTGCCTTAGAGCCATCTACACATGGTACTTGTATAGAATTTCCTAGAACTGCATCAATTACAGAAACTGGAACTTCAATAAAAGTATCCTTCCCATCTCTTTGAAATAGAGAGTGTTCCTTAATTTCAATAAAAATATATAAATCACCAGACGTTGACCCCCTTGCGCCCGCTTCACCTTCCCCTGACAAACGAATACGCGTTCCATTATCTACACCAGCCGGAACATTAACCGAAAGCTTCTTACTTTTATTAACTCTTCCTTGTCCTTTACATACCCTACATGGATCGCTAATGGTTTCTCCAACACCAGAACAGGCTGCACAAGTTCTTTCAATAGTAAAAAAACCTTGTTGAGCTCTTACTTTTCCATGCCCCCCACATTGATTGCATTTCTTTGGTTGAGAACCTTTATTAGCACCTGAACCATTACAGGGTTCGCATTTAGTAGGAACAGTTAAGGAAATTTCCATTTGATCTCCAGAAAATGCCTGTTCTAAAGATACTGATAAATCATACCTAAGATCAGAACCTGTTGCTGCAGAACGTCTTCCTTGTTCTCCTCCCATTCCAAACATATCTTCAAAAATATCAGAAAAGCCTCCTCCGAAGCCTCCTCCAGGATTTCCTCCACTGGATCCTTGCGAGAAGGCTGCATGACCATATTGATCATAAGCTGCTCTCTTTTGGGAATCTTTTAATATTTCATAAGATTCTGTAATTTCTCTGAAATTATCCTCTGCTTTTTTATCATCAGGATTTTTATCAGGATGGTATTTCATAGCTAATTTACGGTATGAAGATTTAATCTCACTATCTGACGCTGATTTAGATAAACCTAGAACATCATAATAATCGCGTGCCATAATTAAACCTTAAATTTATATTGCAAAACTTATTTAAGAAGCGTCTTTCTTATCTTCATTTTCTTTAACTTCTTCAAAATCTGCATCAACTACATCTTCTTTGTTTTCATTAGTTGTTTCTGAGTTTTGATCATCACCGTTGTTATTTTGATCAGCGTTTGCTTTATATGCAGCTTCACCAATTTTCATCATGGCCGCTGATAAAGAAGATGTTTTTTCTTTTATCACAGAAACATCTTCTCCTTCTAGCGCTGTTTTAACGTCTTGAATAGCTAACTCAACTTCACCTTTTATATCAGAGTCTGCTTTATCTCCTAAATCAGATATTGATTTTTCTGCCCCATGAACCATTGATTCAGCTTGATTTCTTGCATCTATAGCTTCTCGCTTCTCTTTATCTGCTTCAGCGTTATCTTCAGCTTCCTTAACCATTTTTTCTATTTCATTATCATCAAGTCCACCAGAAGCTTGAATTGTTATATTATGAGCTTTACCTGTTGCTTTATCTTGAGCACTTACATTTACAATTCCGTTAGCATCTATATCAAAAGCTACTTCAATTTGTGGAATACCTCTTGCTGCAGGAGCAATCCCTTCAAGATTAAATTCTCCCAATGATTTATTATCAGAGGCCATCTCTCTTTCACCCTGAGAAACACGTATCGTAACAGCAGATTGATTGTCTTCTGCAGTTGAAAATGTTTGAGCTTTTTTTGATGGTATAGTTGTATTTCTATCAATCAATCTAGTAAACACTCCACCTAAAGTTTCTATACCTAAAGAAAGTGGTGTTACGTCTAATAAAAGAACATCTTTGACATCACCAATCAAAACTCCACCTTGAATTGCTGCACCAGAAGCTACTACTTCATCAGGGTTTACACCTCTATGTGGTTCGTTTTTAAAGAAAGAAGATACGGCTTCAATAACTTTTGGCATTCTTGTCATTCCACCAACTAAAATTACTTCGTCTATATCACTAGCATTGACACCAGCATCCTTTAGAGCCGCTTTGCAAGGAACAATAGTTTTGCTTATCAAATCATCAACTAAAGCTTCATATTGTGATCTTGTCATTTTAACATTTAAATGTTTGGGTCCGCTTGCATCAGCAGTTATAAATGGAAGATTAATATCAGTTTGAGCCGCGCTTGAAAGTTCTATTTTAGCTTTCTCGGCCGCTTCTTTCATTCTTTGCAGAGCAAGCTTATCACTTCTTAAATCAATACCATTTTCTTTTTTAAATTGATCTGCTATAAAATCTATAATTCTTTGATCAAAATCTTCGCCACCTAAAAATGTGTCACCGTTAGTTGATTTAACTTCAAAAACTCCATCTCCTACTTCAAGGATTGATACATCAAATGTTCCACCTCCAAGATCATAAACAACTATAGTTCCACTTTCTTTTTTATCTAAACCATATGCCAAGGCAGCAGCAGTAGGTTCGTTTATGATTCTTAAAACCTCTAAACCCGCAATTTTTCCAGCATCTTTAGTTGCTTGTCTTTGTGCATCATTAAAATAAGCAGGAACTGTTATAACTGCTTTATCAACAGTTTCACCTAGATAAGCTTCGGCGTCTTCTTTTAACTTTCGTAAAATAAAACTTGATACTTCTGAAGGAGCATATTCCTGGCCATTAGCTTCAACCCAAGCATCGCCATTTTTAGCTGGCACTATTTTATAAGGAACTAACTTAGAAAATTTATCAGAATATTCATCATCATGCCTTCTACCTATTAACCTTTTAATTGCATAAAGAGTATTCTCTGGATTTGTTACTGCTTGTCTTTTTGCAGGCTGACCAACCAATCTTTCATCATCAACTAAACCAACCATTGAAGGTGTAGTTCTAGCACCCTCACTATTTTCAATAATTTTTGGTGACTTGCCATCCATAACAGCAACACATGAATTAGTTGTTCCTAAATCAATACCAATAACTTTAGCCATTAATTAAACTCCCGTAACTTTAATAATATATTTGAATTAAAAAATTTTCTTTTTATAATCAACAAACTTTATATGGGTTAAGTTACTAAATTTTCAAGATCAAAAAATTATTTAATTTATTTTTCAGTAGTATGACTTCCCTTTTCTTGATTATCTTTTTTTTCCTCAATTTTTTTAGAAATTCCAACCATAGCTGGTCTAACTAACCTATCATATAACAGATATCCATTTTGAGATACCTCAACAACTAATCCTGGATCATAATCATTTGTAGGTATTTCAAACATAGCTTGATGAAAATTATAATCAAATTTTTCGCCTAATGGAGAAATTTGCTTAATGTTATTTTTTTCTAATGTAGTAACAATTTCTTTTTCTACGATTTCTAAACCTAATATTAAATTTTTTATAGGCTCTGATAAGTTAGATTTGTCTTCAGGGACAGTATCTAAAGCTCTTTTTAAATTATCAACCGAAGAAACTAAATCCCTAACAAACGAGATGTGACTATATTTTTTTGCTTGTTCAACTTCTTTTAATGTTCTTTTTCTTAAGTTTTCACTATCAGCCAGTGTTCTCATTAATTGATCTTTTAATTCTTTAATTTTGACTTCAAGATCATTATTTTGATCTTCAACCAAGATTTCTTCTTCTACTTCATCAGGAAATTGTTTTGCTTCCATCGTTTCTTTTTCACTAGCTTTTTCTTCATCATCAATGATACTTGATGGTTCTTGTTCTTTAGCCAATTGATTTCTCCTAATGTAGATATACTTGTCTGTGAAATAGTTAGTCTTAATTAAATTTGCAAGGGGCAGAACAATTTAATAATTAAAAATTAGAGTTTTTTTATGTTTTAAGCTAATAGTTATTTTTAATAATAGATAATAGATGAAAATCAAATGAATAAAGAAACAATTATTAGACATTCAAAAAGAAGTTATAATGAGTTAAGAAATATTAGCCTAGAGGCAAAAATTTCACCATATGCAGAAGGATCCTGCTTAGCTAAATTTGGTAATACTCATGTATTGTGTACTGCATCAATAGATACAAAACTACCTCCTTGGTTAAGAAACTCTGGAAAGGGATGGCTTACTGCTGAATATGGAATGCTTCCTAGATCAACACATTCTAGAATGGATAGAGAGGTCACAAGAGGAAAAGCGTCAGGTCGAACTCATGAAATACAAAGATTAATAGGAAGATCCTTAAGATCAGTCATAGATTTAAAAAAATTAGGTGAAGTTCAAATTAAAATTGACTGTGATGTGCTTCAAGCTGATGGAGGAACAAGAACAGCTTCAATAACAGGTGCTTGGGTTGCATTATATGAAGCTATTAGTTTTTTATTAAAGAGTGGTAAAATAATAGAAAACCCTATTAAGGACCAAGTTGCTGCCATATCCTGTGGTATCTGGAAAAATCAAGAGATACTTGATCTTGACTACGAAGAAGATTCTGATGCAGACACTGATGGCAACTTTGTATTGACCGAGCAAAATGGCATAGTTGAAATTCAAACTACAGCTGAAAAAAATCCTTTTAAAAAACAACAGTTCCTCAATCTTTTAAATTTGGCTGAAATTGGCACTAATGATATTTTCAAAATTCAAAGAAAAGTACTAGGATTAGATTAATATAAAATGAATATTAGAGTGTTTGAAAGTAAAAAACTAATCATTGCAAGTCACAATAAAGGTAAGATCAGAGAAATCAAAGCGTTACTCAAGCCACTTGATATAGAAATTCTTTCTGCTCATGATCTTCAAATAACCGAACCAATAGAAGATGGTTTAACATTTGAAGAAAATGCATTGATAAAGTCAAAGTTTGTATCAAAGGCAACTGGTCTACCAAGTATATCTGACGATAGTGGTATATGTTTTAAAGATCTTAATGATGAACCTGGGATATATTCAGCGAGATGGTCTGGAGAAGAAAAGAATTTTAATTTGGCAATGTTGAAAGTTAATAAAGCTATTGAAAAAATTAAAAAACCTAATCTTAAATGCAACTTTGTTTGTGCATTGTCTATTTGTTGGCCAGACCAATTTGACGTTACAGTTTCAGGTAGTGTAGACGGTATTTTTACTTGGCCGCCTAGAGGTCAAAATGGTTTTGGTTATGATCCTATTTTTATACCAATTGGATTTGATAAAACATATGGCGAACTAGAACCAAAATTAAAGCATCGTATTAGTCATAGATCTGTAGCATTTAAAAAATTAATTGATATTTGTTTTCCAAGTTTAATATATTGACTGTATTGAATAACAATAAATTAAGTTTATACATTCATTGGCCATATTGTGAATCAAAATGTCCATATTGCGATTTTAACTCTCACAAAATTGAATCTGTAAATGAAAGTGAATGGATACAGTCATATACAAATCAATTGTATAAAATGAAAGACGTTTTATTAAAATATGAAGTTAAGCATGATAAATTAAATACAATATTTTTTGGAGGTGGAACACCATCTCTGATGCCCTTAAAAGTTATTGAAAGTATATTATATACAGCAAATAAAATTTTTAAGTTTGAAGAAAATATTGAAATAACTTTAGAAGCCAACCCTGGTTCTTATGAAAGAGAAAAATTTCAAGATATTAAACTATTAGGTATAAATAGGTTATCTTTAGGAGTTCAATCTTTAAACGATGAGAATTTAAGCTTTCTTGGAAGAAAACATAACTTTCAAGATGCCTTGATTGCTATAGAACTAGCTATGAAAACTTTTCAAAATGTTTCAACAGACCTAATATATGGTTTAGCGGGTCAAAATATTAAAGAATGGGAACAAGAATTAAATTCTTTTTTAAAAAAATTTAACTTAAATCATCTTTCCGTATATCAATTAACCATAGAGGAAGGTACAAAGTTCTATACAGATTATAAAAAAGGCCTTTTAAAAACAATCAATGAAGATCTATCGGCCGATTTTTATAATCTTACAAACGATATATTAAATAATTATAAATATAATAGATATGAAGTTTCTAATCACTCCCAAAAAAAATTTGAAAGCAAACATAATTTAAATTATTGGAATAGCGAAAACTGGATTGGAATAGGACCTGGTGCTTACAGCAGGTTATGGTCATTAAATCAAAAAAATAAAAGGTTTGAAATTGAAAATTATAAAAGTCCTAAGTCCTGGTTATCAAAAAATTTTCTTAATGCTAAATTTAATCAGGTGAGATTTATAGATAATTGTGAAACTAACAAAGATTTATTGATTATGGGATTAAGATTAACAAAAGGGATAAAAATTAATTTATTATTGGATACAAGTATAATAACTGATGAAAAGATTTTAGATTTAAAAAATGAGAAAATTATAAATATTAATAAAGGAATAATAAAAGTTAACAAAAATCATTTAATAAAGCTAAATAGCATACTTAAATATCTAATGAGCTAGTTATTATTAAAACAATTTCTTATATTTTTAAGTTTACCTAATTTCTTTATTTCTACTACAGTGTTTGCTTTTTTTACATGACCATTTGCTGTAAATTTAAAACCTGTTACTAAACCTTCAAGGTTTTGTATATAATGTTCTATTGTTTTCTTTTGGCTTAAAAAATTAATCGCAAGAATGCCCGCATCAAAACCAACTTGTAAAAGCTTTTGTTGTTGTTTTGTTGAAAAATAATCATCATCATTCCATGTATTTTTCCAAACTAATTTAAAATCTTTTTGTTTTATTCTACCTTTTCTATTTGCGTCAATTTTTTGTATTTGGGCAATTAGATATTTTTTTTTATTTGTATTATTATTTTCTTTTGCGCTTTTGAGTTCTTCTTTCATTTTTTTACGAATATCTTCTTCTTCATAAAATATTATTAATTCATTTCTTTCTTTTTTATCTAGTAATATTGGATACCAAGCTCCTTCTAGAGAAGGTTCGTTTTGTATAGCTTTAACATTAAATTCATCAGTTCCTAAAATTTGAACTTTTTTTGAGTCAATATCGAAAAAAGCTAGCAAAGGAGCTATTTCTAAAATAAAATTTTCATTGCCCCCTATAAAAATAGCATCAAATTTTGGAATAAGGATCTGGTTTTGTTTTTTGTTATAATCCAAAAATCTTTTCAAAATAGATTCTAACTTAGGTTTGTTTTGCATTTCTACATTTGATAATAAAAGTCGTTTAAAAAAAGTATTTGGTTTGGCACTTAATCTGTCTATAGATCTCTCTAAAATGATTTCTCCATACTGATCATTAGGAACTATAAAACCATAATTTTTATAACCTTTATCCAAGGCACATGAAATAATACTATCGATTTGCTCTTCAGGAGAAAAACCTAGAGACCAAATATTTTTTTCTACTAAAGTTATATCATTAGTAAAAGCAAACATTGGTATTAAATTTTGTTTTACATATGGCTTTAATTTTAAAAAAGATGCTCTTGTAAATGGGCCTAAAATTACATCAGGTTTTATATCTTGAATTAAACTTTCTACTTCTTCTAATAAATAATTTGTACCAGTATCAAAATATATTACTTTAATTTCCTCTGATCCAAATCTGAGAATACTTAGGTCTATTGCTTTACGAATTTTATTTCCAAAATAATTTGAATATGGTCCAGTAAATGGAAGAAAAACTAGAATATTCTTAACAACTATATTATTTGGAATATTATTTAATTTTAATGAATAATCAATTGAATAATTTATATTTTTTTCATTTTTTAAATTTAGATTCTGATTTTCTAAACTTGGGTTTCTTTTTAACATTTTAAACACAGCTGTAAGAGCTTTGTTTGTTTTTTTCTTTAGATTTGAAGCTTCCCTACCTTGTAACAACCTTTCATTACGAAATTCAAAGACAACTTCATTTTCATTTATTACATTCGAAGCTATACCATCAATTAAATCTAATTTTTTTTTTGTTATTTTGCTTTTATCATTCGGTACAAAAATATGATGCTGCTTAATATTATTTTTTCCATTTAAAATTATTGAGTTCTTTTCTTTATTTATTTTATTAACTATTATGTTTTTGTTTGTTAATATTGGTTTTGATATAGTATTATCAATAATCATCTTTGAATTAGTTGTATCAGATGGATTACATGAATTAATAAATAAAATTGTAAGAAATAGCATTATAAAATTATAATTTATTCTAAAAATAAACATGACGCCCCATTGAGTATTTGAATCAAGGTAATCTATTGAAAAAATTAAGTAAAGAATATCTAGATAATTCAAATGCCAGTAATTCTGACTATTTGAAAGGATGCTTATATATAATTGCAACTCCCATTGGAAATTTTGATGATATAACTATCAGAGCTATAAAACTTTTAAATTTTGTAGATATTCTTTTATGTGAAGATACTAGAAAAACTAGTAAATTATTATCTGCGCATAGGATACAAAATAAAACCCTTGTTTCTTATAATGATCATAATGCCATTAAAAAAAGACCATACGTCATAAACCAACTTTTGCTTAATAAGTCTGTTGGTTTAGTGAGTGATGCTGGAACACCCTTAATTTCGGATCCTGGATACAAACTTGTCCAAGAATGTTATTTAAAAAACATAATTGTTACTCATTCTCCAGGGCCATCTTCAGTTATAAATGCGTTAGTACTATCGAATTTACCTTCTGATCAATTTTATTTTGGAGGATTCATTCCTTCTAATAAATCTGGTAAAGAAAAAAAATTTTTAATTACAAAATACAATCAGATGACTGGTATTTGGTTTGACACATGTATAAGATTACCAAATACTTTAAAAGTTATGTTTAATATTTATGGTAATAGAAAAATTTCTGTCATGAGAGAATTAACAAAAATTCATGAAGATATAATAATAAGCGATTTAGAAAATATTGAAACTATCTTATTAAAACGTAAAGAAAATAACATACCATTAAAAGGAGAAATAGTAGTTGTCATTGCAGGGTATCAATTAAATTCAGACTTAAATATTGATACAATAAAGGATAATATTAAGGAAAAGCTTTCAAGTTTTTCTCTAAGGGATACTGTCAATATGATTGTTTCAGAAACTGGTTTATCTAAAAAGGTTATATATAACGAAGCTATTAAAATAAATAATGAAAATATTAATACAAATAAATAATGAAAATTATAACTTTTGTTTAATTTTATTATACAGTATAAATAATTTTTAGTGAGGTGATAAAATGTTAAAATTTGTATTTTCAATTATATTTTTGTTGATTTTTCAATCTTGTGCTCCTTTAATTGGTGTAATGGGTATTGCTTCTGTAGGTTCTGCCTCAAAAGAAAAAGGAATAGCAACAAGTTTTAGTGATACATTAATACAGACACAAATTTCTAATAAAATATTTAAGTACAACCCTGATATTATTGCTGAAACTAAAGTTTTTGTAAATGATGGTTCTGTTTTAATAACAGGTAGAGTTAACATACCTGATGATAAAATAGAGCTAACTAAAATAATATGGAAAATTAAGGGTGTTAATGAGGTAATGAATGAAACTCAAGTAACTGATGTTTCAAGTATTAAAAATATAGCCAGAGACATGGCTTCTATGGCTGAAATACGTGCTAGAATTATGACTGACACAAGGATTAATAGCTTAAATTTTTCTATAGATGTTATAAATGATAAAGCTTATATTGTTGGAATTTCGGAAAGTAAAGAAGAAATGAAACTTGTTATGGACCAAGCATCTAGTGCAAGGTTTATTAAAGAAGTTTTTAATTATATAATCGTTACTAATGACAAAAGATGAAACAAAAATTAAAAATTGCCTTCCTAATGGATCCTTTAGAAAATCTTGATTTAAAAGGAGATACAACTTTTGCTTTAGCTTTGGAGGCTCAAAAACGAAATCACCATATTAGTCACTTTAAACCTGATGATTTAATCCTTAGATCTAATAATGTCATAGCAAATATTTGTGAATTTCAGTTGTTTTCTAAAAATGAGCTTGATAGTTATGAATACGGTATTAGAAAACAAGAATTATTATCAAATTATGATGTTGTAATGATGAGACAAGATCCTCCTTTCGATTTATCATATATTACAGCAACTCATATTCTAGAAAAACTTCCAAGCAAAATATTGGTAGTAAATAATCCTTATGAAGTTAGGAATGCGCCAGAAAAAATTTTTGTGACAAATTTTTCTGAATTAATGCCTGAGACATTAATTTCTAAAGATATAAATATTATTAAGTCATTTAGAGATGAGTTCAAAGATATAATAATTAAACCCTTATATGGCAATGGGGGTCAAGGAGTTTTTCATGTTATGCCAGGTGACGAGAACTTAAATTCTATTTTAGAAATGTTTTTTAAACAAAACAATGAACCTCTTATGATACAAAGATATATACCTGACGTTAGAAACGGTGATAAAAGAATAATTTTGTTGAATGGTGAAAGCGTTGGTGCAATCAATAGAATTCCATCTAAAGGTGAAAGTAGATCCAATATGCACGTAGGTGGCAAACCTATGAAAACTTCATTAACAGAACGAGATCATTTTATTTGCAAAACTATTTCACAATCTTTAAAGGAAAAAGGTTTAATTTTTGTTGGAATAGATATTATTGGAGACTATTTAACTGAAATTAACGTTACTTCTCCAACTGGAATTAGAGAGATAAAGTCCCATAGTTCAATTATTATTGAAGAAATGTTTTGGAACTTTATTGAAGATAAATTAACTACTTAATTTAATCATTTTTCCCAAATTTTTGCCACCTAGTATATGAAGATGAAAATGAGATACATCTTGGTTTCCATCTTTTCCTGAGTTTGAAATAATTCTAAATCCATTATTTTTTATGCCTTGATCATCTATTATACTATTTACCAATTCCCAAAAACTTATAATTTCAGTTGCTGAAGCATTTTTATTAAAATCATACATATTCACATAAGGATTTTTTGGTATTATTAAAATATGAATTGGAGCTTGTGGATTAATATCTAAAAAAGCAAGTGCATAATCATTTTCATTTATTTTCTTACAATCAATTTCTGATTTTAAAATTTTAGCAAATATATTATTTTCATCATAATTACTATTCATTTATTTTTTCCTGCTTTGTTTTTCTTCAATACCTGATTTTAAAGTTCTTTTAGATAATTCATCCCAAATTTCTTCAGGATCTATGCCCAAGGACACCCAAGAAACTAACAAATGATATAATAAATCCGCAGACTCATTTATTATCCCAGTTTTATTGTTATTAACTAAATCTATTATTAACTCAGTTGATTCCTCTCCAATTTTCTTTGCTAAAAAATTTGGATTATTTAATAATTGGGCTGTATATGATTTCTCTTTATCAAAATTTTTTCTTTCATTTAAAGTTTTAAAAAGAGTTTTTATTATATGATCTGCCATTTTAATTCTCACAATTTCTAACTAAAATTCCATTTTTTGCCATTTCGTTTTTTACAGATTTAATTGAATGGATTCCAAAATGAAATATAGATGCTGCTAAAACAGCTGATGCCCCCGATTTTAATACAACTTCAACCATATCATTAGGATTACCTGCTCCTCCTGATGCAATAACAGGAACAGTTACATTTTCAGAAATCAATTTAGTTAATTTTAAATTATAACCTTTTTTAGTTCCATCGGCGCTCATAGAAGTTAATAAAATTTCACCAGCACCATAATTAACACCTTTTTCTGCCCATTCCATGGCATCAATTCCAGTTTTTTTTCTACCACCATGCGTTGTAACTTCATAGCCACTCTTCATATTATTATTATTTTTAGCATCAATAGCTAAAACTACACATTGATTTCCAAACTTATCTGATGCTTCCTTTATTAGATTTGGTCTTTGCACAGCCGATGAATTAATAGATACTTTATCAGCACCACAATTTAATAAATTTCTAAAATCTTTAATATCATTAACTCCTCCTCCAACTGTTAATGGAACAAAACAAGATTCTGCAGTTCTTGATATTACTTCAAACATTGTTTTTCTTTTTTCATTCGTCGCTGAAATATCTAAAAAACATATTTCGTCTGCGCCCAAATTGCTATATAGTTTAGCTTGCTCAACAGGATCACCAGCATCTTGTAAGTTTACAAAATTTATACCTTTTACTGTTCTGCCATTATGAACATCTAAACATGCAATAACTCTTGTAGAAAGCATAGCTGTTATACCTTTTCAATAATATCTAGAGCTTCAGAAAAAGAAAATTTATTATCGTAAAGCGCCCTTCCTATAATGACACCTTCTATACCACTTTGAAACTCTTTACTTAAATCTAAAATTTCGTTTAAAGAAGATATTCCCCCAGACGCAATAACAGGACTACTAATAGATTTAGCAAAAGTTAATGTTTGTTCCAAATTAACACCTTGTAAACTTCCATCTCTTGAAATATCTGTATAAATAATAGAATCTATTATTGTAGGATCAAATTTTTTTATTAAATCTATTGCTTTAATATTTGATTGATTTTTCCATCCATGGGAAGCAATTTTTCCATCTCTGACATCAGTTCCAATAACTATTTTTTTATAATATTTTTTTTCTAAATTTATTATAAAATCAGGGTTTTCTATAGCTAAAGTTCCTAGAATTACTCGGTCTATTGAATTTTGTAACCAGTAATCCATCTGTTGAAAGTTTCTTATCCCTCCCCCAATTTGAATTTTTACTTTATTTTGTAATTTTTTTAGAATTTTTAATATAGCGAGTTTATTTATACTTTCACCTTTAACAGCTCCGTCAAGATCTACTATGTGCAACCATTCTGCGCCTTGATCAACAAACCACTGTGCTTGATCAACAGGATTTTCTCCATAAATAGTTTCTTTTTCCATATCTCCAAATAACAACCTAACACACTTGCCATTTTTAATATCGATTGCAGGATATAATGTAAAATTATTTTTTTTCATTTATCTAATTCTTTATAATAGTAATGTCCGGCTATATAGTTACCATTAACATACGCGGATTTTGGGTTAGTGCCACACTTTATGAAACCTGCTTGTTCATATAATTGTATTGCTCTTTTTTGTGTTTCTCTAACTTCTAATGTAATCACTTTAAAACCATCTTGTTTAGCCTTAAATTCAGCTTTTTCAAATACTGCTTTTGCTAAACCATAGCCTCTTGCCCAAGGTGCGAAAAAGAAAGTACTTAAACCACATGCATGTGATTGTGCCTCATTATTCCTTGCAGGTTTTATTAACTGAACTGATCCTGCTATTACAGTATCTAATCTTCCAAGTATTAGAATTCTTTCAGGTATAAGCAAAACGCCACGCCAATAATCTTCCAATGTTTTAAACGACGGTGGTGAAATCCAACCAAAACCCCCTCCTGCAGTTATTGCATCCTCAGTTGCATCGCAAAGTTCTTGTAAATCTACTTTATTTAAATCTTTACAAAGTTCTGCTTTTACATTTGATTTATTTTTTATTATATTTGTATTTATATCCATGTTTTATCTCATTTTACAGTTTATGGTTTCCATTTTAACCAGTTAGTTATTATTTTCTGACCAGATACACTACTTTTTTCTGGGTGAAATTGAACTCCTATGTAGTTATCTTTCCCTATTATCGCAGGGATTTTATGATTGTAATTTGTATCTGCTAATATTTGATCTTTTTTTAAAGTATTTAAATAATAAGAATGTACAAAATAAAATTGTTCAAATTTAGATATGTTTTTTAATATTGGATGGTCTGTTTTATATATTTCTAGGTTATTCCAACCCATATGTGGAATTTTTAAATTTCTTCCTAAATTATCTTTACCTATATAGTTTATTTTTTCTATATTTCCTTCTAACCATCCAAACCCCTTTGTCTTATTTTTTTCAAATCCATATTCTGCCATTAATTGCATACCAACACATATACCAAGAAAAGGCTTAGAGTTATTAATAACTTGATCTATTAAAACTTCCATTAACCCTTCTATTTTGATTAATCCATCTTTACAATCTGGATATGCACCAACGCCAGGAAGGACTATATAATCGGCTCCTTTAATCAAATTTAATTTGTTAGTTACAAATACTTCAAAGTTTAAATTATTTGTATTAATAGAATGTTTAAATGCATTTTCAACAGATCTTAAATTACCAGATCCATAGTCAATTATTACTATTTTCATATTAATTACTTCCACTAAGACTTCCTTTAGTAGAAGGTATGTTTTTTGAATTTTGTTTATCTATTTTAATTGCTTCTCTAATGGAAATAGCAAGCGATTTAAAACATGATTCAACTATGTGGTGCGTATTATTTCCATATAAATTTTCTATGTGAAGAGTAATTCCTGCGGACTGAGTCAAAGACTGAAAAAATTCTCTAAAAATTTCTGTTTCAATATTTTTTATTGATACTGAAGGAAGAAATACGTTCCAAATCAGCCATGGACGACCAGAGATATCTAAACAACACCTTGTAAGACATTCATCCATTGGCAAAAAGTTAAAACTATAGCGTTTTATACCTCTTTTTTCTCCTAAAGCTTTATTAATTGCCTTTCCTAGGGCCCAACCTACATCTTCCATTGTATGATGAGAATCAATTTGTAGATCACCCTTACATTTTAAATTAATATCAATTAAACTATGCTTTGATAACTGCTCAAGCATATGATCAAAAAAAGGCAAACCAGTGTTAATATTATTTTTACCTTTTCCATCTAAATTAATTTGAACATCAATTGAGGTTTCATTAGTTTCTCTATTGATTGAAGAAACTCTACTATTAATCTTTTTACTTTCCATGCTTTTAATCCAACAATTCTTTTAACAACTTATATTGAAACTTTTTGTTTATTTTTAAGTCTTATTACTAATGCTCCTTCTCCTCCAAATGATTTAGGTGCATTTTCATAACTAATTAAAATTTTTTTAATCTCTTTTTCATTTAACCAAATAGGAACTTCTTTTTTAAGTAATCCTGTTCTATTTAAACCTTTTCCAGTAATAATTAAAATATTTCTTTTATTACTATTAAATGCTTGAAAAACATAGTTTTTCAATTCCAATTTTGCTTCTTTAAGGTTGAAACCATGAAGATCTATAATACCATCTGGTTTAATTCTTCTTTTATTTAATAATTTTATAAATTTGTCGAAAGTATTATTAAAAATATAGTTTTTGTTGCTTTTTTTTTGAAGGGATTGATTTAAATTTTTATTATGGGAATTAGTTTCTATTTTTTTAATATCAATTCTCAATTTGTGCATATTTAATTTGTATTTTTCCCAAGTTTCTTTGTCATCTTTTGATAAAAATATCATTGTTTTTTATGAGCTTTTTGTTTCTATTAGTGTCCAATTGGGATTCATGTAATTAATATTTCTTTCAAAAACCCAGATATCTTTAACTAATATTTGTTTATTAAGATCTCCATCAATAAGATTATCATTTTTGTCTTTTAATGCTTTAATTTGAAATGATTCAAAGATTACATTTATTCTTAGAGCTGTCTTAGTTGTTTCTGAAGATAAAATTTCTGTTTTATTTATTGTTTTTAGGTTGATTATTAAAGTTTCACTTTCTTTATTTCGTTCTTTTATTACAAGATTAAAGTTTTTTAATACAGATGGTTTTATAAAATCTTTTACTTTATTTAAATTGCCTTCCACAAAAGCCTCAAGAACCATTTTAAAAAAAGTTTGTGATCCATTTAAAAATTGAATTTGATCAAATGTATTATCTATTTTTTTAATTTTCACTGTTTCTTTATCTGCATTATCTTGATTTTGTGTTTCTTTTATTTTTTCAAGAGGAACCACATTAGACAAGTTGCTTTCTGTGTTGTCTTTGTGTAAATTTGTATCTTCAAAGCCAGTTTTTGTACCTAGTATATTTTTTAATCTAAAAATTAAAAAAACTGCTATTATCGCAAATATTATAATATCTAAATATGGTAAACCATTTTGCATTTTTGTTAAACTACCTCTGAAAAATTATTAATATTATTATTATACTAATAAAATTTAAAATTAATATGTATTATTCTTTTTTTCATTGTATAAATAAAAATAATATATTTTTAGAGAAAATAATGAATAATGTAAATGAATTTCCTAGACCTCAGTTAAATATTTTAAATCAATACATTAAAGATTTATCTTTTGAGAATCTTCAATCCAATAATTTAATTAACTCTTCTAAAATAACTCCAGATGTTTCATTAGATGTGAATGCTTTTTTTCAATCTTATGATAAAGATTGTATTGGTATCACACTAAAGATAGTATGTAGTTCAACTTTTAAAGAAGAAAAACTTTTTCATTTAGAATTGGATTATTTTGGTTTTTTTAAAATAATTAATAATTTAAATTTTGTAGAAGATATTCTTACTAATGAAGCTGCTAGATTAATCTTTCCTTTTGCTAGATCAATTATTGCGAATCTAACACAAAATGGAGGTTCTATTCCAATCCTTTTGGATAATATAGATTTTAATTTGATAAAAAAAATTAACCAATAATTTTTGACCAAATATTATTTGGTATTGTTTCTATAAATTTTTTATGTTTTTTATGATCATCTATATTAAGTGTAATATTTTTTATTTTTGTAAATTTTTTATTTTTATAGTTCTCATTTAAATTAATAATATTTTCACTGTTGTTATCTAAATTTATATCTACTTCATTATTGAAATTCAGTTTTGTTTGTTGGCCACCAATTAATTCCAAGTAAACTAATGAAAGTAATTCTGCATCTAAAAGAGCACCGTGTATTTTTCTATTAGTTATATCTATGCCAAACCTTCTACATAACGTATCTAAACTAACAGATTGACCAGGATATTTTTTTCTAGCTAAAATTAATGTATCTAAAATATTATCATTGTTTAAATATTCTAAGTCACATCTTTTTAATTCAGAATTTAGGAAACCTATATCAAATTTAGCATTATGAATTATAATTTTGCTGTCTGATATAAATTCAACTAATTCTTCAGCTATATCTCTAAATTTTAATTTGTCAGATAGAAATTCTCTTGACAAACCATGGATTTTTTCTGCTTTAACATCAGATTCTCTTTCAGGATTAATATAATAATGAAAGGATTTTCCTGTCTTCACATGATTATTTAATTCGATTATTCCTACTTCAACTATTCTATCTCCATTTTCATGATCTAGGCCAGTTGTTTCAGTATCTAATACTAATTCTCTCATATTTTTATACTTTTTGTTTTTATAATTATCCATGACAGATTCAATATTACTGTAACAAATGTTATAATTTTACCATACCCTGTTGGGATAATAATAGGTTTGTTTGTTTTTTTTTCTATGTTGGGTAATTGATTATTATTTATCTTGTTAAATTTTTCTATATTCATATTAGTTCTTTTTAATACTCTATTTTTCTGAACTTCTTTTGATGCAGACGCTAAAAATATGTAGTTACATATTTTATCTGTTCTTGTTTCATATAATAAAGGAACATCTATCCCTATTATTATTTTATTTTTATTTTTTTTAATAAAATTATTTCTATTCTCAACAACATAAGGATGTATTAAGTTTTCTAACTCTTTTTTTTCTTTATTATTATTAAATATTATTTTACTTAGTTCTTCTTTATTAATTTTTTCTTTTTTTTTATTATAAATTATGCAACTAGGCCATTTTTTTTTAATTTTATTCTTAATTATTACATTTTTTTCTATTAATAATTTTACTACTCTATCAGAATCATGAATGGGTATACTTAAGCGTTTTAACATTGAAGCAATAGTAGATTTTCCCATACCAATAGATCCTGTTATTCCAATAATAATCATATATTACCTTTTTTAATTTTATAAATTGTTGATAAAGTATTAATAAATCTATCGCGTTCAATAATTATTTTTTTTTTGTGTTTTATTAAAAGTTATCAATATGTTAAAACTATATTAACTAAATACAAAAAACAATTCATTGATTGTGAATATATTTATTTTTCGTTATATATTGTATGGATTTAATTGTAATAATCTGTTGATAAATATTTAGTAACTTTTTTATCCACAATTTTACTTGACCACTACTTCTACATTTAAAAATTTAAATAAAATAAAGTTTAATTAACTGTGAATAATAATAATAAAATATTAAAAATTTTTAATAAAAAACTTCCTTCTGAAATACCTATATGGTTTTTAAGGCAGGCTGGAAGACATATACCTGAATATTTCTCTATTAGATCTAAAGCCAACAATTTTATAGATTTTTGTTCTAATACTAATCTTATTGTTGAAAGTACTAAGTTACCTTTAAAATATTATGATATAGATGCTGCTATAGTTTTTTCTGATATTCTTATGATTCCTTGGGCCATGAACAGGAATGTTAATTTTATTCAAGGTCTAGGACCAGTAATGGATCCTATGATACCAAATGAAACAGTTATATTGAATAATATCAATATTATTAATTACCTAAAACCTCTAGAAAAGGCTTTAACTATTTTAAGATCATCACTTTCTAGTAAAATCTGTTTAATTGGTTTTGCCGGGGCCCCTTGGACACTTGCGTGTTATATGATAGATGGTGGAAGTAGTAAGGATTTTATTGAGACAAGGAAATCAGTATGGGGATCAAATAAATGGTTTAATAAATTAATTGAAACTTTGATTGTTTACGTAGCTGATATTTTAGAAATGCAAGCTAAA
>Ga0209403_10002542_pt1 | contig 21638 bp, 19 predicted proteins | sample ArcticOcean_MG_C_8_FD_187440 | JGI IMG/M metagenome (GOLD analysis project Ga0209403, IMG submission 187440) | Marine microbial communities from western Arctic Ocean - ArcticOcean_MG_CB11_86 (SPAdes) (version 2) | ecosystem: Environmental > Aquatic > Marine > Oceanic | place: Arctic Ocean... | reverse complement strand
CGTAGTTGATCCGGATTCCCACCAGCAGCCAGTTTTGACATTTCCGGGAAAATTGCCTGCCTGAGTGCTGCAGCAGGCATCGCCAGCAACTGCGTTGCTTTCATCGCCACCTGGTAGATCCCCACATCCGACATCGTTCCGAACCAGCCGACGACGATGAGATCAATCTTGTTCGCAAACCGCGAAGTCGCGTTCAAATTTGTCATCACCAGGAACGACAAGAAGTCACGCCAGTGTCCCTGTAACGCCGACCAGCGTGGAGTCCGCAAGATGTGCAACTGAAGTTGATGGCTGGCTTTGTAGGCTGCGGCTGAAAAGATGACGCAATTAATTGCCGTCGTCACCAAATGGACGACCAGCAGTCGTTGGATGGTTGCGCCACTGAGGCAAATGGCGGCAACGAGAAGTAGTTGCACAACGGATATGAAGGCAATCTGTTTCGCCAATTGGCCAAATCGGTCGGCCAGCCGTAGCAGTGCCTTCGCAATCTCGAAGGGAATACGCAGTACAACGAGGAAGCTGGCGAGTCGAATCCAGGAGGCAGACGCTGCACCGTGAAAGATCGTTCGTTCCGCCCAATCCGCACTGAACCAGACGATGGCGGCCGCAATTAACCCGGTTGCCAGTTCGATCCAGAGACAGAACCGCAAAACGGCATCGGCCGCTTCATGCTCGTCGCGACCGGTGAATTGCGGGATGAATTTTGTGATTGCTTCCCATACGCGACAATCAAAAATCCGATAGACCATGAGCGCGTAGGCGATCGCGACTCCCATCACACCATAATCGGACGCGCCTAATGAACGTGCGACGATGACGCCCTGGATCAGGGTCGCGATCCCCACAACGATCTGCGAAGAGAACAGCAACCCAGCGTTCCGCAGGATTTTTTTGACTGGAGTCATTCAGCACAACTTCATTCAAACTTCGTCGTGGAAACGCAGGACGAGCCGTATTTCAGTTCTGACTCAAGCCGCATTCAAAAACTCTTCGTAGGACGTGCCGTTGAGACTCTGTACGACTTGTTCATAGTTATCGACCATTTCTCGAATTGATTCCGGACTCGTTCGTACCAGTGAAGCGGAGACTTCGGCTCCGGGAAGATCCAGGAACTGGAAAACTTGATCGAGTGTGATTTGATGCCTCGATGGATCCATGAGGTCCTGTTCGTAAACAATACGGTGCAACGGCAGGCCGGACAGGCATTCGGTTTCCGTTCGCAGAGTCTCGCTGCGGAGAACCAACTGCCGGTGCAGTTCGTCGCAATCAACTCTCACTTTGGCCGGAGTCACCGGCGTGTCCCTTGTCGCGTGCCATTGTCGGCGTTGATGCGCAAGCATGGAAGAAATACACACACGTAACACGTTGGTGCGAACCAAATGAATCAGTCGCCAACCACGACGATGCATCTCCTGAAGAAACAGCTGAGGGTCCAGCTTCTGTAACTGGACAAGATGCCCGACAGAAATTTTGCAGCCGTAGCGGTGTTCGCGGCGCTGCACCGCATGACCTCGAATGTACAAGTCCGGGTTCAAGAGTCGACAGGCTGAGCGTCGTCCCATGATCTCTCCATCGCAGTGAAGATCGGGATGACGGTTTAGCAAGTCGATTAGCAGATGACTGCCGCGGCGGGCACCGGCGAGTACAAAAAACCTCAGTTGGTCATCTCGCGGCCGAACACCCCCTGCGTGAGCGTACATCGAGAGTTCGCGTGCCCGGTTGAGAACGGCTCTGGCAGCGTTTCGTAACTTTTGCATGTGGCTGTGGTGCATGTGGATGTGGATGTGGGTTATGTTCCGATTGCGTGTTGGATCCCCTGAAGTACATGTCGTACCCGATGGGGCCAGTTAAATTGATTCTGAATCGATTCTCTGGCGCGATGCCCCAGTTCTTCACGCAGGCGGGGGTCGACCAACCGCTGTAGCCTCTCGGTCCAGGCATCGACATCGTCCGGCGGTGCCAACAACGCATTCTCGCCATCCAGTAAGACTTCTCGCAGCACTGGAATATCCGAGGCGACGACGGGCTTGCCGGCAGCCAGATACTCAAACAGTTTGAGCGGCGATGTCCAAGCAGCGATGTTGGCCCCTCCTGCCGAGCTGACGCTCTTCTGGCAGGGAAGAATCAGAACATCCATCTTCTGCTGCCAAGCCGCGACGCGTCCCGGTTGAACGTGGCCGTGCATCTTCAGATTGCGACATCCCTCGGCTTCAGCCTGCCAATGCCTCAACTCGGCCTTCTCTCCCCCCACCACGTGAAAGTCAAAAGACGACAATCGGGACGCAAGCCGCGCCACCATCTCCATGCCCTTGCCCGGATAGAGATGACCGGTGTATCCAACTTGCAGCCTGGCTCCATGTGGCTTCACGTCACCGGATGCGGTCTGCGGGGCAAGTACGGCGGCGTTCGGGCAGACAAGAACGCGTTGTCTGGATAGTGCCGGATGTCGGCGTAAGTACTCGGAGCGAAGCGCTGCCGAAATGGTGATGAGTTGCGAGAATGTCGATCGCCGCAAGAGCCAGCTTTCGATCAGCCTTCCCGTTCGCTGCGCCGGTACGTGAGTTTCATAGATCACGGGCACCTTCAGAAAGGATGCCATCGCCAGACCCGGCAAGTGCCTGCCATAGACGATGTCGAATGGTGGTCGGCTGCGAATTAACGACACCGCTTGCCACCCGTATCGCCATTGCCGCAAACGAGGTGTTCCGGAGACGGCGAGGCGAAGGATCTCAAAGTTGTGTCGCACGCCGTAAGTCTCATAGACGTCTTGCCCGTGTTCGTCCGCGGCGATTCCATCCTGTGCGATCAAGGTCACTTCGTGTCCCTCATCGGCGAATGCTTCGCACATCCGCATCACCTGGATGCTGTTGGCAGACATCGAGGGAATCGTCGAACCCGATAAGTAGGCAATTCGCATCACGCAATCCTTGGTCATCCGAGTCAAGCAGCAATCGATTGAACCCAGTCGCGGTCCGGTTCGTAACCGAATTTGACCAGCACATCCCCTGCATAATCGTCGAAAATCTGTGCGGCCTCACGATCGAAGTGATTCCGCCAATCTCCAGCGATACCTTTGCGCATGAAAACTCCTTGCGCTTCGACCCCTCTTGCGCGGCCTGTCCGCGTCTTGAAATCGTTGTCGTGGAGTACCTGCCTGATGCGATCGTAGTCGGCGGGGCGCCCGAGCAACGTTTCGACGGCTTTGCCGAAAGTTTCTTCGCTGTTTTCGAGAAGATCTTCGTATCGAATCATGCTGTATTCGCGATCCACCGCATGAAACACGTGGTCACGATAGGGGATGGATGCACGCTTGTTGTTCTGGCAGTACGACAGGAAGGCCGGTAGATGATTTCGAATGCGATCGGCAGCAAGTTCCTCGCCCAGAGATGCTTCGATCGCGGCGCGGTTACGAGGATTGCCTCTCACTAATGACATGTAGTGCGAGATGACAATGTCGCGTCCGTCACGCACCACGTAAATGGTTCTTTTTCGCACGGATTCGCCGGGCAGAAAACGGTGAGCTTTGATCACACACGAACCCAAGCACGGCCAATATCTTTTTGACGGTTTCAGTCGGGGAAGATCAAGGTATTCGGACAACAGTTGAAACGTCCACGACGTTCCGCTCTTGGGGTGGCCCAAAACAAAGTAGCGCCGCTTGCCAGGAAACGGCAACGCGCCCAATGCAACAGATGACCAATACATAAATCGAGTCTTGTTCATTCCGGCATCTCGGTTAAATGGCTTCGGAGTAAAGTTGCTGTAGCACGACTTCTTGAAATCGCCGACTCTCGGGCAAGTACGATGGTGGTGGCGAAAAGCCCTGCTTGCTGCGATGCAGAATGTCGTGCGGTAGCTGACGTCGATAGGCCCGCTTGAGCAAGCCCTTCAGTAGTCCGTCGTGATACCGCATCGATTCGGGCAATCGGAAAGCGAATTCGATCAGCTTGCGGCTGAGGAACGGCACGCGCACTTCCAACGAGTGAAGCATGCTGGCCCGATCGACCTTGGTCAGGACGGCATCGGGCAAGAATGTATGAAAGTCAAGAAACTGCATCCGCGTGAGCAGCGGCAAATCGGTTCGCCAGTATCTCCGGAAGTGCCAGTAGTCGTCGTAGTCTTTCTCAATCTCCAAAGTTTGGGCGTACTGAACTTTTTCTCCGCGGGTCATTCCCCCCAGCTGCTGTGTGTAGAGTCCGAGTTCGTCTCCAAGGACTGCTGCGACAAGTCCCACAGCGCGGCGTGACAAGGTTCCCGGAGTCAAAGTCGCCTTCAGCCGTTCGGCCCAAATCGATCGTGAACGTCTTCTCGCCAACCCCCAACGTTTGAACGCCTTGAATCGACTGTACCACCGATATCCGCCAAACAACTCATCGCCGCCGTCACCCGATAACGCCACCGTGACCGACTGCCTCGCGTACTTTGACAAATACGAAGTGGGAAAAGCCGAGTGATCTGCAAATGGTTCGTCGTACCAGTTTCGGAGTTGTGAAAAATGCTCGGCCATATCGTCTTTGCAATACGCCGTCTCCTTGTGTTGCGTGCAAAACGTTGCGGCGACGGAACGCGCAAAGCGAGTCTCTGTGTGTTCGGGAACCTCAAAGCCGACGGAAAACGTCTGCAAGGCAGTGTCGCGTTTCACTGCGGCTGAGACGATCACACTGGAATCGATGCCTCCACTCAGGAAGCAACCGACCGGGACATCGGCGACCATTTGTTGTGAGACGGATACGTCAATGGTGTCAACGAGTTCCTGGCAGGCCAGATCCAACGAAAGTGTTGTATCGACATCGCCAACGGGAAGCTGCCAATACGGTCGAATGTGACGTATCGAGTGACTTGCAATGTCCAACTCCAGCACACTCGCGGCCGGCAGTTTGGAGACGTTGCGGTAGAGCGTTTTGGGGGTCGGGATGTAGCGGTACGTCAAAAAATCGTAAATGGATGTCTTGTCGAAAACGAGATTCTGTTTGCCGCAAAGCCGTTCGATGGCTTTCAGTTCCGACGCGAATGCAAACTGCTTTCCGTCGAAAAAGTAATACAAGGGCTTAACGCCCACGCGATCTCGGTAGAGCTTCAGTGTGCCCGGCTGCCGATCGTAAATGGCGATGGCGAACATGCCATCGAGTCGGTCGATAAACTTGTCACCCCACTCTAAGTAGGCGTTCAGAACAACTTCGGTATCGGACTGCGTGCGAAATCTTCGCCCCTTGCTAATCAGTTCCCGACGCAATTCTTGATAGCCATAAATCTCACCGTTGAAAACGATCCAGACGGCCTCGTCGTCGGATGACATCGGTTGATCGGAAATTGGATGAGGATCAATGATCGAGAGTCTGGCAAAACCAAGCGTCAGTTCGCCAAGTTGCACAACACGTTGCGAATCGGGACCGCGATGTCGCAACGAATCGACGGCACTGTGGTAATCCCATTGCGGATTGGTACCGCCGACTAGGCCGCACATCGCTTGTTACCATCCTGTGGCGGCAAACCCGTCACGGCATCCTGCTGTGGGAAGCAGTTGGATGCGGCGTCGCTGTTGACGGCTTCTTCGAAGAAGTCCATCCATTGCGCGACGATACTCGCGGCGTTGTACTTTCGCCGAATTCTTTCCGCCGCTGCAATTGACATTTCGCGGTGGCGATCAGGATTGCACAAGATCTGTTCGGCGGCATCGGCAATGGCCGTGGGCTGACCGGTTTCCGTCAACAGTCCAGTCGATCCGTGTTCGATAATCTCAGAAGGTCCGAAGCCACAGTTGGTTGCGACGGCCGGAATCCCGAGCGCTTGCGCTTCCAGCAAAACGTTGGGCAGTCCTTCATAATCGCTGGTGGAAATCACAAGCGCTGCTGCTTTAAGAATGGGGAATGGATTCTCACAGAACCCCAGTAACTTCACCGAATCGGACAATTTGTGTCGCGCGATCAACCGTTCCACCTCGCCACGAAGCGGGCCGTCGCCACAGATTAGCAGTTTGGCCGGTCGGCGATCGACGATTTGCCGAAAGGCTTCGATGAGAATGTCGGGGCGTTTTTGCTTTTCAAGCCTTCCCAGGAAAACGATGGTTGGAACGTCTGATTCGACGGGAGTTTTCCAATCGTGGCGGGCCATTTCCTCCAGAGTTTCCAGATCAACAGGATTCCCAATTGCGCGGGTGCGATCGCTGGCAAAGGGGAAAAACGTACGAAATCCGTCCGCCAATCCCTCTGAGTTTGCAACGAAGTAGTCCGCGCGCGGATACACCTTTTCGAGCCAAAGTTTGTTGAGGCGGCCACGCACTCCTTTGTATTTTTGCGCTGGATCATTGCTCGTTCGGGCGATCCATATTGGCTGTACGGATGTGGTTCGCAATGCTGTTCCGACGAACTTTCCGTTGGAGTCCATGTTCGTCATTATCACCGCCGGCTTCACCTGTTCGATGGCGGTGCGTATCCGACGAATTGTTCCGAACGTCGATTGCCAACCCAGATGATCAGCAGCAATGCGTGGGATCTCTGAAGGGATCGGAAATCCGACATCGTTTCGCAACAGCAGCAGCGTCGGATCGTATCGTCGCCTGTCCAGATTGCACAGGAAATTGCTAACGAATCGCTCCGCACCGCCGCCGCTCAACGTCCCGGTGACGATCATGAGCCGGATTTTGGAATCCGGCACAGCGCCGTGACCCACGCGAGCCGCGATCGCGTCGCTTGGAAGGTTGTTCGGTGAAGGATGAGACATCACGGGATACATCGGACGGTATTTACCGGTTTGCGGACGGTGGTGTCAACAGCGATCTAACACGACGTGGTGTGTACGGTTGACTGGGCAAGGGCTGCAGTCAGAATCGATTCCAAAAACTCTCAATTTGGGACGTTGTGACATAGGAGAAAACAGGATGAGTGAGGGATTTGTCTGCCGTGGGTGGAAAGCTCACACTCGGGTTCTATCGACCAACCAAACCGGCAAGATATTCCTTGAAAAGGATGGAGTTGCCATCGATGGCTTGTGAGGAGGGGACGAGATGACTCGGGGTCCATTTTCTGGTGACACCGTGATTTCCGCTGGGCAAGGGGACCAATTCCAACCCCACAGACTTCGCCAGACGCATCGCCCGGGGCATGTGAAAGGCGCTGGTCACGAGACCGATTCGCCCGGGAGTTTCAGCAAATCCGGTGGGTGGGTTGTCCACCAATTCCCGGACGGATCGGATTTCTTCGGATGTGTTGCGTGCCGGTATCCTTAAAATGCGATTTCGGGGCACCCCTAAACTTTCGAAGATCTCCGCAGCGACGAGAGATGCATCCTGTGGATCGGCATTGGGTTTTCGTCCGGTGGTGACAATCCACTCGGTCTTTCCTGCGTGCCAGAACTCGGCCGCTGCAACAATCCGCTGGCCCTCACCGTTCACCTCAACTCGGCCCGAAGGCAATCGTCGCGCACATCCCCCCAAGATGACGATCGCCCGAAACGGCTCCTGAAAATCACCCGGGGACGAACTGGGGAACCGACGTTCCAGGCGGTTCGTAGCCAGAGTGCCCAACGTGGTATTACCGACCAAAGTGATCGCCAGCGTTGAAGCCATCAGCAGCGTGGTGATTTTGTAATGTCCACGAAACAACGCGATGGTCGAACCGAGAATCAGCAGGTTCCAGGCGAGACCGACCGGCATGACGTACTGCGTCAACAATTTTTCTGTGGTCGGCAGACCCCAGCCACAATAGATCCAGGTTGGCAATCCGCACCAAACGAAAGTCAGCATTGACGCCGCGATGAAGCGAAGTGTGAATCGCGTCGAGATGAACTTGGAAATGTCGTTTGCCTGCTTGAAACGGAGTATTGGATTCGGTTCGTGCGATCTACAAGGACACCGTTGAGAATTCGATTCCAATCCGTGTCAATCGGGGTCTTAGGAATTCATTGTCGAAGATCTTCGGGGTCAGTACTCATCGGCGTCCTAGTGCTCTGTCAATTTATGGTTTTAGGGTAGAGGGACTTGAGTTTGTTGCGTGCGCGGTTGACTGTAAACTGCCAATCGACACCTCGTTGTTTATCGTTGCTGGCGATGGCCCAGTCGCGTGTCTCCTGGCGAAGTTGATCGATGTCGCCGATGCGGCGATGTTTCAGGCATTGACGTGTCATGGAACTAAGTTCGTTTTCCGCAATGTTCAACCAGCTTCCGTGCTTGGGAGTGAATCGAAAATCGAGACGACGGACAATTTCTCGCGCCTGGCTGGCTGGCTGGAAAGGCTTCGTAGAAAGCGCCCATCGTGTGCGTGTTGAGGTTGTCGCAGACCAGAATCACTCGTTCCGCTTCCGCATACCGCGTGCGGAGAAGTTCTTCCATTTCCAAGGCCCAGTCAACTTTTTTGCGATGCTGGCGAACATGGACCATCCGCCAGCCAGAGAGTGGTTCGGTAAACATAAAAATGCTGGCGGTTCCCGCACGTTCGTATTCGTAATCGACGCGGCGAGCATGTTGCCGCGTCGCTGGAATCGCAATCCGTGTTTCTTTCAGCAGTTGAACCGGTTGTTCGTCCATGCACAGCACGGGCCCTTGTCGCTTGGTAATGACGGCGTTCGTTGTACGGTTGGGAATAGGTCTCCAGCACGTTTTCCATGCAGGCAACGAACTCGCTGTTCGCCTCCGGTGGAATGACCCAGTACTGAATTTTTCGCGATGTCGTCAGTCCGTTTTTTTAAGCGTCTGTCTGACGGTTTCATGACAAACCGATTCGACGATTTCCAATTCCACGACTTTCTCGGCCAACAACCGCAATGACCAGTTTGCAAACCCTTTGGGAGGTTGACCGAATCGCAAGGCAATCACCTTCGCTTCCTGCTCTCCATCAAGCCGTTTTTTACGTGGAGCCGTTTCACGTTTTTTACCATCAAGCGCGAGCTGAAATCCCTCAGTCACCAATCGTTGTCGAAGGTTTTCGACAGTTTTCGCCCGACACGACAATGCATCAGCGATCTTTTTGTCAGTCCAGTTCGGACCGTCGGAATCCGCCTTCAGCAATATCTGCGCTCGACGCACCTTTTGCGACGAACCACTCAGCTTCTTCACTACGCTCCACAGCGTTTTGCGTTCCTCATCGGTGAGGCGAACAACGTACTTCTTTTGCATGGCAACCCTCCTTGGTTACCACGACTTTCCCAGAAACCACTGATCGCCGGAACCCTAAAATCAAAGCCAGACAGAGCACTAGGCTGCATGGCGAATCGAACATTTGTCATCTTTTGCTGCCTCGATCATCAGAAACAGGCCATGGTTTGGGAGAAACGTTTTGATGAACCAACGGGGCCAAAGTCTCTTCGCAATAGTAAGCAATGGCCCCCGATGTCTTTGTCCAGCAGCGCCTTGCATCAAATCACCGACACTGAGTGCCGTCGATGTTTTAACGCTGCCGAATGAGCCGAATAGTTGTGCCGCTTCCCTTGTCGAATAGACTTTCGTGCCGGGGCTTTCAAGCTGTGTCGCGTAAATATCAGCCAGTGATCTCCAAGGCCGTCCCGCCAACAGCGCGTAGCGTATCCAAAGCATGTAACCGACGATCGCGTGCGCGTGATAAATCATGATCCGTGACTTGCCGCCCGGCTTTAACACGCGACATACCTCATCCAAAGCGTTTTGAGTATGCGGCGTATGATGCAAAACTCCCCACGAATACACGATGTCGAACGAATCATTATCAAACGGTAGGTTTTCGGCATCCGCCGTTTGCAGCTTTGAGTGCAGTCCTTCGGCAGCGAGTCGTTGCTGAGTGAAGGAGATTGCGCGTTCCGTCAAATCGACTCCGGTTAATGATTTGGGTCCAGACTTGGCCCAACGCAGATGATCCGCTCCCATCCCAACGCCAATCTCCAGCACATCCTGGCCCGCGCCTTCGTGAAACCTGGCGAAATCGACGATATAGGGCTCGAGCAGATACCGCTGTCGCGACTGGGCATCAAGTTGGCTACGAAAATCGTCGCCCGCAGCATAGATTTCTCCACAAGATTGGCGTTGCCAGAACGCGTGGACCGTCTCTTTCAACGATTCCGACTCGATTTCAGAGGTCGATTCTCGACTGTCGTTCATGTCGAATCCTTCCTTCACTGTGTTGTTGCACGCTGGAGACCGGGTTGTCGCACGCTGGAGACCGGATGCATTAAGCCGCCTTGGGCATTGCGTGTTTGACTCTGGACGGACCGGTTCCAATCGCCGTCTCGGCGGGATTCTTATCGATGAATTGTTGCGCCCAAATCTCCGTCGTGAGCACGGCCCATTGCAGCATGTATAAATCGATCGTGCCGCTTAGACTCCGCTCACGAATTGCGGTGAGTGCTTGATCGTCGAACCAGCCGCGGCGTTGGACCGCCGCCGGCGCGGTCAAATCGAGCCACATTTCCGCCAGATCATTTTTCAACCATGTGCGGTACGGAGCGCCAAATCCCGCCTTGGGGCGATCGATGATCCAATCGGGGACGATCGAGCGGGACGATTGGCGCAGGATTGCCTTTGTCACGCCGCCGGAAACTTTCTGATGCGAGGGAAGCCGATTCGCGAAGCCAACGACATCATCGTCCAGCAGGGGAACGCGCGCCTCGACTCCAACGGCCATGCTCATCTTGTCGGTATAGAGCAAATTGTGATTGGGAAGATAGACCGACTGGTCGCGCCGCAGATAGCGGTCCAACTGTCCGCCATCGCCACGGTTCATCGAATCGAGGCATTCCCACGTTGCCGGTTGTTCGCCGAGGCAGGCGAGAAAGTCCGGCGCGAGAACCTTACGGATTTCAGCTTCCGGTGTCCCCGTGCATAAGGCGAGAAACCGCTCGGACGGGCTGAGGTGCGCTGAACTCAGGACGCGTCGCCCCCGTCGCAGCGCCGCGCCTGCAGGCCCCGATAACGCGCCGGGCAGCAGATTCCCGGCAGTTGAAAGTGCCCGGCGACTCCATGACGGCAGAGCGTTCAGCCAACCCGTGCGTTGCATTGCCCAGTAACGGGGGTAGCCGCCGAACAGCTCGTCCGCACCTTGACCGGACAAAAGCACGCTTGTGCCGTTCTCTTTGGCAGACCGACAGATCAAGTAACAGGCAATAGCCGCTGGATCGGCGAGTGGTTCGTCGAGATGAAAAACCAATTGGGGCCACAACGACGCGACATCCGATCGCATGGTCAATTCGTGTAGCGCAAGTCCCTGTTCCTTCGCAAGTCGCCGGGCATAAGGTGCATCCGGTGCTGCCTGATCGAGTGAATTGTCTTCGGCGGAACAGGACGTGGTGTAGCAATCCAGTTTCGGATTGCTTCGTGCGGCCAACAAGGTCAGCAGACTGCTATCCAGTCCGCCGGAGAGAAACGTTCCAACGGGAACGTCTGAGACCATCTGTCGATTGGTTGCCTGCTCGATTCTGCTCGCGAGTTCGTCGGCTGCGCCGTCACCGTCTGTCGTATCGCCGATGGAGAACGAAGGCTGCCAATATTGGGTGATTTCGATCGATCGCGAAGCCGTCCGCCAGCGAAGTAGCGACCCCGCCGGCAGTCGGCGGACTGCACGAATCGCGGTTCTGTCGCCCGACGTATGACCGTAAGCCAGATGCTGATGCAGTGCTAGAAAATCGGGTTCGCGACGCAGATCGGGGTGAGCACAAAGTGATTTGATTTCGCTGGCAAACAACAACGTGCCACGCTTGGGCTGCGCATAATAGAGCGGTTTGACGCCCATTGGATCGCGTGCCAACAGCATTGTTCGCTCGTGACGATCCCATAATGCGAAGGCGAAAATGCCGTTCAATTCCTCGACGGCCCGCTCTCCCCACTGCACGAGCGCAGCGAGCAGCACTTCCGTATCACCTTGGGAGATAAAACGATGGCCAAGTCCCGTCAGCCGTTTTCGTAGCTCCTTGAAGTTATAGATTTCTCCGTTGTACGTCAGCACGAAACGCCCGTCGGCCGATTGCATTGGTTGACTGGCTGCGCTGCTCAGGTCGAGGATCGATAGTCGCACATGTCCCAGCGCAACGCGGCTACCGACATCTTCGAAGATATCGTGTCCGTCCGGTCCGCGATGGATTTGGACGGCATTCATCCGAGCAACCAGCCCGTCAACGAAGTCGCCCGCGAATCCTGCAATTCCGCACATAGAGTTCTCTGGGGTCCAAATTGAGATGATCGGCGTCGTCTAAGCTGCGTGACGTTCCGACTGGCTGGGGTCGCATTGCCGCTGAATCGCGGACTGTTCGACTACCGGATGTGGCTGGCCACGTTGGGGGAATACGACCAATGGATGTTGGCCGCGTTTTCTGGCCTCAATGATCTTTAGATCGATCCAATAGATGTAAGCGACGTGCAAAAACGCGTAGCGGAATCCCGCTCGGCCATCGAGAACACCCAGTTGTAAGAAGTAACGAAACAGAAAGTGGCACACGTGCCGAAGCGGCAATCGTTGAGCGAATCGTCGCATCCAACAGCGTCGCTCCATTGGCGAACCAAACAGCCGCGGAGCAATTTCGCCATCCAATTTGCCTTCCAGTCCGGTGATGGCTTCCAGCGAAGCATACCGATTGTGCTTGTCGAGCCAATCAGTCAGCGACTTGTAGTCGTGATGCTCAATCGCACTTGCGAACGTCTCCGCATTCCCCTCGACCATCGCATGTTCGTTCACCGCGCGGTCCTCGAAGCGAGCCATGCCACTCCGCCACATCCTGAGATCATAGTTGGTTCGCACGCCGCCAAAGCTCAGCGGGTCGTCCATGAAGAACAGCCGCCGACGAAACATTACGCCGTGGCTCTCAGCCGGAAAGTCGGCCAGCCTTCTCTCGCACTCCGCTTTGAATTCCATTGTGACGCGTTCGTCGGCGTCCAACTTCAACGTCCACTCAGCGGAAATTGGCAGATTCTTCAGCGCCCAGTTCCATTGGTCCGAATAGTTGATGAACTCGTGTTGAACTACGTGGACGCCCTCATCCGCCCGCGACAGCGCAATGTCAACCGTGCCATCGGTACTGTAGGAATCGACGACGTAGATCTCGGTTGCCCAATTCTTCACCGAGTCCAACGCGGCCGGAAGATTGGCCTCTTCATTGAACGTCAGGATCACAACGGCAACCGACGCGGAATCGTCCGACGGACGTTCGCTGAGTCGGACTGTATTTAATGACTCATCATGCTGACTTGGCATAATAATCTGAACTCTCAAGTAGTTCGTTCGGGACGGCAAGCGAATTCCAGGCACACTTCGCTAGCGGCTGGCGATCGCGAACATCGCCGTCGAAGAGCGTGTAGTCGTGATTGCGGAGTAACTCCGTGACTCGTTCGTTTTGTTGCCCACCCACTTCACAGTAGAGTCGCGGCCGGCATTGGGTTAGCACCTTTTTGGCCTGGCTCAGCAGCATCAACTCGGCTCCCTCAACGTCGATCTTGATGAACTGTGGCGGCGGGAAGGTTTCCAGCAATTGATCGAGCGTCAAACAAGGGACGTAATTTACGAATCGTGTCCCTTTTGCCTGACTGCGGTGGCCGGCGCGTTCCAGTGAATTGGCCGAGCGACCGCGGTTCGCGATCAGAAACCGTTCGATGCCACATCGGTCTGACAACGCCGCCGGCAACACCGAAACATTGATCCCAGCGTTCTCCGGAATCAATGCGGATCGCTGAATCAATGTGGCCAACCAGACATCGGCTTCCACTGCCACAACATGGCCTTCTGCGCCGGCCCGTTGGGCTGCTGCAAAGGTAAACATCCCCACATTGGCTCCCAGATCCCACACGCAATCGCCGGGTTGAACGAATTCATCCACGATGTCGAACAGGTTCGCGAAATCCGCATCGAGCTTTGGTTTGAGATATTGAAGCGCCGAATCGGGAGTCACGTACAGTGGCACTCTGCCGAAGCGCGCAGGCAGGCGACGTTTGAAGACCACTCCGCGAGCAACGCGTTCAGCCAGCCTACGTAACATTGGTCTCTACTTTCCCAGTCGTCTTTGATTGCAAGATTCGAGCCAGTCAGCGGTGTCGATGCTAATCGGTTGCGATCCAGGCGGGTGGTGTGCCTCCACCCAACAGCCACTCATAGGTGCCGAACATCATCGAACTGATTCGTGGCCAGGCAAATTCCTCTTCCATCCATCGACGACCACGTTGGCCCATTTCGGCAAGTTCGCTCCGCGTCTTGCAAAGCGACTTCTGTAAGCAGTCGGTCAGTGCCGATTCGCCCGTTTCGATCCACCATCCACAACGGTGAGTTGACATGCCGGACCACGGAGTCGCATCGGTGGCAATTGCCGGCAGGCCATGCGAAAGGGATTCCGAAACCGACATACCAAAATTCTCCGACCAACTCGGTAGCACAGACAATTCCGCCCGGCGATACCAAGCCTGCTTTTCTTTTCCGTATGCAGGCCCGACAAAACCGGTCCGTTCCAAATTCAACTCAACCGCCAGACGTTTGAGCGATGCGGTATAGCTGGAATCGCCGGGGCCGACAATCTGTATTTCCCAGTCAGGGAAAGAACGCTGCACGGACTGCCATGCCCGCAGCAGGCCCTCAAGGCCCTTGATGGGATGAATGCGGCCGAGAAAGAGAAGTGTTCGACGTCCGCATGGTTCAGCTCTGGGGTCGGCGGGGACATCGATTCCGTTGGGGATAATTGCCACCGGCTGTCGGAACCCCGCGCGGCGAATGTCCAGATATTCATGCTCGGCAGTCGCATGCAGGCAAGCGGCCTGTCGGACGGCATCATGCTGGCATAATCGCCACATAATTCGTTTGGGCCAGTACGACTGCTGCAAAGCCCGCTGTGAAAGCGTTCCTCGCGGCGAAACGACGAGCCGACAGTCGGTATTTCGCACGGCTCGTCCCGAGTAAACATTGGGCATCATCCATAGGCTGTGATTGTGCAGAATGTTTGCGGTGGTTGCCTTTCTCCGCAACGTCTTGCCCATCGAATGTGAAATACCAAGCCTGGAGAAGAACCGGCTCGTCGGATGAGATTCGACTTGGTATTCGGTCGATTCCTGTTCGCCTGCAGACAGTACGTGCAATTCCACCGACGCCCCGATCTTTGCCAATCCCGACGTCAGAGAGGGAACGGTGTATGATGGGCCGCTGGCTTCGTCAGAGATTCGGGGAACGACTTGGATGATTCGCATCAGGGATTGATATCAGCGTTTGAACAGAGGATAAGGTTCGTCTCTAAGCGGCTTTCTGTGCCGACCGTTGTACCGGTTTCCGGGCGTCTGTTTGACTCTCCAATTCCGGTTCTCGTCGAAGTGCCCCAAAGATGTTCACACGCAGCGACTTGAACCAGTCGGAAGAGTTCACCGTTCTCTCGTAGGCGACTCCTGCAAGAAAGGCAGGGCGGCTGAACATGAGATAGGAAGGCTCTTTTTCGATCATTTGCAATTCGATCGCTTGCAAGCCGACGTCATTGCAATGCCGCTGGATTCGTCTTTCCGAGTTCAATCGGTAGAACGTTGGGTAGGGATCGGGTTGGTCACCAACTCCGTGCACGAATTTCCGACAGAGCTGATGGATGAAATGTGGAGTCAGGAAGGAAATCAGGCTGACATAGTGGAAAAGATTCGGCGTGCGGAACAGAAAAACGCCGCCCGGTTTGAGCACTCGTGAAATCTCGGAAAACACCGCGTGAGGTTTTTCCACGTGTTCCAGCACGTAGTCGGCGACGATGGCGTCGTAGGACGCATCTTCCAGTGGAAACGCTGTTCCATCGTAGACAATTCTCCGGTCGAGAAACTCGTTGTTCTTAACCTGTTCGTCGATGTCCAAACCATCAACGCACGATGATCGTTCGGAGAGGAATTTCGTCGTGCGATTGCCAGGCCCCGCTCCCAGTTCCAACACGGTTGCATCGGCGGGGAGATGTGAGTCAATCACGTCGCGGAACTGCTGAGAACCGTTTTGCCAGCCTGGCCGCGACCGGTAAAACCGGTCCTGATAATGCTGTTGCCAACTCATTATTTACTCCATCTTTCACAGGTCGGCCTAATTGTGAGTTAGGCAGCACAAGCTTCCGTCTGAGGATTCAGCCATGTCAACAATCGATCCGCCCAACGCTCTGCGCTGTATGCCGCTGCCAGTTCACTGCTGCGATTGCCGAAGAGCGGAACTTGATCTGCATGATCGTGCATCCAGCGCATCGCCTCGATGAGCGCACGGTCCTTGCCGGTCGGTATTTTCTGTCCGTTGAATCCGTTATGAACCAACTCGACGCCCGCTCCACATGCCTCGGTGCAAATGATTGGCAGTCCGGCGGCAGCTGCTTCAACGATGACCTGCCCCCACGGCTCGTTGCGGCTGGGCAGGACAAACGCACCATGATCGGCAAGAACATCCGGCAAATCGCGAGGCTGTACAAAGCCTCGATGTTCAATTCCCGGTTGATTCTTCAAGAGTGACTGTTGCGGACCTTTTCCGCAGACCGTCAACGTCCACGGCGACGAAACGCGACGGCGATATTCTTGATAAGCCGAAACGAGGATGTCGATCCCTTTGGCCTCGACGAGTCGTCCCACGAACGCAAATTGCCGGGGCCAGGAGGATTGCCGTCTCGAATCGTGCGCTCGCTTGAACGAATCGTAATCGATCCCGTAAGTGCCCCGAATGATTTGTGATTCGGCAAACCCCAGGAATCTCGCCAACTGCCAGGATCGTTCGCCCGGCACCATGATCCCGGCGAACGATTGGAACAATCGCCAACAGGCGAGACGTCCCAGCGATTGCCGCCAACTGGCGCTGTATTGATTGTCGATTGCCAGGATCTTGGTGGCCTGCGAAAACTGCGTCGAGCGAGCGATCGCTCGGTACTTTGCATTGTTCCAACCCGAAATGACAATCACGTCGGGATGGAAGTTGCCAATTGTGCCGGCGAGATGCGCAGTGGAATCGTGCGGACTGGTCCAGTGAATGTTGACGCCTGCGTATGTTTCTTTGTCGAACGCCGTATTTGTCGTTGAACGGATCTCAGGAAAGACTCCAAGAACGTCAACCCCGTGGCGTGACGCAAGTTCGCGCAAGCAGGCGACCATGTAGCCCGAAATGTTCGACCAGCAAAAGGCGATTTTCATGCGGCACGTTGGATTGGGAAACAGTCGGTCGTTACGGCATGTCCCGGATGACTTTTCAACGCTTGCCGAAATACGTCTGCAAGGTGCTGGGCGTGTCGCCCGCGATCGAAACTGCGAATATAGTTCCAGTCCGGCGTCACTACGACTCCTTGCTCCACGTCATCAACCAATTCGGCCAGAGTGTGAGTTAACCTGTCCACGGTGAGCGGATCGACGAGCCGCGCCAATCCGGAACGCCGCGCAACGTCCCGGTTATCCGAGTCGGAGAGAAAAGCGACGATCGGTTTACCGGTTGCGATGTATTCGACCGTCTTCGTCGAAATGAACGGTGATCGAAGGTTTGGGAACACTGGATTGGTGAGATACAGCGCGTCGCAGCTGTTCAAAAACAACGATATCTCGTGTGGCGGTCGCCGCGGTTCTAAAATCAACTGTTCCCAGATACCGATCTCTTTCGTATACGAAATATCTTCCGGCTTTAACGAATCCAGAAATCGCAAGCACAGACGCGACTTGTATGATTCGTCCTGATCGATCAACCGCCGAAACGCATCGAACAGCGGTCGCGGTGACGACAACCGCCGATCGACACTGCCGCCTGCGAAAGGTGTGTAGGAAAATGCCCGTTGAAACATGCTGCGCGATCGTGGCTTGGCGGTCGCATAAAACCCGCCGCTGTATCCGAGTGTGACGGGACCGTTCGTTCGATCCGCCGCCTCGGTTGCATGAATTCGTTCCGCGTCGAAGCTATGAGGAATGACGTGAATCTGATTGGCGGCGAGCCGACCTTCCAACCGCTTCAACAGATTCTCGCGGGCCGTGGGAGTGTTCATGATGACCTGATCGCAGGCGGCGAGAGTTCGCCGCATCAGTCGCTTCTCCCACCAGTAATGCAATGCAGTGGGCCATTCCCGAATTGGGTTGTCGAGCCACGGGTCGCGAAATTCGGCGATCAAGGGGATTTCCAGTTTTTCCTTGATAAGCATACCGGCGACAGCGGCGCTGAGCGGATTACACGATGCGTAGATCAGATCGAACGGCTGACGGACATGACGTGCGGCCACCGTTTCGACCAGATTCGGAATGCCGACATAGGACACATCCAACCGAATTGTTGCATACGACAGGAAAGCCCGAACGCGACTGATAGCCGTTGTTTCCTGTACCATCCGCCGTTTGGCCGAAGGAACTTCAACCTCCGAAACAAACTCCCATGTGGGGGTTTGACCGATTGGAACGTGGCGTTCGCTAATGACGGAAACGTCGAATCCGTGTTCTGCCAAGTGTCTTGCAAACGCCACATTACGAATCGCCCCCGGCGAACCGTCGGGCGGGAATTCGCATGATATAAATAAGACCGTAGGTTTCTTCATTGTATCAACGCTGATTCAATGCGAGTCGCCGGTGTGGTGGTTGTGCATCCGCTGTTCGCAGGGCAGGGCGGTGTACCTTGCTGTGAGCCAAGACCAGCGAATACAAACACACCGACATTCCGATGACGGAAAACGGAAAGATCCAGGCGGCTTTTGTCAGCATCATCGGGACTCCACAGCAGCAAAATAGGTATGCGACCACGAAGTTGTGTGAGTTGGGCGTATTTCGGATACGAATTCCGAGTTGGTACAACATCGAAATGAGCGGAACGTAAAGTAGAAACACACCAATGAGACCGATGTCGGCCATTTCACCCACAATGCCGCGTGCCGATGCCGTATACCCTTCGTAGTCATCACGATACTGCCGAATGTAAAACGAACATCCGCCGCGTCCCACCCCCGTCACAATGTGGCCCGGCGAATCCTGCCACAAGGCGAAAACGCCGAGTTCTCCATAGGTAAACAGATCGCTCTGCACACGCTCTTCGACGCGAATTTGATAAACCTTCTCGACTCTCTGAAACACCGTATCCGCGTTCACGACGATCACGGCGAATCCCGCGACGGCTGCGATCGAAAGCGTGTTGCGAATCGCTCTGCCCAGACCGACACGGATATGCGCCATCGCGATCATCGCGGTGACGATGACAAGCGCGATGATCAGGAATCCGGCCGTCGAGAGTGTCAGGAACATCGCCGTCGCAAACCCAACAAGGAGAGGGATTCGCAACCACTTTTTGAATGGCATGACGTCGGATCGATTGCCGAAGAAAAACAGCAGAACCAGGGGTAGGCATAAGCTCGTTGCAAAGCCCTTGGGTTCACCGGCCAACGAATACGGCCGGAAAGTGCGTTCGCCGTCAACCTTCGACGCCGCGATCGAGTTTTCGAGTCCTCCCTGGCGTGCAATCGTGTTGATTGGCCATCCTCGCGGATAAGCGACAAACTGGTAAATCCCAACCGCGGCAAGAATGACCGCACTGAGGATGATGATGCGTGTCGATTCGTGAAGCCGTGCCGTCGATGTTGTGATGCCGGCAACCACAATCGCCACACAGAACCCAAGGCCCATTGTGACAAGTTGAACGAACCAACGAAGCGACGTATACAACACTCCAGAGGCACCCCCGTGGACTTCCGGCCAGAAGGGAACCATGACGACAGTAATTCCAATGCAGTAGACCCAGTAAGGCATCCACGTGCGCTTCAAAAATCGCACACTGGGATTGTTCATAATCTGAGGATTCAGCACGATATAACCCGCACAGATGATGCCGAGAAGCTTTCCCGCATCAAGGACGAATCCCAAATTGGTTGTAAAGTAGTCGTACCAGCCGAATCCCATAATCACGCCAGCAGCCCAGCGCGGCTTATAACGCAGCAGCCAAACCGTTGACAGGCCAAGGATGACCAGGCCGGCGATGCGAATCTCGTTTTCGTAGGGAAGATATGCCATTCGAACCGTCGTCCAAAAACTCTGTTCGTTCCTTCTTGTCTGCCTCAGCACACAGAATGCTGTTCATGCGGTATACTTCACCAACACCTGTCCCCGCGGGTGCGACCAGTCGCCGATATAGTCTGCACGCCAGCCATGTTTTTCTCCAAACGCTATCATTTGCTCTTCGGTGAAGGCAAATCGTCCATGATCGTGCGGAGTTGTCGGGTTGTCTCGGCCCGATTCATCGTGGAAGAAAGTTGCCAGGAAGACGCCACCGGGATGCATTGCTTTACGCAACCGTCGAATACAGGTCTCAATCAACTCAGCCGGCAAGTGAGTAAACAGCGATTGGGCAAGTGCGTAGTCTGCTTGTTGACTAAAACGGTCGAATTCAAACTCAGATGAAAGCACGAATTCCGGGCGTTTCTGAGCTAGCATATCGGGGCCGATCTCATGATCGATGCCGGCATCGATCAGAGGCTGTTCCTTGTCGATCCCGAAGTACCTTCCCGGCTCAAGGTAATGAATGAAGTGGCGACCGCCTCGCAAACTTCCACAGGCGACATCGCACAGATTGTGGTGTGGCAAGAGTCCGTGGGCGAGCATCATCTCGAATTGGAGTGTTCCGATTTCGTCCCATAAGCCACCGACGTATTCGCGGTGACCCGCCGACCGTATTCCACGCTGCCCATGGGGGATTGGCCCGCGAATCAGCCCACATCGCCGCGAAAGCGGAACAAGGCCCGGGATTTTCTTGGCGAAGTGTTTTATGTGCGCGGCTATGGTCATCCTGATATCCTCTTAGAGAATGAGCGTTGGCTACGAGAGTATGAATATCGATTCATTGAGTCGGAAGTCGTTTTGGAAACTGCATTCGTCGTGAGTGGCCTCGCCGCGCCGTTGGCAAGTTGTTGGAAAGTGGTGAGTTCGTGGGATTCATGACTGAAGGCGAATCATGGCGATCCGTCAAGTTGTGTGAGTTGTCGTACGAAGGGGCAAAGGTTATGCCACGGCGGCTATCAATCGATGCTACGATTCCAAGACTCCGACCCTTCCGGATGAGAGTCGTTGAAGTGCTCCAAGAATCTGTTTTAACAGTGGTCGATCAAGCAACGATATGTTGGCGAACGCGACGATCAAGAAAGAAATTGAGTTGAGTACCAATGCGACGAATGGCGGCAGCGCAAAGTGCCGTATGATGAGCGCACAACTGGAGAGGGAGATCACTGGCAACAAGGCATTTCGCACCAGCATCTTCACGTAGCCGCCGTATGACGTCCCCAGCATTCGGCATGTCAGAAAACTGTTTATCGGTGCCATCACGATCGCCAATGCGGCGATCGCAATTGCAAGTATGTTGATCCCTTGCGTACTGGCATACGCATAGACGGGTACCGAGACAACCATACGAGCCATCAGGAAGCCGGTCAAAAGGCCTGGTCGATTTACGGCCTTAATGACGGCAAAATTCAGATTCACAATGGCTGCGCCATTGGCCACGAACAGGCATGACACAAAAATCCACAGCATGGGCAACCATTCATCTCCCAAGAGCAAGTGGATTGCATCCTTCGCGGACCATGCGAGAAAACACCCCAATGGCATAGTTAAGAGCGATAGACGATGCACCAGCGATAGAAATATGGGAGCCGGATTCTTGCCTTCGCGAACATGTTTTGAAAAGACCGGAAACGCCAGCTTCTGTAGCGACCCGCCAACACAGTTGTAGGGCATGTTGGCGGCTTTTTGAGCCACCTCAAAGATGCCCAAGTGC
>Ga0209403_10002541_pt1 | contig 21639 bp, 18 predicted proteins | sample ArcticOcean_MG_C_8_FD_187440 | JGI IMG/M metagenome (GOLD analysis project Ga0209403, IMG submission 187440) | Marine microbial communities from western Arctic Ocean - ArcticOcean_MG_CB11_86 (SPAdes) (version 2) | ecosystem: Environmental > Aquatic > Marine > Oceanic | place: Arctic Ocean... | reverse complement strand
ATTAAACGAAGACAACAACCGGCGCTTTATTGTTGATGGCATCTGCCACCCTCCGCACCCAAAGGAGATCTCGAGCCGCAAGCCCATGACGGCTGAAAATCGGATCAAGGTCCTTGACAAGGAACGGGTCCAGGCCGCGGTTCTCTTCCCGTCGGCGACCACGATCGCAACCTATCTCGACCCAGGTTTCGCGGATGCGATGGTGCGGGCCCATAACTCATGGATAGCGGATTACGTGAAGCCGTATCCGGACCGGCTGTTCTTCGCCGCGCCAGTCTCGATCAATGACATTGGCTCGGCAATCGCCGAAGCGCGGCGCGCAGTAAACGACCTGGGTGCGGTCGCTATCATGGTAATTCCTAATCCGACGGAGGGCCGTACCCTCGACAGGTCAGAGAATAATCCATTCTATGCCGCAATGCAGGATTTAGGCGTACCGCTAATCCTTCACGAATCAACGGGTTGCCAGGAGACCTTGGGCGGCGATCGATACGGCGGCATGATGGATCCGCCAAGCTACGCCTATCATCATATCGTCAGCCATGCCTTTGAGCAGATGTTCGGGGCCATGAGTATTATCGCAGGTGGCGTTTTGGAGCGTTTTCCTTCGCTACGCGTAGGCTTCTTCGAAGCCGGCTGCAGTTGGGTGCCATACTGGCTGGCACGGCTCGACGATCATTACCTTCATCCAAAGCTCGGCCCCTATCTAGGCGGGTTGACCATGAAGCCCAGCGAATATTTCGAGCGACAGTGCTTCGTCACCTGCGACCCCGGAGATCATACGATCCCGCTCGCCGTTCAAGGCATAGGTTCCCACAAGATTTTGTTTTCCACCGACTACCCACATTTCGATAGCAGCGGTAACGCGGTCAATGAGTTTCTTGCCCTCGAAGGGATCAGCAACGACGATCGCCAACGAATTTTGTGGGACAACGCAGCAACATTCTTTGGCTTGAACCTGCTCGTGCCGACCGCATAGACATTTCGGCTTAACACCGTGTTTGTACGGAATACATGGTATATCGGCGCCTGGGGTGACGAAATTTTAAGCCCGAAATCAATATTGGGGAAATCGCTATCCGCGCGTTGTGATCCCCACCGACGAAGATCAGGAACTGGTCAAGAGCCGTTGGGAAGAATACGGCTTCGTGTCTGACGGGAAATAAAACTCAACGTAGCGTAATGGAGAAATTTATATCCGTCGCGTCCTCTTACATGGAACGGTCCAGATTTCCCTACCGTGCGTGGGCCATGGGGTCGCTTACGGCGACAGTCTTGTTTGTCAGATCGTAGCGGGCCTGACGCTGCTTGTTCAGATCCGTGCCGGTGACACGAACGAAGCGGGCGCCGTCGGGGAACTTGATGGAGTGGATGATGCCCGGGTGGAACACGCCGACCTGACCTGGGTTGAGGCGAAATTCATCAGCCGGTTCAACCTCCGCATGGCCGTCGACGGACCCGTCATCCTTGCGCGCCCAGACCGTCATATCCGTATGGCCCACGGCCTGGCCGTAGACCGCCCAGGAACTGCCATGATCATGGGGTGGTGACTGGGTACCGTTTTCGTAGATATGGGTCATGACGTGAAAATCGGTTTCTTCGTCATGGTAGATCGTGTGGATGCCGCGTTCCGCGTCGGGGCTGCAATTGGCATCAACGAATTCCTTGTTGGCCAGCAGCTTGCCCAGGCTCTGGCGGACCTGTTCACGCCCCGTATCACCCTGGTCCAACTTCAAAATCGCACGGGTTTCGTCGCAGAATTCCTTCAGATCATAGGTCATAGTGAGTCTCCCATACTGGTCATGCCGAAGCGGTGGCAATTGTAGCGCGCGGTTTGGTTTTTGCACAACTTGTCCATCCCATTCATCGGTGCTGTCGGAGCAATGCGAGCCAATCTCCGAAGTGAGCGAAGAGCAGGTTTTCACGCGGCCAGCTGACGCCATTCGGCCAATACCACCCCGGTCCGCCTTCAGTCTTCGGAAAACAGGCACGCTTCGGGTTTCCGCGCCGGCTCTAAATATCCAACGTGTTGGCTTTCTCCCACTGGCTGAAATGGGCGCAAAAGCTGTTCCATTCCTGCATTTTCATCTTTAGGTAGGCGGCGGAAAATTCCTCCCCCATCGCAGCCTTCAGGACCTTGTCCTTGTCGTATTCACGCAAGGCATCGAGCAGGTTAAGCGGCAATTTAGGTGCGTTGCGCACTTTGTGACCCTCGGCATACATATCAATATCGTGACGCTTGCCCGGATCGGCATCGGTGCGAACACCGTCAAGCCCGGCGGCGATGATGACAGCCTGCAAGAGATAAGGGTTCGCCGCACCATCGGGCAGGCGTAGCTCGAAACGCCCGGGGGCGGGAACGCGAACCATATGGGTGCGATTATTGCCGGACCACGTAATCGTGTTCGGCGCCCAGGTAGAACCGGACAAGGTGCGCGGCGCATTGATCCGCTTGTAGCTATTTACAGTCGGGTTTGTGATGGCAACCAAAGCACTTGCATGCTTCATGATCCCGCCGAGGAAGGCGCGTCCTTTGTCTGACAGGCCCAGCTCCCCGGCAGGGCCTGTCGTTTTGTCGGTGGCGAAGATATTTTTCGTGGCGGCTTCGCCAGGGGCGTCCCAGACCGAAATGTGGGTGTGGCACCCGTTGCCGGTCAGTCCCTCAATCGGCTTGGGCATGAAAGTCGCCCGCAAGCCGTGGTTTTCAGCGACGGATTTGACCATGAACTTGAAGAAGGAGTGCTTGTCCGCGGTGCGCAGCGCATCATCGAATGCCCAGTTCATTTCGAACTGACCATTCGCGTCCTCGTGGTCGTTTTGATAGGGTCCCCACCCCAATTCCAGCATGTGGTCACAAATTTCCGCAATCACATCGTAGCGGCGCATAACCGCCTGCTGGTCATAGCAAGGCTTTTCGGCGGTATCGTATTCGTCCGAGATGCTGCCACCATCGGCAGTCAAAATGAAGAACTCGGCCTCCACCCCTGTCTTGACATGCAAGCCGGCTTCGGAAGCGTCCTTGACCAGGTTACCCAGAACATTCCGCGGCACCTGGTCAACAGGTTTGCCTTCCATGATGCCGGTCGCTGCTACCCACGCAACTTCTGGTTTCCACGGCAATTGGATCACCGAGGACGGGTCTGGCATAGCCAGCAAATCCGGATGCGCCGGTGTCAGATCGAGCCATGTGGCAAATCCCGCAAAGCCCGCCCCGTCGGCCTGCATACCCGCAATCGCCTGCGCCGGCACCAGCTTCGCCCGCTGTCCGCCGAAAAGGTCGGTGTAGGACACCATAAAGTATTTCACGCCATTTTCTTCAGCGAATGCAGCAAGGTCTGTCGTCATGGCCCTATATCCTGTCTATCGTCTTCAACAAAAGGGCACCGGTCGTTTCCGACCACGCCCCGGGTACCAAGTCAGTAAGATGTGTCGGGTTTCCCGGGATACCAGTCCGTACCGGCAAGCGGGATTTTCGCCATGGCGGCAGCCTCCATCGTCAGCGCACAGAGATCCTCTGGTTCCAAGTTCAAAACATGGTTCTTACCGCAAGCACGCGCAATCGTCTGTGCCTCTAACGTCAAGACATTGAGGTAGTTGTTCAAACGCCGGCCGCCCTCGACAGGATCAAGGCGCGCCATCAGGTCGGGATCCTGCGTGGTGATGCCGGCAGGGTCCCTGCCCTCGTGCCAGTCGTCATAGGCGCCTGCAGTGGTGCCGAGTTTGTTGTATTCAGTCTCCCATCGGGGATCGTTGTCGCCCAACGCGATCAGAGCCGCGGTGCCAATGGAAACTGCGTCCGCACCCAGCGCCAAGGCCTTGGCCACATCGGCGCCGCTTCGAATGCCACCGGAAACGACCAGTTGCACTTCGCGGTGCATTCCCATGTCCTGGAGCGCACGTACCGCTTCCGGGATGCAGGCCAGAAGCGGCAGTCCCACATGCTCGATGAACACATTCTGGGTGGCCGCCGTGCCGCCCTCCATCCCATCCATAACCACAACATCAGCACCGGCCTTCACGGCGAGCGTGGTGTCAAAATAGGGGCGGGCGCCACCGACCTTGATGTAGATAGGCACACGCCAACCGGTAATCTCGCGCAGTTCCAGTATCTTGATTTCCAGATCGTCTGGGCCGGTCCAGTCAGGATGACGACAGCTCGAACGCTGATCGATTCCCTGCGGCAGTCTGCGCATTTCCGCCACACGATCGCTGATCTTCTGACCCAGCAGCATGCCGCCACCGCCAGGTTTCGCCCCCTGGCCAACCACGATTTCGATCGCATCGGCGCGACGCAAATCATCCGGGTTCATCCCATAACGGGATGGCAGATACTGGTAGACCAGTTTGTGCGAATGCACGCGCTCTTCTTCGGTCATGCCGCCATCGCCGGTGGTTGTCGAGGTGCCCGCAAGGGTCGCGCCGCGGCCCAAAGCCTCTTTCGCGGGGCCCGACAGAGCCCCAAAAGACATACCCGCAATGGTGATGGGTATATCGAGTTCAATCGGGTTCTCGGCAAAACGTGTGCCCAGCGTGACCTTTGTGTCGCACTTCTCGCGGTAGCCCTCCAGCGGATAGCGCGACATCGATGCCCCAAGAAACAGTAGGTCATCCAGGTGCGGAACCTTGCGCTTGGCCCCCCCTCCACGAATGTCGTAGATGCCCGTCGCCGCCGCACGTCGAATCTCGGCGTTAGCGGCGTTGGAAAATATCGCCGATTGGATCGGGACGGTCTGAGGGATGCCGTCTTTCGGGTCGTCCGTCATTGCGTCCTCAATAGGCGTTGTCGATATTGAAATGATAGAACTGGCGCGCGGAGCCGTAGCGCTTGAACTCTTCAGGTTTTGCGTCACATTCGCCGCGCTGAAGCAGGTCTTCGAGTATCTTGAGATGCTCCGGCCGCATTTCTTTCTCGACACAGTCGGCCCCCAGCGATTCCACGGTGCCGCGTACAAAAATCCGGGCCTCGTAGAGCGAGTCGCCCAATGCGGCACCGGCATCGCCACAGACGACCAGATTGCCCGCCTGCGCCATGAAGGCGCTCATATGGCCAACATTTCCATGCACGACGATGTCGATGCCCTTCATGGAAATGCCGCAGCGCGAAGATGCATTGCCTTTGACAACAAGAAGGCCCCCGTTCCCGGTCGCGCCGGCATACTGGCTTGCATCGCCGTCCACGATGACCTTGCCGGACATCATGTTTTCCGCCACACCCGGTCCCGCCGATCCGGCAATATGTACCGTTGCCTGCTTGTTCATGCCGGCACAGTAGTAGCCGGTCGAGCCCCTGACCGTTACATCGAGGGGCGCATCCAGACCGACCGCAATGGCATGGCCACCCTTCGGGCTCACGATTTCCCAAACAGCATGGTCTCGGGCCACGGACTGTTCGTTCAGAGCGGCGTTCAACGCGCGCAATCCCTCGGTCTCGAGATCAAACACTTTCATCTCAGGCCGCCCGGTCTTCGGGAACCGGGGTTGTGTCGTGGATCCAAAAGTAGACCGTGGCAGGCTCAGGCTCCCAGACCCGCGCAAACTCGATGCCGGGCAAGTCGACAAGGGCACGATATTCGCTGCCAAAGGCGACGTACTGATCCGTTTCGGCCATGACCGCGGGCTTGCAGGCGATGGGATCTCGCAGAACGCCGAACCCGTCCTTGGTCCCGACAACAAATGTGAAAAATCCATCCAGATCGTTCAGGCTGCTGCCCAGGGCTTCTCCTAGGGTGCTGCCGTTTTGCATCTTGTGGGTCAGATAGGCGGCGGCGACTTCGCTGTCATTCTCGGTCTCAATATGGACCCCGTCACGACGCAATCTGCGGCGCAAAGAGTTGTGGTTCGACAGGGACCCATTGTGGACGAGGCACTGATCAGGTCCAGTCGAAAACGGATGCGCGCCCATCGTCGTCACCGCCGATTCCGTCGCCATGCGCGTGTGACCAATGCCATGGGAACCGGACATCCGGCCGACTTCAAAACGCTGCGCCACGGCGTCGGGGCGGCCCACTTCCTTGTATATCTCGATGGCCTCGCCAACACTCAACACACGCACATTGGGACGTATCTGTGCCAGCGCGGCCCGGGCTGCAGTGACTTGATCCGAGCTGACTTCAATGACGGCGTGAGTGTCTCTCTCGGTAACCGACACTTCCGCTCCCAGGACATTCTTCAAATCCTCGGCCAGCCCGCCAAAGTCGATCTCCGGCGTGCCGGACTGCACCGTAAGCTTGACCCCGGCCTCGGCTGCATTGGAATAGATTGCGATTCCCGCGCTATCCGAACCTCGGTCAGTCATGGTTATCAACATCGACGTCAGCATCCTGCCCAACGCCGGCTCCAGGGACTTGTCCTTGAGAAACAGACCTACAATTCCACACATCTTCCAGGCACCTGATCTTGCGCCCGGCCAATTCGGTAAGCGCTCAATTCAAACGCTAACACCAACAAAACTGACACTCAATGAGAAGAAACATTTATTCATTTCGGGCAAGTGAAAGATTTCGGTTCAAGCCCTCTGCGGATAAGAAACCACAGAAAGAAATCGTGACGGCAGCTTGACCAGAACCTCTGGGTCATGCGGGGCGTCGGCGTCAAAGAAGAGCGTGTCACCGGGCTTAAGCGGATAGACCTCATCGCCGTGGCGATAGTCGACTTCCCCTCAAGCATGTAGATCATTTCGATGCCGCCTTGCTGAAACGTCGGGAAAACATCCGACGCATCGGTCAAGGTGATCGGATATGACTCGACGATAACACCGCTGGCACTGGACCCGATACTGACACAAAATAAAGAAATTCGGATCGGCTTGCCAGTTCCCTTATTGACCTGGTCGCGGGCCCGACGCCGCTGATCCTACCGCCGACCTAGCCGACCGAGGCCATGGCCGAAACCAAGGTGTGATGAAGCGATGCTGCAGAAGAGCGCGGGCCAAGAATACTGAAACAGCCAGCCTTGCAGATCACGAAGCATCCCAAATGCTCGATACGCGTGCGGTTGGCCATGTCCGGCACCATATTCCGGACCGGCAGGGCGCACAGCCGCTCAAGAACATCGAGCACAGCTTCGCCGCTCAAATCGAATTGGACCCAGGCCCCTGTTTGTTCGGTGACGGAGGCTTTGCCGGTGAATTCGGCCATGAGTTGGTCGACCAAAACCTCGTGGCTGTCCAAAGGGGCTGTGACCATCCATTGTTGGGGTCCAACCCAAAACGCCGTAACATCACCGGCCCCCGCAGCCGCACCGGGACCCGGTGGAGGCGCACTGATCAAATTTTCAAGTAAGGCCGCGGTCGCATTTTCCCTGCCGCGACGGGCAGAGACAGATGCCAGAGCGATATCAGGGACTTCGGCCAACACGCAGCGACCGATCCGATCGATCTGCGGGTCGGTGCCGCCGAGCGCTGTGATCCATGAAAGCCTATGCACGCAGACGTTCCCCTTCGGGATCAACAAAGTGGCCACTGACGATCTCAACCCGGGTTTCAAAACCTGTCAACGGGCTGACAAGGCGCATAATCTCACCCATTCGATTGTCCCCATTCTTGAGGAAAGCTATCGCAATGGCATGGCCTAAACTTGGCGAGTAGCAAGATGATGAGACATAACCTTGGTCGTGGACGGCGTCGATTGGGCCATCGCCGGCCATAAGATGCGCGCCCGCCGGCACAGGGTCGACCGCGTCGAATGGTTTGACCCCCACTTTCCGGTATGCATCGGCCCCGTTCAGTCCTTCGCGCTGCGATAGGATCGAACCGATGCTGTCTTTCGCGCCGGAGACCATCCGCCCCAGCCCGAGGTTTAGCGCGGTCGTCGTGCCGTTGAGCTCGTTGCCCGCGGCATGCCCCTTCTCGATGCGCATGACTCCCAGCGCTTCCGTGCCATATGGCACGACACCAAAATCGGCGCCTTGCGCCATGATCTCGCGTATCAGCGCATCACCGTATGCCGTCGGGACAGCGATTTCATAGGCCAGTTCCCCGCTGAACGAGATCCGGAATAGCCGCGCGCGCAACCCGCCGCAAACCATCACATTACCGCAGGCCATGAACGGAAACGCATCGTTCGACAGGTCGAACCCGGGATCCAAGATCTTTTGCAGAAGCGCACGCGAATTGGGTCCCGCGACCGCGTATTGCGCCCACGCCTCGGTTGTCGAAATCAGCTGCACATCCATGTCGGGAAACAGGCATTGGTGCACGAACTCCATGTGGCGATAGACGGTCACCGCGTTAGCGGTCGTCGTCGTGACGACGAAATGATCTGTTGCCAGCCGGGCGGCTGTGCCGTCATCCATGGCCATGCCATCCTCGCGTAACATCAGACCGTATCGAATCCGCCCGACCGCCAGCTTTGCCATTCCGTTGCAATAGATCCGATTGAGGAAATCTGCCGCATCGACACCCTGGACATCGATCTTGCCAAGTGTCGTCACATCGCAGACGCCAACGGAATTGCGGGTCGCCAGAACCTCGCGGTCCACCGATTGACGCCAGTGGGTTTCGCCAGGCTGCGGGAACCATTGCGCTCGAATCCAGTTGCCGGTCTCGGTGAAGACCGCGCCGTTTTCGACCGCCCATTTGTGGCTCGGGGTCAGACGGGTCGGGAGAAATTCCCTGCCCCGCGCCCGCCCAGCCAGAACGCCGATCGGGGTGGGCGTGTAGGGCGGGCGGAATATTGTCGTTCCGACTTCGGGGATCGTCTTGCCCTCGAGTTCGGCCATCAAGGCGAGACCAAGCATGTTTGATGTTTTGCCCTGGTCGGTGGCCATCCCCAGCGTGGTATAGCGCTTGAGATGCTCGACCGAGCGAAAACCCTCCTGATGGGACAGCTTCACGTCCTTGGCGGTGACGTCATTCTGCTGATCGAGCCAGGCCCGGCCCCGGCCCTCGGCGACATACCAAAACGGCTGTAGCGCGACGGGCGCGTCCTCTGCCCGCGGCAGATCAGCAGCCTGGGCCGAAATTCCGAGATCCTGCAGAGCTGCCACTGCTGTGGCCGTCCCGGTTGTCAGGGCGCCCGATGTGGAAAGAACACCGGCGGCCGCCCCGGCGACATGCATGCCATCCGGCAGAGCCGGCCCGGGTACAAAGGCTGCGATATTTTCAGCCCATTGGGGGCGACCATTCTGATGGCAGGTCAGTTGGACATTGGGGTTCCAGCCCCCCGATACACCGAGGGCGCCGCATTCGATGGTTCGTTCCGATCCGTCGACGAGGCGTAACCGAACAGATGTTAATCCCAACCGGCCCCGGGTGTTGGTGACCTGTGCACCGGCAAGAACCTCGTAATCGGCGCTGCTTGGCGCATCCTTACGTATATCGACGACGGCGGAGATTTCGACCCCCTTGGCCATCAGATCGTCCGCCGTACGATAACCGTCCGCATTGTTGGTGAAGATCGCGATGCGTCGATCTGGCGCAACAGCCCAACGGTTGGCATAGCTGCGGAGCGCGCCGGCCAGCATGATTCCCGGACGGTCGTTGTTGTCAAACGCGATGGGGCGTTCCGTGGCGCCGGCGCAGAGCAGAGCTTTTTTGGTGTAGATGCGCCAAAGAATTTGCCGCGGTTTACCCGCATCCGGCGCCTTTACATGGTCGCTGACACGCTCCACCGCACCATATATGCCGTGGTCAAACACCCCAATCACCGTCGTCCGTGTCAGCCGGCGTATATTGGGCAGGCTGTCGAGTTCCGCAATGACGGTGGCCGCCCAGTTAACCCCCGCCTGGTCGCCAAGGACCAGCGTCTCCGCGTTCAGGCGGCCGCCCATTCGAAAATCTTCATCCGCCAGTATAACGTCGGCGCCTGCCCGAGCAGCCGTGAGCGCTGCGGCCAGTCCGGCGGGTCCCGCCCCGATGACCAGCAAATCGCAGTGCAGGAACCCCTTGTCATAGGCGTCGGGATCATCTTGCAGCGAGAGCGAGCCCAGACCGGCGGCCCTGCGGATGATCGGCTCGTAGAGTTTCTCCCAGAACGACGCCGGCCACATAAAAGTCTTGTAGTAGAACCCGGCCGGCAGAAGGACAGACAGGAAGTCGTTGACGGCAAGCAGGTCGGAGGTCAGCGACGGCCACCTGTTCTGGCTGCTGGCCCGCAAGCCGTCAAACAACTCCACCGTCGTGGCCGGAGTGTTGGGTTCTTGCCGCGCACCGTGGCGCAGCTCGACCAGCGCATTCGGCTCTTCCGAGCCGGCCGTGAGGGGGCCGCGCGGCCGGTGATACTTGAACGAGCGTCCCATCAGCCGAACGCCATTGGCGAGCAGGGCCGAGGCCAGCGTGTCACCCGGATGGCCGGTATACGTCTTGCCATCGAACTCGAACGACAGCTCGCTCGTGATATCGATCTGACCGCCCGGCAGGCGATTGGACTGGTTCATATGCCGCGCCCCCGGGCCCGGGCGACATCTTGTGCCATCTCGACCCGGGTGATTTCATGGGTCACGGTATTGCGTGTGACCACCAGCCACGAACGGTCTCCGGCTTCGTGAAACCACAACTCGCGGTGCTCGCCCGCCGGATTGTCCCGCAGGTATAGATAGCTATAAAAATCCTGCGCAGCCGAATCGGCCTGCCAATCCGGGCGATCGATCAGGGATGCATCGCCAAGATATGTGAACTCGACCGCGTCGCGCGGGCCCAATAGCGGATGGTTTATAATCATCAGTGCAGATTTGGCTGTGCGCCCGCCCCTCGTTCGTCAATCATTCGACCCTTTTCAAAGCGATCAAAACGATAGGCGGCCGCTGTGGGGTGCGGTGAATCGGTGGCGAGAAGGTGCGCAAACGCGTAGCCGGAGGCCGGCGTCGCCTTGAATCCTCCATAACACCAGCCACCGTTGAAATAGAGCCCATCAATATGGGTTCGGTCAATGATCGGCGATCCATCCATGGACATGTCCACGATGCCGCCCCACATCCGCAAAAGCCGCGCGCGCCCTAACGCCGGCATCAATGCCATCCCGGCTTCGCAGACATCCTCGACCATATCCAGGTTCCCGCGCTGCGCGTAAGAATTGTAGCCGTCGATGTCGCCGCCAAAGACCAGTCCACCCTTGTCGGACTGGCTACAGTAAAAATGCCCCGCACCGAACGTGATGACACCTGGCATGACAGGCTTCAGACCCTCAGACACGAAGGCCTGCAACACATGGCTTTCAATCGGCAGCCGCATCTCCGCCTTGGCCATCAATCGACCGGACGATCCCGCCACCGCGCAACCCACCTTGTCGGCCGCGATGAAGCCGCGCGTGGTTTCAACACCCCGGCATTGTCCGTCCTCTATCCGGAAACCGGTCACTTCACAGTTCTGGATAATGTCGACGCCGCAGCTGTCGGCGCCGCGCGCATAGCCCCAGGCGACCGCATCGTGCCGGGCTGTCCCGGCACGATGCTGGGCCAGCCCACCCTTGATGGGAAAGCGTGCATTGTCGAAGTTCAGGAATGGATATCGCGCCCTGATCTGCGCCACCGAAAGCAGCTCGGCATCGGCGCCATTCAGGATCATCGCGTTACCCCGGCGGATAAAGGCGTCGCGCTGCGCGTCTGAGTGAATCAGGTTCAGAATGCCGCGCTGGCTGATCATCGCATTGTAGTTAAGGTCCTGCTCCAGTCCCTCCCAGAGTTTGAGCGAGAATTCATAAAACGGCTCATTGCCATCCAGAAGGTAGTTCGAGCGGATGATGGTTGTGTTGCGCCCCACGTTGCCGCCGCCAACCCAGGCTTTCTCGAGAACAGCAACGCGCTTTTGACCGAATTCTTTAGCCAGATAATAAGCCGTGGCAAGACCATGACCGCCGCCGCCGATGATGACGATGTCATAGCGGGGCTGGGGAGAAGCGTCGCGCCATACCGGCGTCCACCCAGTGTGGCCCGTCAAAGCCTCTTTGATCAGCCGAAAGCCGGAATAACGCATGCCGTAAATTCTCCTTGATCCGGTTTGGCTCCCTCAGCTCCTATTCAGACTAACATATCCATTCATCGGTGCTGTCATGCGGATAATCTCGGGCGAACTGGTGGAATAACGGAACGGATTTATTATCCACCTAGGCTACGGACCGCACGCGCTCGCCTAAAGAAAATTGGTATGACACTGACCCGTCGCTAATGCCTTGATGGGAGCGCGTCCAGCGCTAGTTCCTTGCGCAGGCCCTCGGTCGGTTCAAGTTTAAACTCCTCAATCGGAATTCCGGTTGCATCAGCGGCGCGCGGATAAGCGTTGAAGGCAGCAATCACGGCCGCCGCGTCGACCATCGCCGCCTCACCCAAGGTATCGACGATCCCTTTTCGGGCTGCTTCCGTCTGGGTTGGATTCCGGTTGCAGATCCCCTCGGCGAACGCGTTCATCAAGTCGCCCTGCGGCAGGCCTGAAGTGTCGGTGGCGCCTTCAACAACAGAGTGCATATCGTATTCGGTTCCAGTGTGCTGGCCGCTCACACGGAGCCGCATGGCATGACCGGTAGTTCAGTAAAAGCACCCGAAAAGCGATGAACTGCGCGCGGCCAGATACTCAATTTGTGCCCGCGAAATGCTGCGGTCGATCCCCTCGAGTTCACGGATGCTGGGATTTGGCATGTACAAGCAATCCAGGAGCGCAAACAATTGGGTCGCCGCTGCGGGTACCAATGTCAGCGAACGCACTATATTGAATTGCCCGCGGCCATTCACATAGTGATCTTCGAGTTCGGGACCGGCATTATTAGGTGCCGTTGTCGAAACCCATCCCGGACCAGGTGTAGCCCGTTCCCAACGCTCGCGCGGCGGTGTGCCGGGTTGAGGGTCAGGCAGCGGAGCAAGCTTCACCCCAATGCCATCAGCAAACGCGTCGATTGTGATTGCAAGAATAGCGACACCGATTATCTCGACAAATTCGTCTTCTTCGATGCCCGCGTCGAGCGCTTCGCTGAACCAACTCTGGGTCAACCGCCCCGAATCTGTCGCGACGCGGTGGATCACATCGACCCATTCTCTCGGCAGGTCACCTAAATCGTCGTGCTCGCCCGTGACCGTGTAAGGAGACAAGGCTGTTTTGCGTTCACGGCACAGACCACAGCTCCACGCATGACGCGCTTCGGCAACTACTGCGAGCCGTTGCGCCCCGGTTAGCCAGGCACCTGGCTCAGCAAGCTGTGGCCAGGCTGTCTCAAGTGCCAAGAGCAACGGGGGACGGATCGTCGCCGGTGCGATTTCAAAAATATTGGCCACTGGTTCATGCTCCCTGGCTAGCTGATCGGCGCGGGCAAAAGTCGATACCACGCGAGGTTAGCACCCTTTTGAAAGATTATTGCCACTGATTGACCGGCGCAACGACAACGGATAACGGATGTAAAGCGTCACCGTCAGACGGATGATCTCAGGGGAACTGTTGAAATAGCAGAACGGAATCATCATCCGCCGATGATTAGAGAACGGCCTACTCTGCCTCGAGCCGTTTTGTTGTGACACGGTCGTCGACACGGTATGTGGGACAGTTGCTGCCGCTGTCCTTTCTGGCACCCGATATCGTCTCCGCTGTCCTCACCAGTACGATACCGGCGGAGCTTACCGCCGAAATACTCATCAAACGGGTAGTCTGCCCCTGGATTGGGCCGAACAGAGGTACCTTGTTGGGTTCCAGGCAGCATCATAACACGGTAAACTGGAACCGGTTTTTAGACCCGCAGAGATATCCGGCTGATAATCTACCAAATATCTCTCCGGCGCCGGTCTCCGGTTCCGGAAAGGCGATAATCGCAGGCGAAAGGCCGCGGAACGTGAGCGGTCCGGCGGCAACACCGAAAGTGGCGAAATTTGTCTCTGTGGGATAGAAAAATTGACGGTGCTGTCAGTCTAATGCGCACTCGTCTCCGATAGGCGGGAAAACGCCAAGCTCACGCGGCAACTTTACGCCACTCCGCCAGAGCGCCCGCGTTGAATTAATATCGGGGTGCAGATACCGTTAGGTCGTCCGAACGTCTTCGTGGCCCAGCACCCCTTTGATGACCACAATATTCTGGCCACGACTATTCTTGGCTCTCTTTCTGGGACATTGAATGCAATATCCAGTGCGCCATTGCGACGATTTCGACGTCCCGCCGAAAATAACCAAGTAGTTGGACGCCCAACGGCATACCGTCCTGGGCAAGGAGGGGCATGTTAAGGGCGGGTATGCCCAGTACCGAAGACTGTTCACCATAAACGGTGTTTCCTACCGGGAGGCCTCTGGGAGCAGGGCCGATAGAGTTCAATGTGACAAACCCATCATACTTCGACGCTAGCGCTTCGTGGCGAAGGCGAGCTCCTTCACTCCATTTCAACGCGTTCTCATATTGGTCCCGGGTTACATCGTCTGCGGCGTGGGCGCGATCTAATACACGTGGGCCTATTAACTCTGGACTACGGTCAGCGTACATCATCAGCGGCCATCGGCCTTCAAAGGTGAGTATGACTTCCATTGTTTTGCGAAGTTCGACTAAGTCTTGCTCATACTGCTCGAGTTCTGGGTCATCGGTCCGGTCCAATATTTCAACCCCAGTCCGTTTCAGTTTAAGAATCATTTCGTCGAAAATCGCGCGTGTCTCGCCTGACGTCTGGTCCCATCCGGGCGTATCCAGCCGGGCTAGGCGCTTTGGCTTTTGAGCGGTAGGCAGGGATGTTACGCCCCTGAGGCTCGGATGGCCGGGTGCGCCCCCGGCATTTTGCGACAGCCAGCAGGCGCTGACCCATGTGTCCGCTAGCGATCCACCAAGGATACCCAGGTGGGCGACACTGGGTGGCGAGGGAAACCCACCGCCTAGGTTCATCGAACCAAAAGAGGGCTTCAGTGCCCAGGTACCATTGAAACAAGCTGGACGCAAAACGGAACCACGAACCTGAGTACCGATGGCCATGGCCACCATACTTGCTCCTACGGCTGCGCCCGATCCGCTTGACGAGCCCCCCGGTGTCCGCTCTGTATCCCACGCGTTACGCGTCGGCCCCGGCTCGCCAAAGGCGAACTCGGTAAGGACTGTCTTGCCCACAAGAACTGCACCACCACGCCGGAGGAAGTAAGCACATGCCGAATCCCAGCCGGTTTCGTAGCCTTCGAAGAGCCGGCTACCCAGTTGCATTGGCATGTCTTCAGTTTCAAAAACGTCTTTTAACGCGTAGGGCATTCCGTCAAGGGGCGAAAGGGGTCGTCCATCCTGGTAACGTTTGGAAGAGTGATCGGCCGTTATGCGCGCGCGTTCGAGGCTTAAAGTCACAAATGCCCTGATGTGTGGTTCTCGTTCTGATAGTGTTTCTAAACAGCGTTCGAGATAGTGGCGGGGGGTATCGGATCCATTTAGGAAGGCAGGAATTTTGTCGTGAAACGTCAATAAATTTGATGAATTCGGTGCATAATTTATTTTCATAGCGGAAATACCTGATTTTGTTTCCCAGCCTATCCTTACCGCGGTCAATTTGGGAGGGGGGGCTTATGGAAGGTTTCTGTTTTGGTCTCTTAAGATTTGAATGGAGCTAATCTAAATGTCTTTAAATCTTGAAGCACTGACAAGTAATTTTGTCGCATTGGCCTCCGGGGTCGACATCTCAAAACCAATTTCATCAGAGGATGTCGAAGATATTGAACGCGCCATGGATCAATACGCTGTCTTGATTTGGCGTGGGTGTCCACTTCAAGAGGAACAGCAGTTAACCCTCGCGAAATCGTTTGGTGAGGTGGAGGTTTCACTCTTATCCCAACACCGAGGTTCCGGTGGACCGGCCAATAAAAGCTTTGTTCCGATCAGCAATGTTGGGAGCGATGGGAAATTATTAGAGCGTAATGAACGTCGTATGGGTTCCCAGGTCGCGAACCAACTTTGGCACTCAGATAGCTCGTTCGTGCAGACAGTTGCCAAATATTCACTGCTTTCCGCGCAACAAGTGCCGGAAGTGGGTGGAAATACTGAATTTGCCGATCTTAGGGCAGCATATGACGCATTACCTCAAGAGCTTCAGATTGCGATGGAGGACTTGGTCGGTGAACATCATTCGTTGCACTCTAGGATACTTCTAGGATTAAATTATTCAGAAGAAGAAATCTTAAAGTCGTCCCCATCATACTGGCCGTTAGTTCGGACTCATCCAGTGACAACGCGTAAGATCATATTTGTCCCTGTGCACATCCGGGCGATTGAGGGTATGACGGATCCGGAGGCTCGTTTGCTCGTTTCTGAGTTAATTGAGCACTCCACTCAAGATACATTCAAGTATTCTCATAAGTGGGCGAATGATGATTTAGTTATGTGGGATAATCGATGCACGCTTCATCGTGGTAAACGATACGATTTAAAGTCCCCGCGTATTCTTCGACGCGTAACTATTACACAATAGAATATAATGCCGCTTATCGGCGGTCTCGAACCGTTTTACGCGTTCCCGTACCGAGCCCAGTTCCCTTCCCTCCGCCAATTTTTTCTTCATGACCGAGATAAAGCGCGCCGTTTTCGTAACGGCGGCTGCAAGGTCCGCATTTCGCGGGCTTTGGTGTGGCGGTATCGTCGTTTCGGAACCGGAGACGCACCTCTGGAGGATTTTCGGGCGATTTTTGGCCGAATATCTCTGGACACCGGTAAGACGGTTCCAAAATCGGGCTCTATGATGGTGCATTAAACCCCAGACCGAGCCTTTGTTCGGACCAAATGCGTCGAGAGGGGGGCGGGTATCGCTCAATTCGACAGCACGTTTTCCCGTAAAAGCGTGATAGCTTCTTCGTAATCCGGGCCGAGTTTGGCGAAACAGACCTGTCCGAACCCCAATCTTTCCGCTTCCTCCATCAACTCGAATATCTGATCTCGGCATTCTTCCGGCCGCCCAGCAACAAAACAGCTTTTCACTGCTTCGTCCGGTATCAGTTTCGACACCTCGGGAACCGTCGCGCCGTTTACAAACGCCTCTTCCACCGTATTGACCAGATTCGGCTCGACCCCCATGGCGTGGAGTTCGTCGTCGGAAAAGCCCATTTTTCTGAGCGTCGGAAGGATGTGGCTGACATAAGGTTTTGCAAACTGAAGGGCACGATCCCGGTCCTGTGAAATGGAGACGTTGAGTTCACAGGTATCGAAAGTCTTCTTGCCGGGTTGAAATTTGGTCGCGATATCGCGGGACGGCCCCAACATGCCCTCGAGCCTTCCCGACAGTGCGAGGGGAATGTAGTAGCCGCCAATCAGGATACCATCCATGATTTCGCCTGCGATTCTCAAATTCTTGGGCCCGCCGCCGCCGGAATAGAAGCGAACGGGTGCCTTTGGCGCGAAGCCTAGTTTGAACTCCCAGTCGGGATTTAGATGAAAATAGGCGGCGAGATGCGGATAATCGCGGAACCTTACAGTGTCACCTGCGAGCAAGGAATTTACTGACGACACTGTCTCCCGGATCGTTGTGAGCGGCTTTAGCGCGTCGACCTGATTACCGGCAATTACGTCGGCGCCCCGGGCGATGCCGATGCTGAACTCCCGTCCGTCCGTCAGTTCCGTCATTGCCGCAATCGTATCCGCCATATCCACGGGATTCCGAAAATAAGGGACCACGATGGCGGTGCCCAACTTGATTGGAACCGTCGCCGCCATTGCCGCGAGTACGACGAACAGGTTGCGATAGGTCAGGTTGTCGTTGACCCAAACCTGATCGAAGCCGTGCCGATGGGCTATTCCCGCCAGCCGGACAAGATCCGGGACGGTGTAGTGATGCGCAATGTGAATTGTGAACTGCAGCCCGATCTCACCTTGGAATGCCGCCATGGCCGCCCATCCTTCCATAGATATTTGCGCTCAGAAACAGGCAGCTTCCAGCAACCCGTTGGCGATCTTCTCCGAACACATGATAGCATTAATTGTCTTGAGGCCGACAGGTCCTCTCCTTGGCCTCTGCGGATAGAAAGTCCGTTCCGTTATTTCAACGGTGGTGTCAGGCCAACGCGAACCAGTCTCCGAATATCCAAATGATGCGGATCTGACGCCGCCAGCTGACGCCATTCGGCCAACGCGGCAGCACGATCTCGCCGTTTCGTCGCAAAAACTTCCAGTACTTCGCCCTCGTGATCCACGGCCCGCCGTTGATCTTCACGAAAATCTCTCCCAGATGCCATCACCGGTTCGAATACCAATGGTGATCAACCCGTCGTTTCCGGATCTCCGCGGCGAACATCGGGCCGAACCGGTTTCACCAGAACCGCACCGTTTCGTGGCAGATCTCGATACCGCGCTCGAACAGCCGGTCCTCGACCTGGTGCAGCGACAAACGGATACCGGACATACATCATCACCGTAAGGCGGATGATTTCGGGCGAACTATTGAAATAACGGAAGGGGTTTTTCACCCGTCGAGGCTAGAGAACAGCCTTCTCTGCCTCAAGCCGTTTTGCTCTGACACTGCCCTCAGGTGGGCTCCCGGAGGTGTTCAAATACCGTAACCTGCGGGAATATAGGCGCAATTTGGGCTGCCCAGAACTCAATATTAACATTCTATATCAATAACTTAAGGATTAGCGGAGGGAAGGGAACTGGGTTCGAATCTTCCCTGAATTTCCCAGATGAAATCACCAGCAAATAGCTGTCGGAATATTTTACGCTTTCGCGGCTAAATTATTGCAAAATTTATCTACCTGCTGATATCGCTGAATAAAATTTATTGGCATGAATATTGCCTACCTTCGCCTACGGAACACGTAGGAGAATTTTGATGAAACATTTGATTAGCCTTTCGATCGTCTTCACGACAATGGGATTGCCGGCCTGGGCGGATACTCAGATTCCGGAACCCTCCAGCATCGGCGGAATTGTGCTCGGCGTCGGTGCCGCCTGGCTGATCCAGCGGTCGCGCGGCAAAAAATAACCGCGGAGTAACCCGGTCCGGCAGAATGACCGTGCATGTTGCGAGATAGTATGATGTGAGGGCGCGCTATGCCGCATTATCATACGCAACGCGGTTAGTCGGCACGAGTTATCCATAGCCCTGAATTGCCGACTTCCTATCGGCGTGCTGCCGTGCTCGCTTGCAGGCTATATATCCCGGATAGCCAGCGTTTTTCCAATAACCTCCTTTATTCCATAATCTAACCGCGCACGTCCTAGTCGGGTCATGCCATAGGCGGTCATATCGTGATTGTCCCTGGCTTCCCACAAAGCCGGGGTTATGGTTTAAAGCTCGGGTATAAAAAATCAGAAAATGGAGGCTTTGTCCGATGTTCGATTTCTTCTTTCCGAGTGAACCTTTCGGGTCGCAAACATTGCGTCTCGTGGCGGAAGCCGGCGAGGGCGGGGGCGACGCGTTCGAGATCGCGCGGGTCTGCCGCGACATCGAGCTTGGCGACAAGGATGGCTGGGAACGCGCCTGGATCGAAAAGGCGGAAGAAACCGAGGCGCGGGCCAAAAAGGCGCTGGCTGGTGGACATGAACGCTCGGCGATGAAATATTTTTTTGCTGCAAATCAATACTGGCGCATGGCCGATGTTTTCCTGAATATCGACCGCAACGACGACAAGGCGGCATATTTCAAGAAATCGCAGGAAAATTTCCGCGCCGCCGCCGTCCTCCACGATCCGCCCATCGAGATCATCACGGTCAAATGCGGCGACGAGGAATATGACGGTTATTTCTGCCATCCGCGCAACCCAAAGCCAGGCAAGTGGCCAGCGATCTTTTTCATTGGCGGAGCCGACGCCTTTGCCGAGGAAATCTATTTCAGCGGGAAAGAGATGTGCGAGCGTGGCTATGCGATGCTGCTCGTGGACACGCCCGGTCGCGGATCATCCATGTATGTGAAGAACATTCCGACCCGGGCCGATTACGAGGTGCCCGGCAAGGCCTGTTTTGACTATCTGTTCGACCGCCCGGAAATAGATCCCGATCGGGTCGGGTTGATGGGGATCTCCATGGCCGGTTACTACGCGCCGCGGGTTGCCGCATTCGAAGACCGGATCAAGGTATTGGTGTCATGGGCTGGTTGCTATTCCATCCTCGACGATCTTTACAAGTTCTATGACCATCTTCAGCCGACCGTTCAGCGGCTGCTCGGCGGCGTGTCCCACGAAGAGGCGCTGGAGCAGTTGAAGGCGTTTACGATGGAGGGCATCGCCCAGAACATCAAAGTGCCGACGCTGATGACCCACGGGACAAGCGATAAGCTCATGAATTGGGAGGGCGCGCAGCGGCTGTTCGACGAGATCGGCGCTGAAGACAAAACGCTTGTCCTTTACGACGATCCGAAAGTGGGCGGAACGGTCCATTGTAGCCACGATTGCTGGGCTCACCAAAGTCCGATGATCTTCGATTGGATCGAAGAGCGTTTATGACGGCTTTATGGTTTTAATAAAATAAGGGCGGGGTAAATCCCTCCCTTTTTCATGGGCTGCCGAATTCTGCTGCCCGTCGTCCCGGTTCGGATTGTCAGCAGGCAATGCCCATCGGTGACCATGTGACCGCCACGACAAAGCCGGGAACCAAAATGCAGTACATTCGAAACACTAATCCAATCATCACCATACCCTTTACGCTCGTTTCGCCGCCCTCACACTTGGAGCGGCTAAAATAAGTAACCCAATATTCGTGCCAAATATCGATTCTCCATAAAATCAATGAGTTAGGGAGGATGCGAAATTTATCAATGTTTCGAATTGTAAAGATTTCCGACGTTTTACGGGCTGACGGAGGTGCCAGGTTCACCTCGCCGTCCTTCAGCATTCACTAGTTGTCGCTCCGGTGGCACGCATTCCCCCCACATACGGCTATCGAGCAATCTCCCGAAGGGATTACCCGGAGCCCACCAGCGCTGCGATTTCCCTGCTCACAGAACGCCCGTCAAAAATATTCCATAAATTTAATTTTATAACTTTATAATATTTTTGGTTGTAGTTCTAGGTTGGGAGTCTGAGAGCTCCCAATCTCTTGTCAGTCAATCTGCGCTCAGATGCTGTCGTCTGCCCTTGGCATCGGGCGCAGACATACTACAGGGCACGCCCAGTCCAGCTTGATATCGATCATCTCCGTCGAATGCGGGCTGAATAAATTGTAGAACGGGGGCTTGGTGCCTTCGCCTACCCGGCGAACGATGAGATCAGGTTGGTCGGCGATCTTGACTACGCAAAGGCTGCCAGCTGCCTCATCGGATACGCCGCTATAGGTTCTGTTAAAGAAGATCAGCCATCCATTTGGGATCGGCTGAAGAGCGTCCCCGGACACCTCAATAGCCGCACCACTATCAACTTCAACGCCGTCAGGTGCGTCTACGTACAATCGGGGTTCACCCGAGGCAAAATCTTCGACGATTTCAACGCGACCGAAATGATCCAGGATTCCTATGACCGGGGTACTATCAAATCGAACTGGATCGAAAATGAGATCATGCAAGCCGATGCCCAGAACCTTTGCAATCTGGTTGAGACGATCCACGTTGACCGAAACCTTGCCGGTTTCCCATTTGTGCAGATGACCGGCAGAAGTACCGAGCGTGCTAGCAAGCTTTTCCAGCGTCAGTTTCCGACGTTTGCGCCACATCCGGATGCGCTGGATAGATAGCTCTTTGTTCTCGGTCATGCCTCAAACGATATAGTTTCATTCGAAGATACACAATCCGCTGCTGATTATGCCGTATCTGACCTTTCGTACAGATGGCTCAGATCCAGGTCGGGGTAAGAGAGAGTTT
>Ga0209403_10002540_pt1 | contig 21654 bp, 25 predicted proteins | sample ArcticOcean_MG_C_8_FD_187440 | JGI IMG/M metagenome (GOLD analysis project Ga0209403, IMG submission 187440) | Marine microbial communities from western Arctic Ocean - ArcticOcean_MG_CB11_86 (SPAdes) (version 2) | ecosystem: Environmental > Aquatic > Marine > Oceanic | place: Arctic Ocean... | reverse complement strand
ATTTCAACAAAACTATAAATATTATTAAAATATCGGATAATTAATTGAGTATTGATTTAGACAGTACCGAAGGAAGAAAACAATATCTATCAGAAAAATTGGATGACCTTTTGGTAGGAATTAACGATTCCTATGGCACTCTGTTAATGGAAGAATTATTGGCTCGTTTAGAGCTTACCGTAAAAGATTTTAATGATGAAATGAAAGTTCTCTGTGATCAATTAGTGACAAAAGAAAAAGAACGGCAGCAATTAATGGAAATGCTGAAAACCACTGATGGATTGCCTGTGCCAGCTCCTGGTGGAGCACCAGCGGCACAAGATGCAAGTCAATCTGTAGAAACAGCCTTTGTTGAAACTGAAGAGCTTGGAGAGGATGTCCCTGAATGGGAAAAGAAATTAGCAAAATTAGAAAAAAAGTAAGTTAAGGGTTATTATGCAAAGAGCAATTTGGATTATTACATTTTTTATTATTTTAGCAATCGGATATTACTGGTTGGTTGTGGATGATTCACGAACAAGACAAATGGTTGAATTGTCTGATAGTGATGCAGAGCTTTCTGGTGATGTGAATTCCACCGTTGAAATTTATGATCGGTTAGAGAAAAAATGGATAGGAACCAGTAAGCATGTGCAAACCTTGCAAAAAGAAACCCATGCACATTATGCTGCGTATGAAAATCAGATGGATTCTATAGACATTGTCTTCGAAGAAATTAAGTTCAGTATTGAACAGTTAGAAGAAATATTGACCAGAAAAATTGATAGGGTAAAGGATGATGTTAGAAATCTTGAAGATAGTTTTGAAAGCTACAAAAGATCAACAAAACGTGATTTAAGAGAGATCAAACAAAATATATCAACAATTCAGGATGATATTAACACATTAAATACAACTGTATTTCCTCCTGTTGAAGAAGATGAAAATAAAAAATAATATTAATGTATTAAATTCGGTAAAAAGGGGAATAGTTTCCCCTTTTTCAATTTTAAATAACCAAAATTAAAATGATTAAACTTGATGATATAATCGGAGATGTAATTTTTGTATCCTTCTCTAACTATGAAAGATATAAGGATATAGGTATTAGTGAACCCACAGGACATTTTCTTTTAAAAGGATATGATCAATTGGGATTATGGCTGGAACATCCAGGAATTGTGATTATTCATGCTAAAGATGAGGCGGGAGTCCCTTTACCCTCCAAAGATCATTCTAAGGAAGAATTTTCTGCTAATTTTGTGGTTACCTGGAATAATGTGAATACTATTATGCATTATCCTGATAGGGAAGGCTTTGATTTCCCCAGCGAGTTTAAAAAAATGAAATTAGGATTTCGTTTTGATAATGATAGTGGAAATGATAATAAATGATATCTGGTACAATTAAAATTTGGAAAGAAATCGAAGGATGGGGGTTTATTGAAGGCGATGATGGTGATGATTATTTCGTGAATGTTGCAAATATCCGTAAAGGTCAAATAATACACGTTAACGTCCGCGTTAAATTTGATATTACTCAAGGGCATCGAGGTCCTGAAGCAGAGAATGTCAGTTTATTCTAAATAAATCATTGCTAAACTCTCTTTTTAGAGAGTTTTTTATTTAGGTGTAGATTTTAATTATAACATTCGAATTATTCTTTCATAATTATGTTTAGAGAAAGCCGAATATTTATTTAGTTTTACGTCTAATCCTTTGTTAGTATTTTAATGATTTTATTATGCAAATAACAGATACCGAACCTCTCAACACATCAATGCCGGAATATTGGGAAAATTCCTATCAATCTGGAGAGATGGGCTGGGATTTAGGTAAACCTACACCGATTTTCGATAATTGGATTAAAACTCAAAAAGAGCCACTATCAATATGTATTCTTGGAGCAGGTAACGGATGGGATGCACTCCATTTTGCAGAAAAAGGACATGAGGTAACAGCGGTAGATTTTGCTGAATCGGCTGTATTAAATATGAACATGGCAGCTGCAAAAAGAGGATTGAAGTTAGATGTTCTCCATTTGGATATTTTCGATTTAGATAAAATGTTCACCCATAGTTTTGATATTGTTTTAGAATACACTTGTTTTTGCGCCATTGATCCTGATAAAAGAGATAATTATATTCGCATTGTAAATCACATATTAAATCAATCTGGCAAATTTGTTGGATTATTATTCCCCATTGATAAAGAGCTAAACGATGATGGACCGCCTTATGGAGTTGATCAAGATGTTACGATTAAATTATTTTCAAAATATTTCACATTGATTACAAAGAAAATCCCAACTCTCTCAATTGAAAGGCGAGAGGGAAGAGAAATATTTGTTATATTTAAAAAAAATGGAAACTAAAATTAGAATTAATAATATCCAATTATTTGGATATCACGGTGTTGGTCAAAAAGAAAAAGAGATGGGTCAGAAATTTGAAATTGATATTGAAGTTTCAACTTTCGATGAATCAGCAAATTCAGATGATTTGAAAAATACAGTAGATTATACTCTTCTATATAATGAAGTTAACACAGTATTCTCACAAAGTAGATATAATTTAATTGAATATCTTGCTAATAAAATTGCTGCTGCAATAACTCATAAATTTGATGTGAACACTTGTAAAGTTGTAATCCGTAAACCGCATGCTCCAATTGAGGGGAATTTTGATTCTGTAGAGGTTGAGGTGATTAGTAATGTCTGAAGATCAGCGAATATTTCTGGGATTAGGTTCAAATATAGGTGATCGTTATCAAAATCTAAAAAATGGAATAATCAGTTTAAATGATCATCCTCATATTTGGGTAACTGATAAATCTCATGTGTATCAATCGCCAGCAATGTATAATACAGAGTTAGATGATTTTTATAATATGGTTATTGAAATTGATACTAATTTAATTCCTGTGGAATTACTTAATGAAATAAAGAATATTGAAACGAAAACTGGCAGACAGCAGGAAAGAGTGAAGAATATGCCTCGGATATTAGATATAGACATATTGGCAATTGGTGATTTGGAAATACATAGTGGATTATTGGAGATACCCCACGGAGGAGTTTCTGAAAGAAAATTTGTACTCAAACCATGGAATGACATTGCACCTAAATTTAAAGTACCGGGGCAAAATGCAACAGTATCAAATATTTTAGAAAATACCGATGATGATTCGGATGTAAGTATGGTGCTCATTTTTGATGAGGAAGAAATGATTTGAAAATTCCATATCATATTGCAATTGAAGGAACCATTGGAGTGGGAAAAACCAGTTTAGCAAAAGTATTAGGAGAACGTTTAGAAGCTAAATTGGTATTAGAAGAATTTGAAGAGAATCCCTTCTTAGTAGATTTTTATAAAAATTCTGAACGATTTGCATTTCAAACACAATTATTTTTTCTTTTATCACGATATCGTCAACAGCAACAACTTCAACAAACAGACTTATTTACTAAAACCTTAATTTCTGATTACATGTTTGTAAAGGATAGATTATTTGCGGCATTGAATTTGAATGATAAAGAAATGAGTTTATATAATGCAGTTGCTCGAATTCTAGAGAAAAATATAACCTCCCCAGATATGGTAATTTTCTTACAGTCGGATACTGATAGACTGATGGAGAATATAAAACTAAGAGGCAGGGAATATGAAAAGTTAATTGATTGGAAGTATATTGATGCATTAAATCAAATGTATAATGAGTATTTTTTTAGATACGACAATTCGCCCTTGCTCATAATAAATACCAATGATATAGATTTTGTAAATAATCAAGATGATTTAGAAGATATAATTGAATTCATTCGCACACCTGGAGAAGGTACTCGTTATTTTAATCCCATAAAAAGTATTCAATAATGTAATGAAAATATTCATTATCATTGCAATAATTTGGATATTTTACCAAATCAGAAAATTTATTTCTGGTATTCAAATTACAAATAAAAAGAAACCAAAAGCTGATAAAATGAGTCGAAAATCTGGCATGGATATTCAAGACGCTGACTATGAAGATGTAGATTGAAAGCTGTTAGAATCATTGAACATGGCGGTATAGATAAACTTATATATGATGAAATTAGTGAACCTTCATGTCCTCCTGATAAAGTCAAAATTCGGGTAAAAGCTACCGCATTAAATCATCTGGATATCTGGGTGAGAAACGGACTTCCCGGCATACCTATTCCTTTGCCATTAATAATGGGGTGCGATGCATCTGGAACAATTATAGAAGTTGGTTCTCAGATAAAAAAATATATAACAGGTGATGATATTGTTGTCCAGCCGGGAACATTTTGTGGTAATTGTGACCACTGTACAAATGGGAATGAGAATTATTGTATTCAATACGGTATTATTGGGGAAACTGAAAATGGTACCCAGGCGGAATATATTATTCTTGATCCTGTAAATGTACATAAAAAATCAGAGCATTTATCCTTTTCTGAAGCAGCATCAATGCAACTGGTTTTTATGACAGCTTACCAAATGCTTATAAAAAGAGCAAAATTACAACCAAATGAAACTGTACTTATTTATGGAGGCAGTTCCGGAGTTGGTTCTGCAGCTATTCAAATATGCAGGGACTTAGGTGCGCAAATAATTACTACAGTTGGTGATGTTAACAAAGGTGAATTCTGCAATAAATTGGGTGCAGAACATGTGGTAAACCACAATGATAAAAATTGGTTTGATAAAGTGAGAAAAATTACAGGCAAATCTGGTGTAAATGTAATTTTTGAGCATGTAGGTTCTGCTACATGGCAACAATCAATAAGAATATTATCGAAAGGAGGTCGATTGGTAACCTGTGGCGCTACAACTGGCGCTGATGTAAAAATTAATTTGGCACATCTATTTATGAAACAACAATCCCTTTTAGGATCAACCATGAGTAGTATTTCTGCATTTAAAGAAGTAATGATTAAAATAAAAGAAAAAAAATATTTGCCAGTAGTAGATAAAATATTCCCTATGAAAAATGTACAAGATGCGCATGAATATCTTGAAAACAGAAAACAATTGGGTAAAGTTGTTATGGTTCCATAGAGAGGTAGTTATAAGTGAATATATTTTGTAAAAATCTAATTGTTTTTCTAATATTTAGCCTAGCCTATACAAATAATTTTCATGGAGTCGCTTTGCAAATGACATCGGATGGCACGGGCTTATATTATAAACCGGGATTTGAATTGAAACAATATTCTAAACTGGTTGGCGCATTTGGAATTCATTTAGATAATAATTATCAGGCTGTAAGTTTGTTTAATATTAAAAATAATAATCGTTCCATATATATAGATTTATCTGCCGAAATCCAGCAGGAAATTCTAAAGGAATTCATTGTGGGTGCATTTAATCCAATTATTTTTATTCAGGGGGGAAGCATGGCAAATATAAATTCCATATCAGGAATTGATAATTTAGGAAATTGGAAATTGCTCTATGCAATTGGAGCTGGCTTTCAATTTTATAATGGCAGAATTCTGAATGAACTCACCTTGAAGTATAATCAGAATCCTTTCATTGAAGGGAACGTGGTATTTCAATTAGCAGTGTACTGGAAATAAGGAGAGCAAACTATGTCGGATGATTGTTTATTCTGTAAAATTATAAGTGGTGATATACCGGGAGATATTGTTGAGCAAACTGGTACTGTCCTGGCATTTCGCGATATTAATCCACAGGCAGATACACATATTTTGATAATACCAAAGATACATATTGAATCCACTCGCGATTTAAATAACGAGAATATTCATTATTTGTCAGAAATGGCAGCATTGGCAAATAAAATTTCAGAAAGTGAAGGCATCTTAGAATCTGGATATCGCTGGGTAATTAATACGGGTAAGGATGGGGGACAAACGGTAAATCATCTTCACTTGCATTTATTGGGTGGGAGACAACTCAAATGGCCACCGGGATAGGAGAACATTGGAATATAGAAAATTTAAATTATTATTTTCAACAAACTTTTAATTTCAAAATTCAATTTGTATATTTTTAATTAATGTATATTTCCAAACTCAAATTACAGGGATTTAAATCCTTTCTTAACAAAACTGATCTCACCTTTGGCGAAGGTGTCACTGTTGTTGTTGGTCCCAATGGATGTGGAAAAAGTAATATTGTAGATGCCATCCGCTGGGTTTTGGGTGAACAGAAAAATTCTATACTCAGATCCACAAAAATGGAAGATGTAATTTTCAATGGTACCAAAAATCGAAAACCATTGGGATTTTGTGAGGCTTCCATGCTCATTCATAATAATCGTGGGATTTTACCCATTGAATATAATGATGTAGAAATAACCCGGAGGTTATACAGAAGTGGTGAGAGTCAATTTTACATTAATAAAACGCAATGCCGACTGAAAGATATCCATAATCTATTTGTTGATACAGGCATGAGTTCTAATGCTTATTCTGTGATAGAGCTGAAAATGGTGGACTCAATTCTATCTAATAATGCATCTGAACGGCGGAAAATGTTTGAGGAGGCTGCGGGAATCAATAATTACAAACAACAGCGACAGGCTGCTTTACGAAAAATAACTTCTACTCATGCTGATATGGAGCGTGTAAATGATATTATTTTGGAAGTCAATAATTCATTAAAAAACCTTAAACTACAGGTGAAACGATATGAACGCTATGAAAAATTAACTAAAAATCAAAAAAAACTCACCATAGAAATCACTTGCGCTGAAATTCAAGTTATAAAAAACAAACTTTTTCCCTTACAAATAAAATTGGATCAGATAAAAAATAAACAATCAAGTTTGTCTGGTCAAATGAATTTGGATGAAACACTTGCTGAGCAGGTGCAATCTCAATTTGAAGAAAAAAAGTCTGAATTGAGTACATGTCAAAAAGAAATTTCTAATCTGGAAAATAAATTATCTGACTTAAATAGTAATTTACTGGTTTGGTCAGAAAAAATATCTGGAAATGACAACCAGAAAAATCATTTTATTGACGAATTGCAGCATAATAAGGAGAGCCTCAATAACACCACAAGAAAAATTGATGAATTAAAATCTAAAAAGAAAAAATTGCAACCTGAAATCAGGGAGCGCCAAAGTGATTTTAAAAACAATGAGATTCAGTATCAGGCAATTAAGGATAAATACGACAAGCTAAGTAGAAATCAAGAAGATTTAAAAAAGAAAACAGAATTGATATATTTAAAAATCCGCGAAGAAGAAGGTGTTTTAGAAAGATTGAAAAATACAATTTCTGAATTGGAACAGAACAGTGAAATACACAATAAAAAAATTGAACATTATAATCAAAAATTAGAAAATTCTACAGCAGAATCGAATTTGGCACGTGCTAATGTAGAAAGTCAGGAAAAGAAAAATAGCATTCTCAGCAAAGAAGTAACAAATCTGAAAATTGTGCACTCAAATTTGGAAGAGAATATTTTATCCATTAAAGAAGAGAAAAATATATTACAATCTAAAATATCCACATTCACAAACCAAATTGAATTTTACACCAATATTGTTGACAATCATGAGGGTAGATCTGCAGGAGTAAAACGTATTTTGACGAATAGGGCAAAGTATCCCTTTGTATTGGGTGTCTTATCAGACATTATAGAGGTTGATAATCAATATCAGTTGGCAGTAGAGACTGCCTTAGGTGAATGTTGTAACTATTTGGTAGTTGATACCCAGAAGAATGCTAATTCATTAATAGAAAAAACAAAAAACAGCCTATCTATTTTTTCATTAGATAACCTTCCAGAAGTTTTAACAACTAATTTTAAGTATCCTGGAAAACTCTTGATTGAGAAAGTGAATTGTCAACTCAAATTAAAAACTTTGCTTCAATTACTTATAGGTGATGTGTGTATCCTCCCTGCAGATAAAGCAGAACTTGATTCAAAAATATCTAACCAATATCCTTGGATAGATACATCTGGTAATTACTTTTCAAAAGGGTATATTTTTAAATCACCTGGAGAAAAACATGAATCAATAATAGGGCGGAAACAAAAATTAGAACTATTAGAAATTGAACTAATAAATGGAAAAAAGAGTATTGGCAAACTAAATGCCACTTTAAAAGATACTCTTAAAAATGCAGATATCACTCGAAATAAATTACAACTTAAAACAGATGAATTAGATTCTGCTATTCAGAATTTAAATAATTTTGAACAACAGTTAATACAACAGGATTATGTTGCAACTCAGCATCTGGAATCAATATTGGAGTGCAGGGATAATCAGAAAATAATTGCTTCTCAAATTATTGATTTTAACATCAAACTTAAAACTATAAAAGATGTTATTCATGAACTTCGTATTGAATACGAGAAATCATCTAAAGAAAATGATATCTTTCAGGGAAAAATAGCGGAGGATAGATCTGCAATCAGGGTACATGAGCAGAATGTGCAAGATGCCCGAATAAAGCTCCTGGAAATAAAAAAAGAAAATGAAGGTTTAGAATATCGGGTTGATACTTTTACCTCTCAGGAGAAGGAATTAAAAGTACGCCTGACAAAATATAATTCTGAATTGCTGGGTATTGATAAAGAGAATAAAAATTTACGCTCATCAATTTCCGAAGGTAAAATAAAGCTGGTTAATATATCTGAATCTTTAGAGCAAAATAGTAGAGAAAAGGATGACTTGGAAAAGGCTTATAATAAAGCATATGTGGAGCTTCAACGCCTACAGTCAGGAATTAGAGATAGGCAGAAGCAGAAGGATAATTTTTTAAATATCATTCGTGAATATGAGATTACAATTGCTGATGGCAATAATGAAATAATACATCATCGTGCCCGAATCAATGAACTATATAATGAAGAATTAGCTGATAACCCCATTAATTTAGATGAATATGATTTGCCATCCAGAAAGACTGAGATTGAGAATCTACAGCTATCTTTAGAGCGTATCGGACCGGTCAATTTAGCGGTGGCTGATGAATATGAGCGAGAATCTGAAAGGTGCAAATTTTTAACCGATCAATATATTGATTTACAGCAAGCTGAAAAAACAATTAATGATACCATTGAAAAATTAGATGGAGAAGCACAGAAAAAATTTATGGATACCTTTACTGCTATTCAGGAGAATTTCACCAAGACATATTCCTTATTTTTCGTTGGCGGTGAAGGTCACCTTCGATTAGTAGGTGAAAATGACCCATTGGAAGCTGAAATTGAAATTATTGCCCAACCGCCCGGAAAAAAGACCCAAACCCTGCGTATGCTCTCTGCTGGTGAAAAAGCCCTTACTGCCATTGCCCTGCTCTTTGCTATTTACCTAGTGAAACCCAGCCCTTTTTGCATTTTAGATGAAGTGGATGCCCCCTTAGATGATACCAATATTGCAAAATTTGCCAAGGTGCTGAAAGAATTCTCAAATAAGACTCAATTCATTGTAGTAACCCATAATAAACTCACCATGGAAAAAGCCGATTATATGTATGGCGTTACACAGGTAGAAGAGGGTGTGAGTAAAATTGTATCGGTTAAATTTAGTAGTGAAAAGCTAAAAGAAATGGCTTGAGTATTATTTTAAATGCAGTACCTTCTAAAATCATTTGAACAATTTATTTATCCCCAGTATTGCAACTCCTGTAATTTACCTTTATCAGAGTCTGAACAACTTTTCTGTTCAAAATGCAGAGTAAATGATATACAATTTAGTAAATTAGAAAATTGGGTACGCCAACTCAAAACACACCAAAACCTCGATTATGCACATTCCTTTTATTGGTTTGGCGAGGTCATTCAAGCATATATACATCACCTTAAATATTCCGGTTGGAATACTTTCCTGCCGAGACTTATTAATAATGCTATCAGGGAGTCAGAGTTGCCACAAGAAGCATCAAGAGCGGTATTAATTCCTATTCCTTTACATCGAGTGAGACAAAGGGACAGAGGTTTTAATCAGGCTCAGGTAATTGCTAAAGAATTAGCTCAGCAATGGAATTTAACATTAGATAATAAAATCTTGGAACGAGAAAAATTTACACAAACCCAAACAACCCTTAGTATTGCTGAGAGGCAGAAAAATATGTATATGGCATTTAAGGTAAAAAATACTGCTCCTGATGCTGTGTTATTGATAGATGATGTACTCACTACCGGATCAACTGCTGATGCATGCGCAGTGCAATTGCGTGATTCTGGAAGTTCATGGGTAGGCATTATTACACTGGCAACTCCAAAAATAAAGAAAAAATATAGATAAGAAGTTCTTGCCTTTAGTAATTTTAGCGTCTGTTTAACAGCCAAAATTATGAAATATATTACAGATTTAAAATTAAATAGAAAAAGAGTGCTTATTAGAGTGGATTTCAATGTCCCTCTAAATGGGGGAGTTGTTGTAGATGATTTCCGAATAAGAGCCAGTTTACCGACTATAAAGCATTGCCTTAATGAAGGTGCGTCTGTTGTGCTAATGTCACATTTGGGTCGACCAAATGGAGAAATTGTGCCGGCAATGAGTCTCGACCCTGTAGCATTTTGTCTGGAAGACCTGCTGGGTAGAGAGGTAATGTTCTCAGAAGATTGTATTTCTGAAGATGCAATTGGACTCAGCCAGCAAATGCTCCCTCGTGAGGTACATCTATTAGAGAACCTTCGATTTCACAAAGGTGAAACCGACAATGATCCTGAATTTAGCTCCTATCTTGCAGAACATGCGGATATATATATTAATGACGCCTTTGGTACATCTCACCGTTCACATGCGTCCAATGTGGGAGTTCCCTCTATAGTAAATGAAACAGCCATTGGAATCCTCATGGAAAATGAATTGAAATATTTTGGTGATTCAATGAAAAATCCAGAACAGCCATGCGTCCTTATTTTGGGCGGCGCTAAAATTGGAGATAAAATCAAACTTATTGAAAATATGATGCAAAAAGCAGAAACTATTCTAATAGGTGGTGCTATGGCATTTACATTTTTAAAGGTGCAGGGTAAGAATGTAGGTTCCTCCTTAATTGATGAAGAAAATATCATTACTGCAGAAAAAATTCTAACTCTTGCTAAAAATACAGACACCAATATTGTGCTTCCCGTTGATGTAGTAGCAGGACCTAAATTATCTGATGATGGCACTTGGAGGGTGGTAAATTTATCCCAATTGAAAAATGACGAAGCTGGCTATGATATTGGTCCGGAAACTACCATGGAATTTGAAATGGTATTATCTAATGCTAAAACTATAATTTGGAATGGTCCCTTAGGCGTAAGTGAAATACCTGCTTTTTCAACCGGCACCCAGGCAATTGCATCCGCAGTGATAGACCAAACAGAAGATGGGGCAATATCTATAATTGGTGGTGGAGATACTGCTTCTGCTTTAAAACAGTATGGGTTGGATGTTGGTTTTTCACATATTTCTACTGGCGGTGGTGCATCATTACAATTGATGAGCGGAAAACAACTGCCTGCATTAGAAGCACTTCAAGAGTATGCGTAGAACGAAATATTGTATTGCAAATTGGAAAATGAATTTTAATATTTCCGATATAAAATCATTTCTTGAAAACTGGAATAGTATAAATACGATTAATAATGATGTAAAAACTATTTTTTGTCCATCATTCACTGAATTAAACACAACTGCAGAACTCCTTATAAATTCTAAATCTGAATTTGGTGCTCAAAATGTGTTTTATGAAACCAATGGTGCTTATACAGGAGAAATATCCTGTAGTATGTTGAAAGATATAGGTTGTCAATGGGTGATTATTGGGCATTCTGAACGGAGATCTATTTTTGGCGAAACTAATGAAATGGTACGTAATAAAATTAATAAATTAACATCCGAAAATATGAAGCCAATAGTGTGTATTGGAGAATCAATAACTGAGCGAGAAAGTGGAAAAACTCAGGAAATACTTTCCAGTCAATTATTAGTTGCATTTGAAAATCAAGAAGTGGTAAACACAGAAAATATTGTAATTGCTTATGAACCCGTATGGGCAATTGGAACCGGAATTACCGCCTCAGTAGATATGGTCTCTGATGCTCATAAATGTATTAGAAATATTTTTACTACAAATGGTTTTAATGGGGATGAAATTTCCATTTTATATGGAGGTAGTGTGACTAATGAAAACGCAGCAGAGTTATCAGAAATATCGGACGTCGATGGTTTTTTAGTAGGTGGGGCATCTTTGGACGTGGACAAGTTTTATTCAATTTATAATCAACTTTAAGGAGAAATAATAATGTTATATGGAATCGCAATTTTTGTTTTTGTATTGGTGTGTGTTATGTTAATGGGAATTATCCTGTTACAATCCAGCAAAACGGGTGGTATGGGTACAGCCATGGGTGGACAAGCAATAAGCACGGCCTTTGGTGGACATGGAGCTGATAAATTATTGGTACGAATTACCAGTGGATTGGCAGTTGCATTTATGGTTTTGGCTATTACAATTGGGATGATGGATAATCCTGCATCTCGAATTGATTTTAGTAATAAACCAACACTCAGCCGTAATGAAGGATCCGGAACTCCTGCAGCAGCGCCGGTAGTTGATTTAAAACCAATTGAAGATGCTGCACCTTTAGAATTACCTACCAAAACGGACGACGGCGAATAGTAAATTGCTGAAGTGGTGGAACTGGTAGACACGCTGTCTTGAGGGGGCAGTGGGGGAAACTCTGTGTGGGTTCGAGTCCCACCTTCAGCACGAAAATTCTTTTAAACAATAATAAGTAATAAAATGAAAAAATATATTATCAACAGTTTTTTAATTGTCTGCTCAATTTTATCTGGAAGTGTAGAAGATCATATATCGTCAATCAATATATCTCTAGATACGGGAGAGTATTCTCAAGCAAATGAAAATTATAAATCAGCTATAGCAGAATTTGATGCGAGTGCAGCTTTATACTTTATTGGTGGTAAAGTTGCAGTTAAGCTAGATAAGCTAGATGATGCCAATAAAAACTTCATTAAAGCAATTGAATTAGATAATAAAAATGAAGAGTACCGTTTAGAGCAAGAAAAATTAGCCCAACTCAAAAATGGGATGACCAATGCTCGTAAAACTTATGATAGCGGAATGATAGATGATGCAATAATTGATTATGAAAAATTGAGCACAACTTTTTCTACTAATGCAATTGTCTTTTATAATCTGGGTCGCGTGTATAAAGTCAATGAAGAGTACAATTTGGCTGTAAAAAACTATAAAATGGCTAAGCAATTAAATCCATTTGAGAATAAATATTCCATTGCCATCACTGCAATTGCACAAGAAATGGCAAAAGCAGGTGATACAGAATACCGTCGTCAGGAATTTGATTCTGCCATAGAAAATTATAAAAATGCAATTCAATATTCTCCAGATTATACAACTGCTTATTTTAAACTTGCCCGAACCTATTTCAAATTGAAGGATTATGAAAATACGAAAGTGTATTTGGGACAAAATCTTGCTATTGATCCTAATCAGGAACAATCTGAAAAAATGTTGGGGGATATTTTTCGAGGTACCGGTGAGCCAGAAAAAGCAATTAAGCATTACAAACAAGCAATATCTATAAATAGTAATTATTATCAAGCATATTATTCACTCGGGACAACTCTTCTATCAAATGGGGATTTGGAAAATGCTCGGATTGCCCTTAAATCATCTATTTCACATGAACCTACCTATGCCAAAGCATTTGGTGCATTGGGAACCGTTGAGCAGGAATTGGGCGAATACGATTTAGCCATAGATAATTTTATTCAATCAATAAAATTAGATGGTAAATCCTACAAAATTCATTATCGTTTAGCAAGTGTCTATAATATTCAAAAAGAATATGAAAATGCAAAGAAGTCTGCTAAAGAATGTTTGAATATTAAACGAAATTATGCCCCTGCATATTTCGAATTAGGTATTTCTGAAAAAGCATTGGGAAATAAAGTGGCTGCAACCAACGCATTTGAAAAGGCAAAGAAAGATAAGAATTGGAGAAAGTCTGCACAATTCGAACTTGAAATGTTGAGTAAAGGATTTTGATTAATATTTTCGAGAACATATTAAATAACAGTAAAAATAATTATTTAAGAAAAGGACATTACACATGTCCTTTTTTTATTATTTTATGAGATGATTAAAGCTGTAATATTTGACTTAGACAATACTCTTTTGGATTTCATGAATATGAAAACAAGTGCTGTAGAAGCTGCAGTTAATGGCATGATTGAGGCTGGTTTTCAAATGGAAAAAAAAGTTGCCTTTAATAAAATATTTTCTATTTACGAATCAAAGGGATGGGAATATCAGGAAGTATTTGACGATTTTATTCAACAGGAACTTGGTAAGTTAGATTATAAAATATTGGCTTCCGGAATTGTGGCATACAGGAAGGCGAAAGAAGCTTCATTAATTCTATATCCCAATGTAAATAGTACTTTAATAACTCTCTCAAAATGGGGATTGAAATTGGGAGTGGTATCTGACGCCCCCAGTCGCGAGGCATGGATGCGAATCTGTTCGGTAAATCTTCATCATATTTTTGATGCAGTGGTCACATTTCATGATACAGGAATGCATAAACCTTCTCCTGAGCCATTTGAGAAAATATCATCACTTTTAAATATTCCCCCTGAAAATTCCCTCATGGTTGGTGATTGGCCTGAGCGGGATGTAATTGGTGCAAAAAAAATGGGGATGAAAACCGCTTTTGCAAAATATGGTGATGTTTTTGAAACCAAAGAATCTGGAGCAGATTATGATATTATGAATATAAAAGAAGTATTATCTATTATTAAAAAAGAGAATCAAGGATGAATTTTATTGGGACAGATATTGTTCCAATTATTAGAATTGAAAAATTAATTCAAGAAAAAGGCACCCACTTTTTAAATCATGTCTTCACCAAGTTGGAGCAAAATATTTGTGATGGGAAGAATTCGCCATCCATTCATTATAGTGGAAAATTCGCTGCAAAAGAAGCTGTAAAAAAGGCCTTATTGAGTACAAAATCTTATCCTGAAATTTCGTTGAAATCTATAGAAATACAAAATGATAATGATGGAACACCTTTAGTAAATATTATTAAAGATAGTATCATTTATAAACAATTGAGAGTCTCTATATCCCATGCAGGAGAGTATGCAACAGCTACCGCAATTTTAGAATTATAATGATCCCCGTACTATTACAAAATGAAGCCTTTACATTGGATGAATCCACAATTTCATCTGGGATTATATCTGAGAAAGAACTTATGGATAATGCTGGAAAAGCCATTGCCCAATTTATAGTAGAAAATATAAAAGATCCATTTAATCAGGAATATATTGTATTGGCTGGTCCTGGCAATAATGGTGGAGATGCAATAATCAGCCATTATTATTTATTAGATTATGGAATAAATTCAGAATTAATTTTGTTCAATAAACAACAAAAAGAAAGTTGGATATTTAAAAATTATACTATTCAAACAAATTCCATTTCTTTTTATGATGGAAAAAATGAATTGAATCCTGAATATTGGTACTTAGATGGAATTTTTGGTGTTGGATTAAAAAGAAGTATAGATGGTAATTATGAAGAAATAATTAATCGGTTAATTGATTGCTCTAATATCATTTCAATTGACATACCATCCGGAATTTACTGTGATAATGGAATGGTAGCAGGAACGAATATTAATGCAGTATATACCCTGACTATGGGTTACCCCAAAGTGGGACATTTTTTTAACGATGGATTAGATTCCTCCGGTGAAGTACACGTTTTAGATATAGGGTTTAATGACATATCTGATCCCCATTCATTTTTACAACTGTTTGATCATGAAGATGTATGTGGTACGCTACCTGTCTATTTGGAAAATACCAATAAATATACACGTGGAAAGCTGGTTTCAATTGCGGGTTCAAAGGGATATACAGGGGCTTCCATACTCGCAAATCAGGCTGCAATAAAAACAGGTGTTGGTATTGCTAAAGTTATCATTCCAGAAAGCCTGAATGGGATATTTGAAACAATCTTGACTGAAGCAATAACAATCCCAATTCAAGAACATGACAGCGGTACTTTCACAACCGAAAATTCAAGTGATATCTTAAAAGAAACGCAATGGGCTGATGCTGTTATATTTGGTCCGGGATTAAAAATTGATGGAAACTCTAAAGAATGGATGGCACAGGTCCTACGTAAATTGGATAAACCACTTGTATTGGATGCATCGGGATTTCTACCCTTAATTGAAAACACACTGAAAATCAGTGAATTACCAACAGAAACTGTATTGACGCCTCATTATGGAGAATTTTCCAGAATATTTAATATAGAATTAAAACAAATTATTGAGGATCCAATTTCTACCATCAAAGGTATTATTCCAATTTTAGAAGGACGTGTTTTAATATTAAAAGGAGCTACAAATATAATTATAAATTCAGATGGTGGAATTTGGTTAATGAATCATGGCACTTCTGCTTTGGCAACAGCTGGTACCGGTGATGTGTTGACGGGAATGTTAGGATCGCTTTTGGCCCAGGGAGAACAATTAGATGATGCAGTATTACTGGCCATTTATTTGCATGGAGAATGTGTACATCAATACAATAAATTAATTAGTGGTGATGGACTAACAGCTTCAGATTTGAATACAATGATACCCCATGCCTTAAATGAAATGAACCATGTACATTAAATCTTGGCGAACATGGCTTTTTTTTGGGTACGTCAGCATGGTATTATATATTTCTGCACAACCTGGGAATAATCTCAGTTGGTTTTCACAATTATGGAAATTCGATAAGGTTGTACACTTTATGGAATATTTAGGGATGGGATTTTTACTTATTAATGCATTAAAAATAAAACCACTTAAAAATTCCGAATGGAAATTTGCGATTCTATTTTTATTGTTTTTTCCAATAATAGATGAATTGTTACAGCATTTTACACCAACACGTATTCCTGACATTTTAGATGGAGTCGCGGATATTTGTGGTGGATTAACAGGTGCTTATTTGAGAAAATATTTGTAATGCTGACATCCCTTTATATTAAAAATTTAGCTATCATTGATGAATTAAGTGTTTCATTTAATACGGGATTAAATATTATTACTGGTGAAACAGGTGCTGGGAAATCTCTCTTAATTAAAGCTATCCAACTTTTAATGGGAAATAAATTCTCTCCAGAATTATTACGCACTGGCAGTGATACCTTGGTTGTAGAAGGAAAATTCAAATCCAATAATAAAATCACTGTAATTAGAAGGATATATAGAGATAACAGACAGTCAAAAACTTTTATTAATGATGAGCCAGTCACCCAAAAAAATCTACTTAAAACTACTCGTCTTTTAGCTGATCTTCATGGACAGCATGATCATCAGAATTTATTAAATTCAGATACACATTTGCACTATTTAGATTCTTTTGGTGATTATGACTCAGGCTTAGTAAAGGTTGGGCAATATTTTCATCAACTTCAAGTTTGTGAAAATCAACTCCGTAACCTTTTATTAAGACTTGCTGAATTAAAGGAAAAAAGTGAACTCCATGAATTTCAATTAAAAGAGCTTACTGAACATTCTTTATCAATTGATTTTGAAATAGAAATTATTAAAAAATATAATAGATTTTCCAAAGCCTCAGAAATAAAATCCTCTCTTGCTGTTGTTGTTGAGTTACTGGAAGGAAACGAGTCAGCAACTATAAATAGTTTAAACAAAATAACACATGAACTTGAAAAAGTTTCAGATTTTGATGATTCTATTTTTACGGTCCAAAAACGAATAATTAGCAATCGAATTGAATTAGAAGATATGGTTCTAGATATTCAAAAAATAATAGATGGCATAAGTATTAATCCTGATGAATTAGAAAAATTAAATGATATTATTTCACATATTGAAATGCTTAAGAGGAAATATGGGGGTAGTATAGAATCTGTTATTAAATATAGAGATAATATTATTCAAGAAGAAATTGAGTCAGGAGTGTCTAAAACTGAAATTAAGGCTTTGGAATTAGAAATTCAAAAGTTAAAATCGGAATTATTAAAGTGCTCAACAAAAGTTTCAGACCATCGTAAGATTACTGCATCTACATTGGAAAATACAATCATGGATAATCTGAAACATTTAAATATGATGGATACAAAATTAAAAATACAATTAATTTCTGATTCTGAAAATATTACAGAAACTGGGATGGATATTTGTGAATTTTTTATTTCTACAAATATTGGTGAAGAATTACGTCCTATAGTAAAAATAGCCTCAGGTGGTGAAATATCAAGAATTATGTTGGCAATTAAAATGGCATTGCAATCGAAAGATATTGTAAATTCATTAATATTTGATGAAATAGATTCTGGAATATCTGGTGCCACTGCCGAAAAAGTTGGTGAAACAATTAAAAAATTAGCTAAAAGTCATCAGATTTTATGTATTACTCATTTATCCCAAATAGCAGGTAAAGGAAATACTCATTTTAAAGTCGTTAAAAACATAAAGAATAAACGTATAGTTGTTGAGGTGAAAAAGCTGTCAACATCAGAGAGAATTGGAGAAATTGCCACATTAATCAGTGGAAGAAAAGTAACTGAATCCAGCAGGAAGCAGGCAAGTGAATTATTACATAATTAATGGATAAATTTATTATAGAAGGAGGTAATCCTTTAAGTGGGGAAGTTGAAATAAGTGGAGCAAAGAATGCTGTATTACCTATTATGGCTGCTACAATAATCATCCCTGGAAAGTATCGATTAAATAATGTGCCTAAGCTTAGAGACACCATTACTATGAAAAGGTTGCTGGAAATGATTGGAGCCAAAGTACATTATAATAATAATATAATGGATATTGATACAACTGGGTGTGATACCCCAATTGCCCCATATGATTTGGTGAAAACTATGCGGGCTTCATTTTATGTATTAGGACCATTATTAAGTCGTTTTAATTATGCAGAAGTCTCCTTGCCAGGTGGTTGTGCATGGGGTCCTCGCCCGGTAAATTATCACCTGCAGGCAATGGAATCGTTGGGAGCAAAAGTTGATCTTACTGATGGAATGATTATTGTCAAGGGTAAATTGAAGGGTGCGCAGATCAATTTTGAACAGAGCAGTGTAGGTGCAACAGGTAATGCTTTAATGGCTGCCGTTAACTCTGAGGGGACTACTATTATAAAAATGGCAGCCCAAGAACCTGAGATAGAAGCTCTATGTCATTTTCTTGTACAAATGGGTGCCAGTATTCGAGGAATCGGAACGGCGAAAATCACTATTATTGGTCAGAAAACATTACATGCTGATATCGAGTATTCTGTGATTCCCGATCGAATAGAAGCTGGAACCTTTCTTATTGCTGGTGCAAGCACATTTGGTGATATTACAACGCTTAACGTAAACCCAGCTCATTTAGAAATTCTTTTAAAATATTTAACTGATGCTGGATTTAAATTAGATGTGCAGGAAAATTCAATTCGTATTTCACCTTGCCAGAAAAATATAAATCCTGTTGATATGGTAACAAATATTTATCCTGGATTCCCAACGGACCTTCAAGCACAGTGGATGGCTTTAATGGCAATAGCAAAGGGAACTAGTAGAATCACGGAAGAAATTTATCGGGATAGATTTACGCATATTGCAGAACTATCACGATTTGGGGCTAAAATTCAATTGTCAGGTAATAAAGCTGAAATAATGGGAATAAATAAATTGAATGGTGCCCCCGTAATGTCAACTGATATCCGTGCAAGTGCGTCGTTAATTATTGCCGCATTAGCTGCCGAGGGGAAAAGCAGTATATCCAGAATTTACCATATTGACAGAGGCTATGATCATATAGAAGCTAAATTCAATTTACTGGGTGCAAAAATTAAAAGAGTTCGGGAATAAGGTAAACTATCTTGCAAGAATTAAAAGAGTTTTTAAGCTTTAGAAATTGTCTTGATTCTATCCTCTTACCTTTAGTAAGTTATTTGCAATCAAAAAAGGGAGTAAAAGATGAAAACTAATAAAAATACAATAGTAGCATTAATATTCGGCATGTCTGGTGTTTTTGCCAGTGAAGCGATAATTTCTGCAAAAACAGCAAACTTAGCAGACCAAAATATAAAAAAATCAAGTATTAACCTTACTGTGGAATCGAACAGCGATATCTATGGTGTTCAGTTTGATTTAAAATATAATCCACTAGAGTTACGATTGACTGAAAGTGATATTAATTCTAATGTACCTGGAGTAAATATTTATAGTCGTGTAAAGGAAGAAGGTACTGCACGAGTGTTGATGTTTGGTATGAGTGGTGAAAAAATACTCGATGTTAATGCAAATAATATCGCAGATATATTGGATATCAATTTTCAACCAGCTGATATGTTTACAGGTGAAAGTCAGGTAGAACTTATAGATGTTACTCTGGCTGGAAAAGGTGGGGAAGAAGTAAGTGTTTCAACTTCGACTTTCAGCGTATCCTTTAATACACCGCAAAGAACTTCTTTATCCAAGAACTATCCGAACCCATTCAACCCATCTACAACAATCAAATATGAATTGTCAAAGGCAGGAATGGTTTCATTGGTAATTTATGATTTGAAAGGCGCGGAAGTAAAAACATTGGTTCAAGAACATCAAGAAGCCAGTTATCATAATGTTCTATGGAATGGTTTTAATAATAGTGGTCAATCTGTTGCAAGCGGTCGATATTTATTGAAAATGTCTGCTCCTGGTTATACAGAAACCATTACTATGACGCTTCTTAAGTAATATTTAAAAGTAAGCTTCTCCCTTTTTAAAACCCGGCTGTTAAGCCGGGTTTTTTTATTTATTAAAATCAATATCTAATTACAGAAATTATTCTGATTCCTATTGGATTAAAGAAAAATAACCAAGTAATATTAGTACTGTTATGGATATAAAAATTGTAGTAATCGGTGTTGGCGAAGTTGGTTTTAACCTTGTAAAGGCATTGAGTAAAGAAAAGTTTGACATCACCGTTATTGACATAAATGAAGAAAAGTGTCAAAGAATTACAAATACCATGGATGTTAGAGGCATTGTAGGAGATGGTGCCTCTCAGAGAATTCTGCAACAAATAGATATGGCTGAAATCGACTATTTGTTGGCACTAACCAGAATTGATGAGGTGAATTTGGTTGCAGCAAAATCAGCTTACGAAATGGGTGCAAAAAAAATTATATGTCGTCTAAGGAATACAGAATACTCACATGAAAGTGCTATAATTACTCCAGAACAATTTGGAATTGATTATGTTGTATATCCTGAAAAAGCAGCACAAAGAGATATTGAAAATTTAATCCGTCAAACTTCTGCAATTGATTTAGAAGAATTTAAAAACGGTGAAATAAATATGGTTGGTATTAAAATAGACCATTCGTCACCGCTTGTTGGGAGAAATATAAAAAATGTGGAATTATCTAATCCCTATATTCCCCATAAACTTGCCTTAATTATTCGAGAAAACGAAAGTTTTATTCCCCCAAAAGAAACAACCTATCAAAAAAATGATATTGGGTATTTCATTGGAAAAGCCAAGGATATTCATGAAATACAGAGAATGGCAGGAAAACCTGCATTTAAAGTTAAGAATATAATGATTTTAGGCGCTGGTAAAATTGGCAGATTATTGGCAAAATCACTGCAATCTGATTATAATGTACGAATTGTAGA
>Ga0209403_10002539_pt1 | contig 21658 bp, 15 predicted proteins | sample ArcticOcean_MG_C_8_FD_187440 | JGI IMG/M metagenome (GOLD analysis project Ga0209403, IMG submission 187440) | Marine microbial communities from western Arctic Ocean - ArcticOcean_MG_CB11_86 (SPAdes) (version 2) | ecosystem: Environmental > Aquatic > Marine > Oceanic | place: Arctic Ocean... | reverse complement strand
AGATTGAAATCGAATATTACAATAACGAAGATCTTCAGCGAATACTTGAGCTGATCGGTGCGACCGATGCAGATTAATTATAAGAGAATCTATACTCTTATTTCTTTTGCTTTTCTTTTTGGTATTGCATTTGTTTTTTTGGAGGGATGCAAACCAAATAAAAGTCAATTTTCAGGCGCCAATGCGTATCAGCATGTGCAAAAGTTGGTGAATTTTGGTCCTCGCATTCCAGGAACCCAAGCCATTGAGAATGCACGCTTATACATAGAGGGAAAATTGCAAGAGTTTGGTTGGCTCACGGTTCGCCAATCATTCAATGATGACACTCCTAATGGGTCTATAAGATTTATTAATCTTAGGGCGCGATTCCCTATAGCCCGTGATAATGATATTGAGTGGAAGAATGGGGGAAATGTTATTTTATTATGCTCACATTACGATACTAAGATAGTAAAAGGTGTAGAATTTATAGGAGCGAACGATGGGGGATCAAGTACTGGAGTATTACTGGAATTGGCTCGAGTTTTTTCTAATTCTCCTGAAATAGCAAGTGGAGTTGAGCTTGTTTTCTTTGATGGTGAAGAGGCATTAGTTGATTTTACGCCAACTGATGGTCTTTATGGGAGTCGCCAGTATGCAAAATTTTGGAGAAGCGCTCCAATTGATAAAAAGCCACGATCAGCTTATGTTCTTGATCTAGTTGGTGACAAGAGTATGCGTATTGATCCGCCATATGATTCGCCTTCAAATTTACTATCAGAACTTTACCGAGCTGCTCAAAATTTAGGCCATAGATCCCTATTTGGAATATACCCTACACCGATAACTGATGATCATGTTCCCCTTAATGCAGCAGGAATCCCTGCTTTGGATATCATTGATTCACGATACATTAGCAAAGGGAAGTGGCACACTTCTCGGGATGATTTGAAATCAATTTCAGAAGAAAATTTGGATATTATTGGAGAAGTGATGCTGGAGTTAATGAAAATAAAAATCAAATAATAGCATGTTTTCACGAGGAATTTAAAACAAATATATTCTATTATGTACGAATAAAACTTTTATTAAAATTAATATAATAATTAATATAATAATTAATATATTAAATTTGAATGCAATATAATTTTCATATAATGTTTATAGTTATAAAGTTATATTTGATATAAAACAACATCATGTAACTAACATAAACATCCTAGGGAGAAATGATTAGTAGAATACAAAAAATTAAAACTTTAGAGCAAAAAATTGATTCACTTAAACGTGAAGCCAGCGCTGAGTTAAAAAAAACAATCATACAGAAGAAAAAAGAAATAGAGAATCTTGGTCAGGAATATGTCCAGACTTTTAATGAAGATTTTGTTTTCAAGGTCAGCGTTAGAAAAAATGATAAAAAGACTCACACTAAAAGTGCTTCAAGTCGACAGAGACTCACTAAAGAAGATAAGATAAAATTACAAAATCAGATAAACAAATATATATCACGTACTCCTCATAGCATTTCTGAAATTTGCGCAAATGTTGGCAGGCCAGTAAATCAAGTGAGGAACATTCTTCAGAATATCAAAGGTTTGAAGAAACAGGGGGCAAAAAGAAATACGACCTATGTTATAAAATAAAGCTAATCCTCAATCATTTCGGCTTGTTAGGTATTTAATTTGTAGTCAAATGATTCCTTTATGAATAGTGATTCAATAAAGGGACAGAAGGGATTAGGCATTAATTACTAGTAGATATTTGTAATATAATAGAATGCTGATTTGTAAATCGTGAGCCTGAAATCCTTTAAACTTTATGTTGCGGAAAGCTAGTGTTTTGCTTATCTATCCATTCTTTTAAATGGAATTTGTTATATAATTCTATTAATAAAATAAGCGCCCGTAGCTCAACTGGATAGAGTGCCTGATTACGGATCAGGAGGTTGGGGGTTCGAATCCTCTCGGGCGTGCTTTTTTTGTTTAAGGAAAGCAATGGTGGTTCTTTATTCGTATTTAATAATTGATGAAAAAATATAATTTTTTGTTGTCTACTATTGGATTCTTAGTTCTACAGGTTGGATTTGCATGGGCAGCTATCGCTCCCCTAAGCCCTAAAGCATTAAAAGAAATTGCAAGTCATATTGTTACTGGTGAAGTCCTTGAGATAACTTCGATGATTCCAAAGTCTAAAACAGAAAGAGCTTTTGGTATTCATCGTGATCATCGTGTCTTTAAAATTAAAGTCAAAGTCACTGGTATTGGAAAAGGTTCTGGAATTAAATTAACTGACAAAATTATAATTAGAGCATGGAAGCCTAGTGTCAGAATCCCTCCTCATCCAGGATCGCAGGGGCATGATAGAATACCTAGAAAAGGGGATAAAATAACAGCTTACCTTTACGATAAAAAAGATAATGACTATTCAGCAGTAATGCCCAATGGCCTTGTTATAGGAAATAAATAATGAAAAAATAGTTATAATTACTTCAATTTCGGCACTTGGTTTTGCTTATGTTAATACTGAAAATTCTACAATTTCTGGCGCTGAGGATAGTAATGAAGATCTGAAATCTCTGAGCCTTGATGAAAATATTCTTCATAAGGTCGAATCTCTAAATTCTCAGTTCGTAGCTTTTGTTCCAAAATAAAAATCCTAAATTAAAAGCTCCATTAATAATTTATCTTCATGGTGCAGGAGGAAAAGGGAATGACATAAATGTGATTAAACGGCAGGTAATGCCTCTATTAAAAGGAATTCAAAAGTTCACCAAAGAGCAGTGCATTATTATTGCTCCACAATGCTTAAAAAAATCGAGGAATGGAGGGAGAGGAACATGGAAAGTTGAAGAACTTAACTTGTTTCTTGAGCAGTTGAAAAAAACTCTACCCGTGGATGCCAACAGGATCTATCTAACTGGTAACAGTTTTGGAGGTTATGGTTTATGGCTTTGGGGGGGGGCATAATCCAGAGCACTTTGCAGCTATTTTGCCCATCGTTGGTGGAATTGGCCCTGGAGGTCCTAAGGGCGGTACTCCTGATTTAGATAAATGGGCGACTAAACTTGCTCAAGTTCCTGTTTACGCTTTTGCTGGAAAGAAGGACCGAGTCGTTCCAGCTGAACGTTCTGAACGTATGGTTGCTGCAATTCGAAAAGCGGGTGGGGGTCAGGCGAAAATTAAAATTTATCCTAACGAAGCTCATGGAGCAAAACGGACCGTACTCTCAGGGCCTGAATTTTATCGATGGATATTTTCTAAGAAGAGGAGAAATGAATAAAAAAATACTACTTAATTGCTATCATTTTAATCTTATTAGTCCCGTCATTAGTTAAGCTGCTTCTCTATGAAGTTAGTGATTCTGTAGATAACTTGAGAGATTTTATAGGCAGGAAAATCTTGATTCCATCTCGTGCTATTTCAGTTCTTGGAAATAAAAGACAGTTCAGACCACATCTTGGATGTTCTCACCGACGTGGGTTATCGCTGGAATGACAGTATTCGTTTTACAGTTGAGTTGATCCAATCAAAAAGAAACGCTTCCGTGGCAAAGTAGCGGCCATGCGAGCCTTTCCTCGCACGCAGTAATGAATGTTAGAATACTTGATAAATTTTAAGACAAGATATCATGAACCACATGGGATTTTTCGACGCCCGTTAGTCTTGCGTTTAGCCCTTGAAATTTAAAAGTAAACTTTTCATGATTAATACCCAAGGAGTGAAGAATAGTAGCGTTCATATCATTCGTATGAACGGGATCCTTTAGTACATTATAACAATAATCATCGGTCATTCCATGAACATGGCCTTGTTTTATTCCCGCGCCTGCCATCCAAATACTAAAGCAACGTCCATGATGGTCTCTTCCGTTTTTTAAAGCACCCTGACTATAAGCGGTTCGCCCGAACTCACCTCCCCAGATCACCAAAGTATCATCAAGTAATCCTCTTTGATCGAGGTCCTGGACTAAGGCAGCTGATGGCTGATCTGTGTCATTGCATTGTGCTCTCAAATGAGGGATTAGACTTCCATGCTGATCCCAACCTCTATGAAAGAGTTGAATAAATCTAACGTCTTGTTCCGCTAACCGTCTGGCAAGTAGACAATTGTAAGCATAGGTGCCAGGAGTTCGTGCCTTCTCACCGTAAAGTTTAAATGTACTCTCCGGTTCATCGGATAAATCAACGATTTTAGGGGCAGCGGTTTGCATTCTAAAAGCCATTTCATATTGTGCGATCCGAGTTTCAATTTCTGGATCAGAAAATCGGGAATATGTCCCTTTGTTCAGGGAAGCAAGATCATCGAGCATTTTTCTACGGGTTGATCTATCTATGCCGGGAGGATCGTTCAGGTAAAGTAGTGGGTTTTTAGCGCTACGCATTAAGACCCCTTGATGTTGACTCGGTAGAAATCCGCTTCCCCATAGTCTTGAAAATATTGGTTGGCCTGGATTTTTGCCATTGCCTTGAGAAATTAAAACAATGTATGCAGGCATGTTGGCGTTGCTACTGCCAAGTCCATAGTTTGCCCATGATCCAACACTGGGTCGACCTGGAATCTGCGATCCAGTATTAATGAGTGTAATGCCTGGATCGTGATTTATTGCTTCCGTATGCATGGAATTAATGACTGTGATTTTGTCCGCAATATTTCCTGTGTAAGGAACCATGTTGCTCATCCATGTCCCACATTTTCCTCTACGTTTCATTGGTGAAACTGGTCCACAAACTACGAGTTTTTTAAGTCCTGCAGTCATCCCTGTAAGACGTTGACCTCCTCTTACACTTGCAGGTAATTCTGTCCCATGAAGCTTACTGAATTTAGTAGAGTGATCGAACAAGTCGATATGAGAAGGGCCTCCAGATTGGAAAAGATAAATGACTCTTTTGGCTTTTGGAGAAAAGTGTGGTAGGTCCGAAATGCCAGTATTTGTTGTTCCTAGTGAATTATTTTTAAGTAAAGAATTTACCGCTAATGATCCCAGAGCAATGCCGGATTGTCCGAGGAATGCTTTGCGATTCAATATAGCGGTGGAGTCCTGATTCATTGTCTCGTAACGAATTCGTCCATGTTTAGCAATGTGCTTGCAATGAGAGTCCAAGCAGCTTGTTCTTCGATTTTGTCTTTTATTTTAGATTTTGATTCGCCAATTTGAATTAATGATTTCGCATCATTCTGCCGGTTAGAATAGGAATCTCTATATTCGTTAAATGAAGAGATTAATATTCGTAGTTCTATAGAGTTGGGCTTTCTTCCGATTACTCGTAAGAATCCTATTTCTATACCTTTTGCCATTGTTTTTGTTGAGGCCATGATTTCCCCTAGTGATCTTGCTGCTTCCAGATATTGAGGGTCATTTTGTAAGACGAGCGCTTGTAGAGGAGTATTTGTTTGGAGCCTACGGACATTACATGTTTCCCTGTTAGGGGCATCAAAAATGACCATCGTTGGGGGAGGAGAGGTTCGTTTCCATACCGTGTACATGCTTCGCCTGTAGTTGGCCCTTCCGGTTCCTGGTAAATATTTTTGAGAAGTAAATCCTGCGGGATAACCATAATGACTGATTTCGGACCAGAGACCGTCTGGTTGATAAGGATAAACACTGGGTCCACCGATTTCTCTATTTAATAAACCTCCAGCAGCAAGAGCACTATCTCTTACAAATTCTGCATCTAATCTGAACCGTGGCGCACGTGCCAACAATCTATTGTATGGATCTTTTTCCATCATTTTAGGAGTGATCACGGATTCTTGTCTGTAGGTTTCAGACATAACGATTCGCTTAATAAGTTTTCTCAAGTTCCATCCGTTTTTAATGAAATCATTGGCGAGTCGATCAAGTAGTTTAGGGTGAGAAGGATATTCGCCCTGAGTTCCGAAATCTTCGGAAGTTTTAACTAATCCAGTACCAAAAATCATTTGCCAGTATCTGTTCACAATGACTCTGGCTGTTAGAGGGTGGGAAGGATTAATGAGCCATTTAGCGAGATCGAGTCTTGTTTTTGCGCTGTTGTTCTGACTATTAAGAGGTGGAAGTGTCGCCGGACCTCCGGATTGCACTTCTTTTCCATGCTGATCATACGCTCCACGAATTAATATGTGAGTTTTCCGGGGCTTATAATTCATGACCATGACGGTTGATCGTCCCGTGTCTGCGGATTTGCGAATGGCTTTCTCTTCGAGGTTAAGTTGGTTCTGATAGATTTTGAAGGGACCAGACTCAGTAGCAAAAGCATCGTTGATCGTTTTCCATTGATCTTTGGAGCGTTCCTGGGCATCAGCTTTGAGTGCAAGAAAAAGAGAATTGTTACTTTTCTTCTCTTTTTTCGTTTCCAAATTTCCCCATGGATTGTCTCCATATTTTGCTATTTCAACTGCCTTAGACCAATCCTGTTTATTATTATTTTTCGTTTCTCGAGTATCCCAAGTGGAATCAGTTACTAGGTGAATGACTTTATCTTTGGATAAGCGTATGGCTACGCTCAAGATTAGTCCTGCTGGACTGTTTTGTTCATTCATTGCGTTAACTGATATGACGTTCGATCCCTTGATAAGATCAGTGATTTGTATTTTTTTAGGCTTAGTCCAGTCACTATTTGATCCAACTAATGTGTTATTTATTTTGACGGAGCATTCATTATCGCAAGTGAACCAAACTTGTGCCTCTTCAGGTAATTCCTTTAGTTTGAATTCTTTTTTAAATTCAACATTTTCTGACATTTGATTGAGTGCGTTCCAAATCCAATGAGCTGTATTTTCCGGGAAAGTTGGCATATTCTTTGATTTTTCATCCAACTTAGGAGGCGCTAGATTCTTCAGAGTTTCCTTTTCCCATGCATCTCTCATTGTAGCCATTCTTGGCTCTGGTCTGATTCTCATGTTTTCTAACTCAGTGAGTCTAAATCCCGCATCGCGTTTTACTCTTTCAGGGGAACAAATCAATGAATTCGCTTCAATGATCGGTGCTGTGTTAGAATTAGTTGATCCGTTCCCTGGTTCACTTGAAGTATTAAAGAATGCGAAGAATTTATAATATTCTTCCTGAGTTATTGGGTCGTACTTATGATCATGGCACTGTGCGCATTTCATTGTGAGTCCCATAAAAACAGTGGATACAGTATCAACTTTATCAGCTGTATATGTGACACGGTATTCCTCGGCAATTGTTCCACCTTCATGAGTATTCATGCTATTTCTAAGAAAACCGGTGGCGACTTTTTGCTGTTCAGTTGCTTTCGGTATTAGATCACCGGCAATTTGTTCTAATGTAAATTGGTTGAATGGCATATTTTCAAGAAATGCATGAATGACCCAATCTCGCCAGATCCACATATCTCTGTGATCATCAATGGAGTACCCGTTAGTGTCAGCGTAACGAGCTCCATCCATCCAGTTTACCGTTAGCCGTTCAGCCGCAGCTCGGGTATTCAATAGGCGGTCAACTTCCTTTTCATAAGTGGTAGATTCTGTATCGGAAGTGAAGTTTTTAATTTCTTCTAACGATGGTGGTAGGCCTGTCAGATCCTGTGTTAATCGGCGAATTAACGTTGTTTTATTTGCAATCTTTGATGGATTAAGTCCATTTCTTTTTAGTTCAGCTCTGATGAACTGATCAATTGTTCCTACGGGTGGATCTGGACTTTGGAATGACCAGTGCTCTTGATATTTTGCTCCCTCATCAATCCATTGCCCAATGACCTTGATTTGGTTTTTGCTTAGGGCATGGTTTGATTTCATAGGAGGCATGCGATCTTCTGGGTCAAGCGCATTGATCCTTGTCCACATCTCGCTGGCTTCCTTGTTTCCAGGTGCAATGGCACGGCGATTTTTAGTTTTTCCTAATGGAGAGGTTGCTGTGGATTTGGAGTGAAGCTGCAATCCTCCTTTTGCATTTTTAGAATTTGGGCCGTGGCAAGAGAAACAATTATCAGAGAGGATCGGACGAATATTCCTATTAAATTTGATCTCTTCGGCTTTACTTAGGTCGAAGCTTATAGCGACAAGTAAAATTGTTAATCGGGAAGTCATCATATTCACAGACTTCAAAATATATCTTGTTTCTGCCATGTCCGATAATAAAATGCTAAAGGAACACTTGATAGTATTATTGTAAGGAAACACGATTAAACTTTTAAATATGCTCTAGAATAATATCGTTCTTTCACTTTATGAAGATAATACGGAGGCTTTCATTTTTTTGTTTTCTTCTTTAGTCTCGTCTTATGAAATTTCCTTTTATTTTATTCGCTTTCTATTTCGTGAATGGAATTTGTCCGGCCGATGTAATTGAATATAAAAATCTAGCAAGTCAGGCCAAAATCACAGCTTCATCAGAACTTAAGGAGCAGGGATTGAAGGCTTCTTCTGTTGCTGATGGTAGAATTGCTCCTGCTTTATGTCAGCACTTTGAATTTTTTCCTTCTGATAAAGGTGCCAAGTCATGGGCTGTTAATGGTGAGACGGCTGGCGATAAAGGAGATCTTATATTTGAATGGGAGGAGCCAGTCTTTTTGCAGGAACTTATTTATTTTGGAAGAACTGCTTGGTTATTGGATGAATGTTTTAAGGATTACGTAATTATTATTAATGATAATGAAGTTCCAGTTGCAAAGGGGGCCTTTAAAAAAATGCATGGAGGACAGCGTGTCGCTTTTAATAGGCAAAAAGTAAAGAAGCTTACCTTACGTTTTTTTAATTCGCATGGTGGCCCTAATCCAGGAGCGACCGAAGTTCTTCTTGTTGATAAAAAACTAAGTGATTCAGAACTCATTAAATTGGCTCCGGAGAATCCACCTACTATTAGTCAGGGGCCGGATCCTATTTCTGCGGCAACCCTCACATGGACTAAGCCTTCTAGCGGAGAAGAAGCAATGCCTATGGGTAACGGGTCATTGCTCGCTAACGTTTGGACTGAGAAAGCAGGGAGCGTTCTTGTTTCATTAGCTCGTTATTCGAAATTGGATAGTTCTGCCAAGAGGATTGGAACTTTGCGTTTTCAATTTGATCCGGGTCTTAACACGTCACCTGAATCTTTTCGTCAGATGTTACGCTTTAAATATGGTGAGGTGGTGGTGAAAAATATTAGGCAGAAAGAAAACCCTTCTTATTCATTTTTTGTGGATGCAAAGCGGGACATTTTGCATTTGCAATTTCGTAGTAAGAGTCCGGTTCCTTTAAAGGTGATTTTTGATGACAATGAAGGGAAAGTTTTATCTTTAGAGGAAAACAAACAAATAGCTAAAACTAATGGGAGAGATGCACTCATTGTTCTTTGCGATGGAATGGAAACTAAGGACAACCAACTTCAAGCCATTGATTCAAAAGTTGCTTTTGATTTGCAGATTCATTTGGTTAGGGCTCAGGAAAATGAGCAGTTAGATAAGTTAATTGGATCCGTTTCTAAAGTCGATGTCAATGGTGCCGTAAGTGCTCAGGTGGAGGCATGGAATAAATTTTGGAATAGAGGAAGTATTTTTCTTAGTGACATTGAGAATGGTTCTGAAATTTCTAGTACACTTGTACTAAGACGTTATTTGAGTGCATGTAGTGGAAGGGGGCCTCATTCTCTTAATCCTGAAGTTATCAAAGAAATTGAAATTCCAGAGCGCGAGATTTTGTATTGGTCAGAAGAAAGATCCGGACAGGCCATTGAGAATGCACTTAAGGCAGTCAAATCATCACTAGAACTTGATGGTAAGAGCTTAGGGTCCCTTCAATTTTGGGGCTCTGATTTTTCTCAATTACCACCGAAAAAGAATGGAGTCGATGCTTTAGTTGATTCATTGCGTCCAATGCTCATTGAGGCGACAGGGAAGCGGGTTTGCATTCTCCCTGGTTGGCCGATTGATCAGGACATTTCTTTTAGGATTGATACGGTGACAGGGTTAGGCGTAGATGTGGTATATCGTGACCGAGAAATCAAACGATTGGAAGTCTATCCAAAGCAGAGAACTAGTGAGGTCTTTGGTCTAGGACCTTATGCAAAAAAAGTTAGAGAGGCTTTGCCTGGTCCATTCAAAATGCCTGCAATGATTTCATTTCTTTCTCCTAGCTGGGTAGGGCCTCGCGTAGGATTAGATAATCTTTTCGTTACGATGAAAAGAGCTAACTTTAACGGGTTAGAAGGGAGTTTAGCAGATTTTGAAAAATCTAAGGAAGCAGGGATTTATATGTTGATGCATGGTGTTACTCCTTGGTCAGCTCATGCCTTGAAGGACGAGAAGACGGTAATTTCCTATTACATGAGTGACCGCAGAAAACCATCAAGTTTCCCTTATTTCGGTACAATTCGACAAAAATATGAATCTATAGACCCTTTTCATCCTACCGAGTTTACTACCTATTCTCAGTATGGAGGGATAGAATTTTTTCTCGATGCAGTTCGTCCAAGAATGCTTGAATATTACGATTATCATTGGCAGAGACAGGCGCATTTACACTTTCATTTTCTTGAATATTATAGACGCATGTCTATTGCGGCTGGTGGTATACCTGTTTTCAGGTTTGTTCATGTGCATGGAGATAATGTTGTTAAAATGAGGCAAACTGTCTCAATGAGTCTTGCTTATGGGATCAAGGCATTTAAGTGGTGGGTAGGATGGACCATGTTTGATATTCACAAAGTTGTTGAAACTGAGCCTCCTCCATTATCAGATATAGGAAAAGAGGTGTCTGGTATAAATAATACCATCGCCTCATTCAGCCCGAGTTTAACTGATGCTAGATCATTAGCTGTTTATCATACGGACCCTTTGCCAACGAGTACAGTAAAGGCTCCAGCTGATTATTGGGTGAACCCCAAAGGAGAGCATATTGTTATGGGGGTTTTTGAGGGCTCTAAAGGTGAACGGTTTATTGTATTGGGGAATCGTGACATTGGTTCTAATCATGAAGTCATTTTAAATTTCACTGATAAAGTAAAATCTATTCAACATATGAATAAAAAGAATAGGAAGTGGGTAGAAGGGCGCCTAATGAATGATCGAGGTAAGTCCATTTTTAAATTAAAATTAAATCAGGGAGATGCCGAATTAATTAAAGTTGTATTGGGCGAGTGAATTAAATTTTGTTATTATAGTTCATTTATTTCCATCCCTAGTTTTATTCTAGCTTGCTCTTGTGCTTGGGTACGGAGCGGAGCTAATGTCTACAGGTGAATTTATTTTTCATCATCCTTCCAACATATATATTATTCATAACAAATGTATTTAGTCATGGATCAGCAAGTGATCCGGTCAGTCGCTCTTATCTTATTTTTCAAGAAAATCCCGAGTCCCCCAAAAATGCGGCATCAGCAGCGGCTATAGAAACTGCTGGAACGCAGGCGTTTTATGATTAGCATGAAGTGAGCCAACTCGTTCCTAGATATGACCCTGAGAGCATTGAACCTTATCGATCCATTATTCAGGACAATCAACTTGCAGGAGCTGGTCGCCAAAAATATTCTGGTCTGAACCTTGTTCGATCCGATTGGCCTACGACTTCGGTAAATCCGGGCCCTTATCCTGTAATATTTGATGCGTGGGTTCCACACGATCCTAGTTATTTTTTAGCCTTCATCACCAGAGTGAACTGGACACCTGATCAACCTCTGAAATGGGATGATCTTGAGCTTCTTTCGGGTACAAATCGTGTGATTCGTGATGGTCATTACTATCGTTTCACAGTTGATTTTCCGCACCGTATTGGACATCATATTCTTTATGTTATATGGCAGAGGATTGATCCTGCCGGAGAAGCTTTCTTTTCTGTAAGTGACATTAATTTTGGTGATGGTAAGGGTATCGGTAATCCGGGTAACGGTGTCGGTGGTATAGATAACATACCAGACATCAAGGACATTAGGGCTGAAGTCGATTTCTCTATTCAAAATGACTGGAATTCTGGATTCACTGGTGAAGCCGAAATTACTAATCTCGGAGATTATCCGATCAATTCTTGGGAGTTGGAGTTTGAAATTGAACAGGACATCTCATCTTTTTGGAATGCGGAACTGATTAAACGCGAAGGTAATCACTACACAGTGCGCCACTCTGGATGGAATCAATCAATTCCTGTTGGAGGTTCGGTTAAATTTGGATTCTCTGCAATGCCAGGGAACCTAAAATCTATGTCACCTTCACATCTTGTTCTTAACGGAGTTTCTCTTCACACGCATTCACCAACTATTTGAAATTAATATTAGTGCTACGCTAATGCCTTTCGGAGTCATCGATCAATTTAACTTAAGTTTTCCGACCAAGGTTGGGAGTTCCTATGCGATTCAATCATCTTCTGATTTGAATCATTGGGAAACTATAGAATCTGGAATTGATGGGAATGGCGATATTATTAGACGCGAGTTCTCAGTAGTTGGGAAAAATGGTTTTTACCGTGTTAATCAGAAGTGATCTAGTCTGATTTTTTTCACCAAGACTCATTTTTTTGGGATTCAGATTTCCATAATGCTCGGATTATGAAAGCCTTAGAAGTTATCTAATCTCGTTGTTGATGAGCTAGAATGTATAAGAGACTCTCAATCCGCAGAATCTCTCAAGCCCTAGTGTTCCCACTTGCAGCTTTGGGGTATCGTATCGATAAAGGAAATATTTCTCGTCTGTAACATTACGGATAAATGCTGTGATACTCCAATTATCTTTTCTATATCCTGCACGTAAATTTGCTACAGTATATCCAGGGAGTTCATCCTTTACTAGTCCTTCAAAAACAGAACGTGATATTGCAGAACTCGTATATTTCATGTCAGCGCCAAAGAAGAATCCATTATCGAATTGATAATCTATTCCGACAGCCGCTGTGTAATCTGGTGAATGAGGAAACTTTTCTCCAGAAAAGTCTAAAATTGAACGGAACTGCGTGAATTGAAAGTCCTCAAATTCAGTGACCGCTACACCCAGAGAAGCGAACAGAGATAGTCTTTTTATTGGAGCAGCTTGGATTTCTAATTCTCCGCCATATATCTGAGATTTTTCTGCATTGGTAATTAGAGCCGTGCTGATGTCACCAGGGATTTGAGCGATACTGACCTGTTGGTCCTGCCAATCGAGATAAAATAGGTTTGCAGAATATTTTACTTTTTTATTTTTAGTGAATCCATTTAAAGACAGCTCATAATTCCAAGCCTTCTCAGATTCGTATTCATATTTCAGATCATTAAATCGATCATAAGCAATGGATCCCGGACGATATGATTTCTGGGCCTTGAGCCCGAGGGTGTTATTCCCATCTAATTCATAAGCTATGCCTACCTTCGGTAGGATTGCATCATCGGAGGATGAAGCTGATATTTTTTTACTGTTTAATAATCCCTGTTCATTGACCTCTTTGAATGTATTTGAGAACTTTAATTCCTCATGATCGTAGCGGAACCCTCCAAAAAGAGACAATCTTGGAAGGATTTGAAAACTGGTTTCTCCATAAAAAGCAAGATTTCTAAATGAGCTGTCATTAAATGTCTTATTTTCAAAATCGTTAAAGGGGAGGTTCTGATTAAGTGATTCATCTATGTCTCCATCTAAAAAATAAAAACCTAAATCTGCTTTCATTGATTCATTCTCGTAATGGGCTTTAAATTCTTGAGATACATCAGATTCATCGATTTCTCCCTGCGTTGCTAAGTTTGCGGAAGGAGTTTCAGAGATTGTTCTAACGATTCCAGTGAGACTCTCAATGCTCCAGTATTCACTGATAGGAATTGTCACAGAGAGATTCATTTGTGATACTTCGGTGGACAGTGCAGGAACAAATACAGGAAGGGTCTGGAGCCCCCACACACGATCACTCCATTTTACGCCAGCCGAAGGGCCGTCCGCGTCCTGATATTGGGGTGAATCGTAGGAGTGCGAGGCGCTTAGTATTGCGGTTGGCCCTTTTGGGCCAGAAGGCTGATAGAATACTTTTCCTCTGATCTGATAATAATGATCTTCTTGTCTTTCTTTGAGTGCAGGTAATCCTTCGAATAAAGGGTAATTAAATTCTCCTTTTTTATGTTGAGACTCTGCACTAATGCGAATGGCTAGCTCATCATTGATGGGTCCTGATATCATGAAAGCGCTCTCGTAGAAACCGTTATCACCCAATCCAAAAAATGAGGAGTTCTCATAATGAAAGGTTGGATCATTTGTCTCAATTTCTATATGACCCGCTAGAGAGTTCTTTCCTCCCAAAGTTCCTTGTGGTCCACGAAGAACAGAAATATTCTTTAGGTCCCAAGTACCCAAAGATCCTCGCCTGGATCCATCTCTGGATTGAGCAATCCCGTCTATGTATATTGTTGACAGAGCATTGCCAGAAGCTAAACCGATTCCTTCAGCATTGATTCCGCGAATTAAAAATCCAGAATCAATAGAATCAGCTACAGTCACATTTGCCATTACCCTGAATGTTTCAGATAATTCCCTGATAAGAGAACGCTCAAGAAAATCTCCATCTACAAGACTTATGCTATTAAGAGTATCATTAGAATTATTGATTGGACTCGGGTTCTCTTTAATGTTTTGTGAATTTGCATTAAGAAGAAAAAGGAGGCTGAATATACCTGCAATAATTAGTGGTTTTTTTGGGTATTTTTTTTGTTCTTTCACAATGAGGATCTATCAGAGCAAGAATGCGATTGTAATTTATAGATTTTAGTTCATGCGCAGTTTAATCAGAATTTCGCATCAGAAACCCCCCATTTAGTATAGATATCATCAACTCCTGATTTTTTGTTATCACCGCTTAGAAAAACGAATGCATAGCGGAACGTTATCTTTTCTCCATCCTTAAGAATGAGATCTCCAGTTCCCCTTGGCTTTCCTTGAAAATGGGAGTATCCGAATGGATTTGCGGCTATTAATCCGTAATCACGAGCGTGCCAGGTAGTGGGGTGTCTAGGATTGGAGGGGTGATCGAATATTCCTATGCCTACTTCGGCATCTTCAATTTTACCCCAATAATAAAGCCACTTAGCAGGCTTCCCCCAAATTGCCCTTCCTGAAACACCAGTATTATTTATTGCTTTGCCTGTAGCAACATCACCTTTTAATCGGAGAGCAGGATGTGTTCTTATGCCCATTGACCCTTCTTTGGTGTCACCAAATTTAACATCACCGTTGGATGCTATGATAGTCACTTCATAATCTACACCTCGACCTCCGTTAGGTAGAGCAAAAAACCGGATGCGCGTTTTGTCCGAGCATTGAACGATCCCTTTAGGGCTGTGCCAATCATTTTTGGTAATTATTTCATCATTTCCTTTCTTAATGAATTCTTTATGCCTGATCTTCCCCATTTTTTCACCGACATGCCAGAAGCTGATTCCATTCACATCTCCATGTGAATACCACAGTGATTCATGATGTGGATGGTCATGAGCTTCGTTAGGAGAATCTTTTTTTAGGGGCCAATCTCTAACCATTCGTTTGCCGCTCGGACCAAGTATTGGGTACAGAACAGGCTTTGCTCTATCTTTATTGTAATGGTAAGTGGTGAACGGTTTATTGTTAATGGTGACTGATATTTTCCCTTTAGTTTGATAATCCAATTTCACAGAGGAATTATTTTCTTTAGAGAAAACAGTATTGGTGATTAGTAATATTAAAAGAAGGGAAGAGAGGTATGTTTTTTTCATGTAATTAGGCATTATTTGAAATTGGAATATTAGTTTGTCTGAGTTGTTATTTAAATTTCCGTATGTGGTTCAGGGTTGCTTTGCATGAGCAGTTCCTGGTATTTCCTTCCGTTCGTAAACAGTGGACCGGTTCAAAGTCCAGATAACTATTGCTGTTATTATTGTTGCTATAAGAGCAAGGCTTGTCAGTAGAGAAATTAATTTTCCGAACACATAAGAATGATAGTCTTTATCTCCATTATAAACAAGCTATCCAAGCAGTGCGGCATAGACGCCATCCCTGTCATCTTGGGGAATTAACGAAACTTCATCGATTTTCGTTAGATGAGGGAATTTTTCTATTATTTTTTCTACGAGTTGGCTATTCTCCTCATCATCTATACTGCAGGTACTGTATACTATTTTACCGCCGTCTTTTAATAAAGGGATTATGGATTCAACCATTCGGAATTGAAGTTGAGCTAAATCTTTTGTGAATCCTGGCATCAGACGCCACTTTGCATCGGCCCTTCTTCTGAAGACTCCAGTATTTGAACAGGGAACATCTATGAGTATGCGATCATATTTATTGTTCTGATCGAATAAAAAATTATCCTGACTTAATAGATCTCCACTTTGAACGGTGACGTTTTCAATCCCTAGCCTTCTTAGATTTCCTGTTAATCTATTAGATCGAGGACCTTTAATGTCTGTTGCAGTAATATTTCCTTTGTTTTCCATACATAGAGAAAGTATGGAAGTTTTCCCTCCTGGGGCAGCGCAAACATCAAGAACTTGATGTGATGATTTTGGGTTTAGTAAATTTGGAGCGATTGAAGTTGATGGATCTTGTGCATAGCACCGACCATTATTGAGCGCTTCGAAAGGGAGTTTTTTGACATGATAGAATGCAGGATAATCCTTTACAGGAGAGGCATCAGCATCAGAGATATCTTTATCAGTGAGTCCACCTCTAAGAGGATTTGAGCGTATCGTGATGGATGCAGCCTTGTTGGATTGGTAGGCAATGCGTTCAGCTGTTTCAACTCCAAACTGTTTTTCCCAGCGTGAATAAATGTGATCAGGTATGGAATATTTATCTGCTGGCGCCATTGAATTTAAATTTCCCAGTAATTCATCTTGTTCTCGTACTGCTCGCCTGAGTATTGCGTTGACTAGGCCTCGTGCTCTTGTTCTTGCAAGATTTACTGTTTCATTGACAGCGGCATGATCAGGAACACGCATCAGTAGTATTTGATAGAGCCCTATGTAAATAATGCGTTTTATATCCGAATCTGTTTTACCTTTTCGTAATTGATATAACCAATTTTCAAGAACGGTAAGGTTTCGGATTACTCCTAGTGTGATATTTTGGATAAATGCCCTGTCACGCGGATCCAGTTCGGAATTATTACATTCACTTTCAATTATAGAATCTATAAATTTACTAGATTCTTCCCATTCACATAGGATTTTTATGCAAATTTTCCGAGAAAGTTGTTTGGGCATATTTTAGGATCTACAGAGATTTTAATTAGTAGATTTGATAGTTTTAGAGATTATTTAATTAATCACCAAAGAAGAAAAATTCTTCACATCTTAGTGTGATGGAGTTATTCCGACTGGGACACTGAGGGAAGGAAAGTCCTTTAGCGTTAAAGTAAAGACGAGTCCAAATTCATCTTCAGTTGAACGATGGTCTGCAACCAAGGCTCCGATGCCTGCTGTCCAACTATTAAGATCATAATGCAGTGAGTATTGTTGGAATTCTAAAGTCCCATCATCAAATTCGTATCGTTGTCTCGCGCTCAATCCCCAACGATCTCCAATGCGGTAATACGTTCTAAAGTCGAGAAGATCAGAATCTTCAAGTATAGGATGATCCTGCAAAAACCGATGAGCAATACTGAACTCTAGTTGGTCAGTTGGCATTAGAGTGATTTTGGTATTCGATTCAGTATAATCGAATGGATCTTCAGCAAATAAAGGAATCCCTATTTCATGACTTATAGAGAACCAAGGAAGGGGAGTGAAGGTGATCTCATTGTAGAGGTTAGAGAAGTCTCGATCAAATTCAGGATCATCAATGTAATGCTCCATATAGCTTTTCAGCGTCATCCAATTATGAGCCTTACCATCACGGTATGTTAAGAATTGTTGAGAAATTCCTGAACGGATAATACTCCAATCATTGATCTCATCGGTGGCAGTGAATTCAGATAAGTCAATGGGCCTTAACTTTGTTGATGATACAAGGTGGTCAATTTTTCCTATATCAGAAGTAAGTTCATCTGCAGCAACGAAGGAATAATGCATAAATGGCTCAACGGTGTGTCGCAACTTAGTTAAACCTAGCCTAGAAAGTCCTAAATCATTGTAATCTCTAGTCAATTTGAAAGAGGCATCGAGTCCAGCATGAATGGCCTTACGTGTATCGTTTTGATCTGTACCGTTAATTCTTGAGTAAGATGTTCCTCTGATTCCTGTTCTAGGTGTTACATTTAACCATCCGAACAGTTGCTGAGGCATTGATAGCTGATGATAAGTATCAATCCGTGTAAATTCCGAATCATATTTGTTACGAGATCGTAGGCTTTCAAATAAATTTTCTGGTTCATTGAGAAGGTTATGACTTATGCCGTTACCTTGAAGAATTTCTTCACGTTCTTTGGCGCTTAATTTTTGTTCATAAATGCCACCACTTATTTCACCGCTATAGAAAACACCTGTTTTACCTATGGGTCTTGTTACTACGTCTAGAGCTAGTTCAGGGAGTCTGACATCTGTCTGGTAGAACTCATTTGCTTGGAATCGAGACCAAAGGCTAGCAACAGCATTGGGGAAGATCTTTTGAAAATTAAATATATTATCGGGTTGTGGGTCCAAACGAAATTCTTCAGGAAAAAAATCTTCATGGAAATACTGATCGCTCGTTTTGTTAATATCTATGTCTAAATAAAATTTTGAATCCTCTTGATTGTCGAATTCTATCCTGTGCTGTAAATTGACTCGATACCTATCGGGTTCGATATGTTCATCCCTCGTTCGATTGTTATGGGTTAATGATGAGTCCCGGTCATTTGCATAATAGGATTTAAATTGACCAAAGTTTTTGTTATTTTTATACTTTTGAGATTTAAGGTCTAACCCTCCTGCGATCCCTCGTGATGACCTAAAGTCTAAATGATATGTTGCGAGAGTTTTGTCTCCTAGCATCATCCCATATTTGTTCAGTAGGAAAGTGCCCCAACTATTTTTATATCCAGGTAAAAATTGATAACTTTGTTCGGCATCCAAAGGCTGCGATAAATATGGCAGCCAGAACACTGGAACCTTTCCCGCATACACGGTCATATTATTAAATATGATACGGCGTTTTTCTTTTGGTCCGTTGAGTCCAACTATTTTAACTTCTTTGGCTTTGATCTGATAGTTTGGATTAGCACTATCATGAGTAGTAATGATCGAAGAATGCATTGAAATTTTATCAAGTTCTTGGATTTCACTTTCAAGATTTCCTGTCTTATAGAACATGGGTGCTAATCCGCTCCTTAATTCATCTGCTTTGATTTCACCGGTGTTGATGTTATAAATTGCAGCATCACCTTTATGAACAAGTTCACCTTGGTAAATTGAAACATTGCCTTCTATATAGACGTCCCCAGATGATACGTGATATTCGGCCTGCTCTGCATAGAGCTGAGTGTTCCCGCAACTAATGTGGGCATCTCCCTTGGCTGTTGCTATTCCTGTATCGTGATTATATGAGGTTTCGGCTCCATGAATATCTATACTCTCACCCAGTTTTAGATCTAAAGTTTTAGAGCGAGCTGATAATGAAGGTGAAAAATGTATTAAAAGCGTCGCAATAGCCAAAAATAAGTGCGTTATACGATTATTTATGTGTTTTTGCACTGAGGGGTATAGGAGATCTTTAATTTTTTTATAAATTTAGACGCATTTAATAGTTTAGTAAAATAAATAGAATAATTGAGGGTTGTATCTGCTCTCGCTGAGATTTTTTTTTAAAAAACTACAAAAAAGCTCTGATAACGAAGTAGATACTTCTTTTGCTGATTACTGAATCTTAGGAAAGCATATTCCTTTTAAGCTCGGCTTTTTCAAAGCTTCCAGCATTTTCAAAGCTTCTTTGTCCAATTTTTCATCATTTATTTTATTTAATGCCTCCCTGAAGGGGATCTTTGAGAAAAATACAGCACGATAGAGTTTTTTGATTTCTGATCGAGTAGTAGGATTCATTCCCGCACGGCGCAATCCAATGGTGTTTAATCCTATAAGGCGGTTCTTTTGGCTGGCTGTGCAGTAAGGTGGAATATCTTTTGTGATCGTGGAATTGCCTTGAGCTAAGCAAAGATCCCCCAAATGAACAAACTGATGGAATACAGCTCCCCCTCCTAAGAAGGTTCCAGTGCCAATAATTACATGCCCACCCAGAAGACAATTATTGGCAATGGTGTTCCGATCGCCCATCTTAACATCATGACCGACATGACTGCCAGTCATGAGAAAGTTTTCATTTCCCAACTGGGTCCAACCTCCTTTTTCAGTACCACGATGAATAGTCGTTAGTTCACGGATATTATTTTTTTCTCCTATTTTCACTCCGCTTTGATTGGAAGGATCAAAGGAAGTGTCTTGAGGTTCTGATCCAATTATTGAACCTCGTCCAATACTAGTTTCCTTACCGATTTCAACTGATCCGCAAATTTGAGCATGCTCACCAATCTTACAGTCGCGTTCGATACTCGCCCCAGATTCAATGATAGCGTAGGCTCCAATTTGGACTGATTCTTCAATTCTAGCTTTGGGATCAATAATTGCTGTCGAATGAATCATTACACAGAATTGAATAATTCAGAAGAGCTTAGCATTTGCAATCATCAAAGAGAGTTTCCAAATAATTTGTTATCTGTATTAGACCTTTTTGGTGCGAGCTATCTGTCAAATCTACCAAATGTTCTTTCGCTTGAGACAGTATCTCTTTCCCGGTCAATACTGCACGTTGAATTGCTCCATCATAGTCTGCGATTCCTGCAAGTGTATTAACATCAATAGGTTCTTTTAATAAGAGCCGTTCATTGAGTTTTTCTCTCTGAGTCTTAGTGCCTGAGGCAATTAAATTTAATACCGGTAAGGTAAGTTTCCCTTTTGTGAGATCAGTGCCGAGTGTTTTTCCTGCGCTTTCTTCCTTACCGATTAGATCAACACAATCATCATATATTTGATATGCTGTACCAACTTTCATACCAAAATCATATAATTGTTTTTGAATTTCTTTGCTGGCTCCCGACAACCTTGCTCCCAATTCAGTTGACACAGCAAAGAGTGATCCAGTCTTTGATTCAATCATGTGAAAATATTCTTCCCGCGTGAGAGTCAGATCGAATCTTCTTTGAGTTTGAAGTATTTCTCCCTGGCACACGGCCGAAGCGGCATTAGCGACAGATCTGCAAACATCAGGGTCCTCAAATTTTGTGGCTAATTCGAGAGCTCTAGCAAAGAGGCAGTCTCCAAGAAGAACACTGAGGGAAGGTCCCCACTTAGCACTTACTGTGGGCATCTCCCGTCGGATTTTTGCATCATCCATTATGTCGTCATGGATTAGCGTTGCTAAGTGCACAAGTTCGACAACAGAACCAATTTCTAGATGCTTATTTGTAATTTCTCCAGTCGCGCCTCCAGCCAATATTGCAAGGGCAGGCCTAATTCTTTTGCCGCTTATATCGCAAACATAGCTGACATACCCCTGGACTCCAGGATCGAACGATTTGGCCTGTTCTCGAATGAGCGCATCAACTTTAATGAGATCATCCGAAACGAGTTCAAAAGGGAAGAGTAGGCTGTCAGGTAGATGACTGCTATTCTCTTTTGGGGTTTTGGTATTATTAGGTCTCAAATGATTAGTTTTGAGGATTCACTTTGTGTCGCATTTTTCAAGGAATTTCGTCATTAAAATGAAAATTTATTACTTCGCTTTATACGGCACGATCATGAATTTGGATCAAAGAATAAGAAATTAGTTGTATTGATTTAACCTATCCTAAATTATGACTATATGGGAATTGATTCT
>Ga0209403_10002534_pt1 | contig 21695 bp, 21 predicted proteins | sample ArcticOcean_MG_C_8_FD_187440 | JGI IMG/M metagenome (GOLD analysis project Ga0209403, IMG submission 187440) | Marine microbial communities from western Arctic Ocean - ArcticOcean_MG_CB11_86 (SPAdes) (version 2) | ecosystem: Environmental > Aquatic > Marine > Oceanic | place: Arctic Ocean... | reverse complement strand
AAATAATGGACTAAAACATTATTCTGTTGCTATGATGTCAGGTACTTTATATGAAATGGATGCAATGACAATGCAAATTTCACGAACGATGTCCACAGCATCACCCAAAATGAGTAATCATAGTTCCCATAATATGAAAAAAATGGACCATAGTAAAATGAATATGGGTATGAAGAAGAATGGTGAAATGGCTAAGATGGATCATAAGATGCCACCAGAGAAACCGACATGGGTATATCCGCATCCAAATGATAATCTAATTTATGTAGTTAATAATGGTACGGATAATGTGGTTGAAATTGATCTAAAGAAATGGAAGGTTATACGAACCTTTAAAACAGACAAGGCTCCTTATAATTGTGAAGTGAGTCGAGATGGAAATCACCTAGTTGTTACTTATAAAGGTGCTGCCAAAACAGGGGTCTGGGATCTTAAAACAGGAAAAGAAATAGCAAAGTTTAACAATACGCGCAAAGTAACGCACGGTGTTGTTATATCACCAGATAATCGTTATGCATTTGTTTCAGTTGAAGGAATAGGTAAAGAACCTGGGGCGGTTGAAATTTTTGATTTAAAAGAATTAAAACCGGTAGCCATTGCTGAAATAGGCAAACAAGCGGGTGGCCTAGCTTTTTGGAAAATGGAAAATTAGTCTATAGGGTCTTTTCTATTTTTCTTCTCTAGAAGTACCAGTCATACTAAGAACAATTTCTGTACTCTCTTTAAATGAAGCATGCTGAATAGTAGTAGCTTTATAAAAATAATATAGTGTTAGTAAATAAAGCACGTGAAACCACCATTCAGATATTTGACCACTTGTATTTAACTTAATAAAAAAAACTCCATCTACAATTACCATTGCAATGAAAAGCATAGTTACCATCATTGTGGGAGGGTAAAGCTTTCTTTTTATAGCAAACATTTGTTTGTAAAGATTATCTCCAAGTTCAGGGTGAGTTTCAAGATATTCTCTAATATTAACCCCTGTACCAACAAAAAAGAACATAACCAATGTTTGACCAGCAATAAAAATAATGCTGATAATTAAATCCAGCGTTATATGATTTTGAGCCCAAATATTAAAATAATGATTTAAGCCAATTAATGTAAGCCCAATGCCCGAAAGAGCAATCAATATGTATGAAAAAATCATGAAGAACCACATTTTATAACCTAAACATTAAAATGGAAATAAATACAATCACCATCACACACAATATAATCTTTTCCCTCTAGTTGAGACAAGCCTGCGTCCTTAACTTTTTTTTCTGAACCATGAATAATAAGGTCAGCATATTTAATAACCTCTGCTTTAATAAAGCCTCTCTGAAAATCAGTATGAATTTCACCTGCAGCTTCTGGAGCCGTTGCCCCTTCTTTGATTGTCCATGCCCTTACTTCACTTGGTCCACCTGTAAAATAAGTTTCTAAGCCCAATAACTTAAAGCTGGCATGAATTAATTTATTAAGTCCAGGTTCAGTCAAATTATATTCATCTATGAAAATAATTTTTTCATCTTCATTCAACAAAGCTATTTCTTGTTCTATTTTTCCACATAAGATTATAGCTTGATTAGACTCTTTTTTAGCAAAATCAAAAAGGGCTTGAGTATGTAAACTCTTAGTGGTTTGAAGAATTTCATTTTCATCGACATTAGCAACATAGAGAATTGGTTTTTGAGTAAGAAGAAAAATATTTTTTATAATTTCTAATTCTTCTTCGACTGCATCAAAAGTTCTTGCCATTTTCCCCAAATCACAGTGAGCTTTTAATCTTAAAATAATAGCCAGTTCTTTTTGAGCTTTCTTTTCTTTTTTAGCCAGCTTGTTTAATCTGTAAACACTTTTTTCCAAGGTTTCTAGATCTGCCAGCAAAAGCTCAGTTTCAATAAGCTCAGCATCTCGAACAGGATCTATACTCCCTTCTACATGTGTAATATTTTCATCTTCAAAACACCTTACTACATGAACTATTGCTGATACTTGTCTGATTTGACTTAAGAATTTATTTCCTAGGCCTTCCCCCTTACTTGCACCTTTAACTAGTCCTGCAATATCAGTGAATTCAACGGATGCTGGTGTTACTTTTTCCGGATTAAATATATTTTTAAGCTTGGCAAGTCTGAGGTCAGGTAGAGGAACAATCCCTATGTGGGGCTCAATTGTGCAAAATGGATAATTTTCTGCAGGCACAGAAGATTCAGTAAGTGCATTAAAAATTGTAGATTTACCAACATTGGGTAATCCGACAATACCACAGCGTAGCGCCATAATAAATCCTAGTTGTAATAAGTTATATTTTTAGAAAGAACTAAAAAGGATCTGTTGCCGGATCTTCACCATAGTCCCAAGTTAAAGTTTCAAATAGACCAACTTGAAGATCTTTGGCGAAATAAATAGCTTTGTCCTTTACCTTTAAAACAGCATCACCCCAAACCATATGAGTTGGACGGGTAATGAATTTTTTTATGTCAATATGATAAGTAATTTTTTTATGAAATGGTCGAACCTGCCCTTTAAACTTTAATTCTTTAACGCCCAGAGCACGTCCCTTTCCTTCTCCTCCAATCCATGTAAGAAAAAATCCAATCAACTGCCAAAAGCCATCCAAGCCTAAGCAACCTGGCATAACGGGATCCCCTTTAAAATGGCAGTCAAAAAACCAAAGGGCCTGATCAATATCAAGCTCAGCTTTTATTTCTCCTTTGCCATATTTTCCACCTTCATCAGAGATGTGTAGAATGCGATCTATCATTAACATAGGTGGAGCAGGAAGCTTTCCCTTATCAACGCCAAATAATTTTCCTAACCCACTATTAATTAGATCTTCTTTTGTAAAGCTCGCTCTACGCGACATAATTAACTCCTTAACAATATCTTAATTTAACTTATTTAGATAATTAATTTAATAATCATTTCTATCTCATTTTTTTGATGGAATTGTCTGCCTAAATTAAGTCTTTAAATTTGGAGAAATAAAATGTCTGATTGGGTATTATTATTAGGAGGCTCTACTGGACACGGAGCTGCAACTGCAAAAAAATTAGCCAAAGATGGATACGGTATTATTGCGTTTCATTTTGATAGAGGTGAAGCAAAAAAAATAGCACAAGAAACGATTGATCAAGTAAATGATCTAACAAATGGGCGATGTCATTATTTCAATACAAATGCTGCATCGGAAGAAACAATTGATAAATATTTACCGGAAATTCAAAAGATTACAAATGGCAAGCCATTAAAGCTTTTACTTCATTCTATTGCATTTGGAACTACTACAAATTTCTTTGGTGAAAAGCCAGTAACACAGCGTCAGATGGATATGACAATACATGTCATGGGTAATTCATTGCTTTATTGGACGCAAAAACTTTTTGGCGAAGGATTGCTCGGCAAGGGTTCTCGCGTAATGGGTTTAACAAGTGAAGGGAATTATTTGGCGATGGAGGGCTATGGTCCTGTTAGCGTCGCTAAAGTTGCAATGGAAGCAATAATACGTCAAATTGGTTGGGAGCTGGGACAACATGGAATAACTGCAAATGCTGTTCAGGCAGGAATAACACCAACCAGAGCGCTGACTAAAATTACCGATCGATGGGAAGAATGGATTGAAAGTACAAAATCAAGGAATCCAATGCGTAGAACAACAATGCCGGAAGATGTAGCTGGAACAATTTCGATGTTGTTAAAGCCAGAAGCTGACTTTATTAACTGCTCAATAATATATTGTGATGGCGGCGAACACCGCTCGGGGACTATTTAGTTTAAAAAATTATGAGTTGGAGTTTTCTAAACGAGCTCTTTGTTTAATGAGCTTAACTAATTCATAATGACTTTTAGTTGGTTGCATTTGAAAACAAGTCTCTGCTTCTTTTAAAGCATAATCCCACCAACCTTTTTTTGTGTACATTAATGATAGGTTATAGTGCGCTTGGCTAAGCGCTTGAAAATCTTCTCTCTCTAAACGTTGATGAATTTCTGGATATAATCTAGTTACTTCTTTAAATTCTAGGATGGCCTCTTCAACAAGACCTTTTTGTGCATACCATTTGCCAAGTTCTAAATGTCGTTGCGGATCTTCTTTACAACCACTAATAATAAGTGTTATAAATAATAATATGAGTCCTTTTGTAATACTATTCTTCATTTTGAGTAAACAAAATTGCAGTTTGTATCGTCAGAATTCCAAGAGAAACATTTACTGATTTGATTCTATTTTATTTTTAGTTGAAAGAAAAAGAATCGCCCCAAGGAGCAGTATGGCTCCAAACAATTGAACAGGTGACATAATTCTACCACGTAGATACCAATCGATGGCCACTGCAGATAAAGGCCAAAAAAGTTCATAAAGAGTTACATGAGAAGCTGGTAAATGATTTAGTCCATAATAATAAATAAAAAGCGCTAAAGAACCCGTGCTTAAAACAATAATAACTATATATTTCCAGTGTGTAAGGTTCACTTGATTAATAGCTTCTAATTGACCAGTCGAAATAAGTATAAAAAATGTTATCACTGCAGTAACTGTTAATCGAAGTGATGTAACTGTTTCAAAAGATAATCGATTTAAAGCATGTTTCCCAAGCACAGTGGAGCTCCCCCAGCTAAAAGCAGCAAGTAAAGATAAAAGAGCTGCAATAATTGTTTTATCACTCCATTCACTTAGGGGTTGATTGCCAAACGTAACAAAATATCCGCCTATTATAGCTATAACGGCTAAACTTAGAAAACGTGCGGTTATTTTTTCTTTAAGAATAACCGAGGCCAACGCAATAGCAAAAATAGGCTGGAATTTTTGTAATAAAACCACAACAGAGAGATCTATATAATTAACATAGCTTAATGCCTTTGTATAAAAAAAAGTACCTAAAATTCCACCACAAACACTTATCCACAAAACAGATATCCAACCACGTTGACGTAAAGAAGAAACCTCCCGCCATCCTTTTAATAAAAGAGGAAAAAATATTATAGCACCAATTAAGTGTTCTAAAGCAACAATGAGGAATGAAGGAAGGTTATACAGATTTTGTCTAAGTATTCCATCAAAACTCCATAGTATAGCTGCTAAAATAACGGCTAATGCGGGTAAGTATTTTTTCATAATAATAATAAACTATATAATATTTGAAAACTAATTATTTACTATGCTTGGCCACCAAATGAAGAAGGACTTGAAAGGTCAATTCCAAAAGATTGAATGGCAATGTTCCATATTTGTTCAGCTGGGATATTAAAAATAAAATCAGGTGAAGTATCTTGAACAAGCCAATCGCCATTTTCAATTTCATGCTCTAATTGGCCAGCAGACCAACCAGCATGACCTAAAAATAAACGATTATTATCTGATTTTTTATTTTTCAGCATATCTAATAATGTTTCTTTATCACTTGAAATAAAAAAATCATCTGAAATTTTAATTGATTTTTCTGAATAAATTTTCTCGCTATGAAGTAGAATCCCCCTTTCAATTAAAACAGGACCTCCAAAATATACAGTGGAAACTGCGTTTAATATTTCATCTGATTTTTCATTCATATCATCATATAATTCTTTTAAATCTTTTTTGTGAAATATTTTATTAATTATTAATCCCATTGCCCCTTTTTTATCATGCTCGCACATGAAAATAACAGAGTTCCCAAAAAGTGGATCATTTATATGAGGCATAGAAATTAGTATATGATTAATAATAGAATTCATATCTAATGTTATGTCTTTGTGAGGCTTAATGCTATAAAAATTTCTTAAATATTCTGTAAATGGCTTTTTGAACCCGTGTTAATTAAGTCGTAAATTCTCGGTCTGCCCAAATTCACAATAGAAAAACATAATATTTAAATAATGAAAAAAAAATTAGATAAAATAATTATAAAAGGAGCTCGTCAACATAATCTAAAAAATATAGATGTTGATATTACTCGAAATAAATTAGTTGTTATAACAGGACTATCTGGTTCTGGGAAATCTTCTCTCGCATTTGATACATTATACGCCGAAGGTCAACGTAGATATGTTGAGTCGCTTTCATCTTATGCCAGGCAATTCCTAGGACTAATGGAAAAACCTGACATGGATTATATTGAAGGGCTTTCACCTGCAATATCCATTGAACAAAAATCATCAGCTAGGAACCCCAGATCAACAGTAGGGACTGTAACAGAAATACATGACTATCTAAGATTACTATATGCACATATTGGCAAGCCGCATTGTTGGAAATGTGATAAACCCATTCAAAGGCAAACGGTTCAGCAAATTGTTGACACGATTTCAAAATTTGAGAAAGGTTCAAAAATTTACGTTTTAGCTCCTGTAGTACGTGGACGAAAAGGACAACATAAGGGGGTCTTTGAAGAGGTAAGAAAAGAAGGGTTCCTGCGCGTTAGAGTTGATGGCTCAATTCGTCCGCTTGATGGGAAACTAAGTCTAGAAAAAAATAAAAAACATTCAATCGAAGTCGTAATTGACCGGCTTGTCTTGGAAGGAGATTATTTAGAGAGATTGACAGAGTCTGTTGAGCTGTCATTAAGAATTGGTTCCGGCTTAACCATTGTACATGAACTACCAAAGAATGATCACTTATTCAGCGAACATTTTGCATGCCCTCATTGTGAAGTATCAATGGAGGAAATTTCTCCAAGAATGTTTTCGTTTAACTCGCCATATGGGGCATGTACACATTGTGATGGCCTTGGCTCACATATGGATATTGATCCAGATTTGGTTGTCCCTGATAAATCTAAATCATTAATTCAAGGAGGAATCGCACCCTTGGGGGAACAACCAAGAGGAAATTGGTATGGTAGCATACTTAAAAGTCTATCAAAATATTATAATTTTAAATTCACAACACCCTGGTATAAGCTAGATACTGATATTCGAACTATTCTTCTAATGGGCACTGGAAGTACAAAGGTGAAAATGGAATATTCATCCGAAAGATGGAGTGGTACTTACACCGGTGGATGGGAGGGTGCTATCCCCAATTTGATGAGACGCTACAAACAAACTAAATCAAATCATATTAGAGACTGGATAGAGCAATTTATGAGAATGAGAGCTTGTCCAAAATGTAATGGGTCTAGGTTAAAGCCAGAGTCAAGAGCAGTAACCATTGATAGTAAAAGTCTTGGCGAAATATCATCTTATTCTATAAAGAATATAAAAACATTTTTTAATAATTTAAAATTAGGTACTAATGAGGCTACAATTGCTGAGCAAATTTTAAAAGAAGTTCAAGAAAGGTTGACCTTCCTTGTTGATGTTGGTCTTGACTATCTAACATTAGACCGTTCTGCAACTACTCTTTCTGGAGGTGAAGCTCAAAGAATTCGGCTTGCAACTCAAATTGGTAGTCAATTAGTTGGAGTTCTTTACATTCTCGATGAACCCTCAATTGGTCTTCATCCTAGAGATAATGGTCGCTTACTAAATTCTTTAAAAAAATTAAGAGATCTTGGAAACTCAATAATTGTTGTTGAGCATGACCAAGAAACAATGGAATCTGCTGATCAATTAATTGATATTGGTCCGGGTGCTGGAGAACATGGAGGCGAAATTATTTTCTCTGGTCCTCCAAATAAAATTTTAAAAGTTAAAGAATCAATAACAGGACAATATTTATCTGGTATTAGATCTATTCCAATTCCAGAAGAGCGAAGGTCTGGGAATGGTAAAGCTTTGTCCGTTTTTGGAGCTTGTGGAAATAACTTGAAAAAAATTGATGTTGTGTTCCCTTTGGGTAAAATGATTGGTGTTACGGGAGTTAGTGGATCAGGCAAAAGTACATTAGTAAATGAAACAATATTTCCAATTTTATCTAAAGAATTAAACAATGCTAGAGCTTACCCTTTGTTTTTTGATTCTATTGAAGGTTTAGAATATTTAGATAAGGTTATTCAAATTGATCAAAAACCTATTGGGCGAACACCCAGATCAAATCCCGCTACTTATACTGGTGTTTTTACATTTATTAGAGATTTGTTTTCTCAATTACCAGACTCAAAAATACGAGGCTATAAACCAGGACGATTTTCATTCAATGTAAAAGGTGGTAGATGCGAATCCTGTGAAGGTGACGGCATTATTAAAATTGAAATGAACTTTTTACCTGACGTATATGTTACTTGTGAAGTATGCAAAGGTAATCGCTATAACAGAGACACTTTAGAAATAAAATATAAAGGCAAAAATATTGCAGATATATTAAATATGTCAGTAGAAGAATCAACCGTATTCTTTAAAAATATACCTCAAGTAATGAAAAAGCTAACTACTTTGAATGATGTTGGTTTAGGATATATTCGCTTAGGTCAGCAAGCGACCACTCTTTCTGGCGGAGAGGCTCAACGAATTAAGTTGGCCACTGAATTATCTCGCGTTTCAAAAGATAGAACATTTTATATTCTAGATGAGCCAACAACCGGGTTGCATTTTGAAGATGTAAAATTACTCTTAGGCGTTCTTCAAAGATTAGTGGACCGAGGGCACACTGTGGTTGTAATCGAACATAATTTAGATGTGATTAAAAGCGCTGATTGGGTAATAGACCTTGGCCCAGAAGGCGGAGAAGAAGGAGGAAAATTACTTTTTTCGGGAACTCCAGAAAATTTATTAAATTATAAAGGCTCTTATACAGGATTATTTTTAAACATGTCAATTAATAGTAAGTTGAGTAAATGATGCAATCACCAAAAGATTTAAAACAATATTATCCCTATTGGGAAATAATAAAAGACATTATTGATCAATCAATTGATATCATGTTAAATCTTCGTCAATCAGGACACCCTGGTGGATCTAGATCAAAAGTTCATGGTATGGTTACTACATTACTCTCTGGAGCAATGCGATGGGATATTCGTGATGCTGGCAAAATATTTTCAGACCGATATGTCCTTGTTGCCGGTCACACGAACCCAGTTGTTTATGCCACTTTAGCTGTTTTAAATGAAGCGTTAAGAATTAAGTATAATCAAACTAAGGACTCCAAATATCTTCATTTTAAAGGAGAAGAATTCCAATTAACTTGGGAAGATCTTCTTACTCTTCGAAATAAGGGCGGACTGCCTGGTCATGCAGAGATGGAAGGGAAAACTTTATTTTTCAAATTTAATACGGGTCCAAGTGGCCACGGTTCTCCGCCAGCAGCAGGCGAAGCCTTAGCCTTAAAATTAGCTAAGGCATCGGAAGTAAAAGTATTTGCTTTTGAAGGTGAAGGCGGATTTACATCTGGCGCATCCCATGAGACTATTAATTCAGCCTGGGGGCTTGGCCTTGGGAACCTAGTGTATTTTATGGACTGGAATGATTTTGGTATTGACGCAAGGCCTTTTAGCTCTATTGTTTATGGAACACCGGTAGAATGGTTTGGTTCACATGGTTGGCATGTTGAAGGAACTATGAATGGGGAAAGTTGGAGCGAATTAACGGAGGCATATTATAGACTACTTATAGAAAAATCTGACCCTAATACTCCTAAAGTGATTTATGCTAAAACAACAAAGGGACGAGGTTATCACAAAATTGATTATGCTAGCCATGGAGCAGCCCATAAACGAAATTCTGAATTATTTTGGAGAACCAAACAAGACTTCTCAGAAAAATACAATGTTGATTTTTACAAGTTTGGCGAGCAAGAAGCAAAATCAAAAGATGGTCAAATAGAACAAGCCATATCATATTTTAATTCAGTTTTCTCAGTAATGAACTCTAATCAAGGCCTAATAGACTATCTGGCAGATACACTTCTTTCTTTGGGAGATTCAGTCCCAACAAAAATTGAGACGTGTAAAATAACAGTTAAAAACCCATCAAAAGATAAAAAAATATTTGATGTTAACAGCTTACCTGACGATTTGTTTGTTCCACCTGGTGAAAAAGCACCAAATAGAGTTGGATTTTCAAAATACGCAAGTTATATAAATACAGTATCAATTAAAGAGTATGGTAGGCCATTGGTAATAGCAATGAGCGCAGACCTTGCAGATTCCACAAACATATCTGGTTTTGCAAAAAGTTATGATGGAAAAGAGGATATGGGTTTATTTGATAAAACTGAAAATCCAGACAGTCCCCTTATGCCCCAAGGAATTACAGAGTTTGCAAATTCTGGCATGTTAGCTGGATTAGCTACAGTGAACTTTAATGAAGATCCTTACGAAGAATTTAACGGGTTCTATGGCGCAATGAGCACGTATGGTTCTTTTTCTTATTTAAAATATGGTCCAATTCGCTTATTTAGCCAAATTGCTCAAGATTCAAATTTAAAAGTTGGGAAATTAATTTGGGTTGCAGGACATTCTGGCCCTGAGACTGCTGAAGACAGTCGAACACATTTTGGAATATTTGCCCCCGGAGTCACTCAATTATTTCCTGATGGACACGTTATTAATTTGCATCCGTGGGAGCACAATGAGGTAGCACCCGCACTTGCTGCAGCAATGTCAACAGATGTACCAGTAGTTGCATTGCACTTAACACGCCCACCTGTCATTATACCAGATCGTAAGGCATTAGGGATGGCCTCTTATAAAGAAGCCGCTAAGGGTGCATATATTATTAAAAATTATGATGAAGATAGACTCCAAGAAGGAGTAGTTATTGTTCGCGGAACAAGTTCAACGAGCTCTTTAGTCTCTATTTTACCAAAAATAATAAAAGAAGGCCCAAATGTAAAAATAGTTGCAGCTATTTCATGGGAGTTATTTAAGGCACAAAACAAAGAATATCGTGAGTCTGTCATTTCAGAGAATGAATGGATGGATGCGATGGTAATAACGAATGGAGCTATAAGGTTAATGCATAAATGGATAGCTAATCGAATAGTTGAAGAATACAGTATGAGTCCTGACTTTGATAATCAATGGAGAACTGGTGGATCACTTGATGAAATCATTGCTGAATCAAAATTAGATTCGGAAAGTGTTTGGAATGGGATCATAAAATTTACTTCAGAACGAGAAAAAAGATTAGAAGCTCTTCGTATTTCTATTCCAAAATAAATAGTCTAAAATTTGACGACCCCCCCTTCATTTTTGTACCTTCCAACCCCGATAATGATCTATTTATTTTATTTAAAGCCAAAAATATGACCGAAATTCATATAAATGACCCTCAACCCTTTGATGATGATTTAGTTGTAGAAAAATCATTACGCCCAAACCAAATGGATGAATTTATTGGGCAAAAAGAGGTGGTAAATAGTCTAAAGCTATATATTGAAGCAGCTAAAAATCGAAACGAGGCGCTAGACCATGTTCTTTTATTTGGTCCCCCAGGGTTAGGCAAAACAACCCTTTCTAATATTATTGCAAAAGAACTAGGGGTGAATGTAAAACAAACATCCGGCCCAGTACTTGATAGAGCAGGAGACCTAGCTGGTCTTTTAACAAACCTTCAAGGAAAAGATGTTTTCTTTGTTGACGAGATTCATAGGCTCAATTCAGTAGTAGAGGAATATCTTTATTCAGCAATGGAGGATTATCGTATTGAAATTATGATCGATAAAGGTCCAAGCGCTAGAACCGTTCAACTAAATATAGAACCATTTACACTGGTTGGCGCAACAACACGACTGGGTAACCTAACTTCCCCTTTAAGAGATAGATTTGGGGTTGTTCTACGTGTGGATTATTATAATGCAAAAGATCTTTTTCATATTCTAGTGCGGTCTGCAAAAATATTGGAAGTTGAAATAGATGATTCAGGAGCTATGGAGCTCGCAAGGCGATCGCGCGGAACACCAAGAATTGCCAATAGAATTTTGAGAAGAACACGAGATTTTGCACAAGTTAAGGCAGATGGCAAAATTGATGAAAGCGTTGCTAAAGCATCACTGAAGTCATTAGGAATTGATGAGTTTGGACTTGATGATATGGATCGAACTATTTTAACAGTAATAATAGATAAATTCAATGGTGGTCCTGTTGGTGTGAGCTCACTCTCTGTTGCTGTAAGTGAAGATTCTGCAACGATTGAAGATGTTTATGAACCCTATTTAATTAAAGAAGGCTTTATTCAGCGAACCAACCGAGGCCGAATTGCTCAAGAGCTGGCCTATAAATTGCTGGGTAAAACAATTACAAAAAAACAACAAAGGTTATTTGAATGATTGAAAAGAAAAAAAAATGGAAACTTGCGGATTTTGATTATCCGCTACCCGAAAAATATATTGCACAATATCCGGCAAAAAGGCGTGATCTATCGAAGCTTATGGTTATTCATAAAGATACAGGAGAAATTGAACATAAAATATTTTCTAACTTACCTGAATATTTACGCAAGAATGATCTTCTCATAACAAATAATACAAAAGTATTCCCTGCAAGACTTTATGCGAGCAAGGATCGTACGGACGCAAAAGTGGAGGTCTTCTTGCTCCGAGAATTAGAAAATGACCTTTGGGAAGTTATGGTTCGCCCTGCAAGAAAAGTCCGAATTGGAAATAAACTAATGTTTACTAAAGATGTGTATTGTGATGTTATAGATAATACTATTTCTGGTGGGCGTGTAGTAAGGTTTGAATATGAAGATCAGAATATATATGATGTTATAGATAAAGTTGGTATTTCACCACTCCCCCCCTACATTAAAAGAGAATCAGAGCCTAAAGACAAAATACGATATCAGACGGTCTTTGCTGAAAGAAGAGGTGCGGTTGCAGCCCCAACTGCGGGGCTACATTTTACCGAAGGTTTGATAAGTAGAATTCATGAAAAAGGCACAAAAACGGCCCATACAACTCTACATATTGGTCTTGGTACATTTCGCCCTGTTCAAGTAGAAGATCTAAATCGCCATCAAATGGATTCTGAATATTTTGAGGTGGACCCAAAAACAGCTTTGGCTATAAATGAAACAAAGAAAAAACGTAAACGTGTAATTGCAGTAGGTACTTCAACTGTACGCTCTCTTGAAACTGTTGCTGTTTCCGGCTTTCAGGTTTCACCTAAAAGAGGTTGGACGGATAAATTTATTTATCCACCATACCAATTTAAAATGGTTGATGGTCTCATTACAAACTTTCATCAGCCAAAAAGCACATTGCTCATGATGGTTTCAGCTTTTGCAGACCCTGCTTTAATTATGAAGGCTTATAGAGAAGCCAAGAAGCATAATTATCGATTTTTGAGCTATGGTGATGCGATGCTAATTCTTTAATCGCTAAAGAAAATTATTAAATGAATATAACTGCTATTATACCTGCCGCAGGAAGCGGTGAGCGTTTTGGGGGTAAAAAACAGCTTAAAGCACTTGATAGGCGACCTTTGATATTTCATACTATACAGCCATTTATTAATTCAGACTTAATAAATGAAGTTATAATTGTAGTACCTCAAAATGATGTTAAACAAGTAAATCGTGATTTTAAATCTGCAATTTCATCAAAAAAGATTAAAGTAGTAGCTGGAGGTGACACAAGACAACAATCTGTAAATAATGGATTAAAAATAGCCGATAAAAAATCTAAATTGATTTGTGTACATGATGGGGTACGGCCTTTTGTGACAGTCGCCTTAATAGAAAAAGTCATAGAAGCATCTAGAGGGCATGACGGAGCCATCTTAGCTCAACCATCCTCTGATACGATTAAAAAAGTCATGGGAGACCAAATACTAGAGACACTTCCAAGAGAAACAATTTGGAGAGCTCAAACACCCCAAGTTTTTTCAAGATCTGCACTTGAGGAAGCAATTGAAATTGCTATTAATGATAAACTTGAAGGGACAGATGAATCATCTATTTTAGAGAAAATTGGTTATCAAATTGGTTTTATTGAGGGGTCATCTTTAAATATTAAAATTACAACAAAAGAAGATTGGATATTTGCGAAAGCAATTTATCAAGAATTAAATGATTAAAGTTGGTATAGGCTATGATGCGCATCAGCTTTCAAAAGGAGAGCGCTTTGTAATCGGAGGAGTTGAAATTCCATATGAATATGGTTCTCTTGGACATTCAGATGGCGATGTCTTAATTCATGCAATTGTGGACTCACTATTAGGAGCCGCAAACCTTGGCGATCTTGGTAAGCTTTTTCCAAGTAGCGAAAAAAAATGGAAAGATTCGGATAGTTTAAATTTTTTAGAGATCACTATTGATATGTTGGAGTCAGCAGGGTATGAAATTGTACATATTGATTCAATAATTATTCTCCAAACCCCCATGGTGTCAGAGTTCATTCCTCAAATGAAAAATCAAATTTCTAAAGCAATAAATCTAAAAGAATCTCAAATATCAATCAAAGCTACAACCACTGATTACCTTGGATACATAGGAGAATCAAAAGGATTAGCTGCGCAAAGTATAGCAACAATAAAAAATAAATAAAAATGGGGCTTATTTGTCCATCTCATAGCAAAGTTAATATTGGATTAAAAGTACTTAGCCAAAGGGATGATGGTTATTATAATATACATACCATCTTCCAAGAATTAAATTTTGGTGATTCAATCTATATTGAAAAAAAAGACCATGGTTGTAAAATCATTTCCAATGTTGATTGGATTCCTACTGATAAATCTAATATTTGTTTCAAAGCATACATTGCTATAAAAAAAGAATTTTCTGAAGTAGAAGGAATTCATATTAAAATTGATAAAAAAATTCCTATTGGTAGTGGTTTAGGTGGTGGGTCAGCAAATGCTGGAGCATTGCTAAAGGGAATTAAGAAACTATATAAACTTGGGGCTACTGAAAGTACGCTTGAGAAAATTGGTGGCACAATAGGTGCTGATGTCCCTTTTTTTATTAAAGGCAAGACACAACTTGGAGAAGGTGTTGGAAATAAATTAACGCAAATATCTAAAACTTTAATGGGTACCTATTTATTAGTAATTCCTGAAATATCTGTAAGTACAGAATGGGCATATTCGGTAATCAAAAATAAATTGAATCATCAAGATAAAAAAGCTAACTTCTCAAGCTTTTTTAATGGAGATTATTCTTCATTAAAGTTTTTTGAGAATGATTTTGAACGGATCGTGATTCCAGCATATCCGGAGATTGGCGCCATTAAGAATAATTTGCTTAAGCTAGGCGCCCGGTTTGCCAGTCTGTCGGGCAGTGGCTCGACTGTGTATGGGATTTTTGACGATGAAGCTTCTGCTAAAGAAGCTGAGTTATCTTTCTACCCTTCACATCAGACCATTCTGGCAAAGCCCACTTAACACTTAAATACTTGAATCACGTTTAGAATTATTATTAAATAATTTTTGGGGCGTGGTCTAAAGGTAGGACACCTGGTTTTGGTCCAGGCAGTCGGGGTTCGATTCCCTGCGCCCCAGCAGAAAAAATTACTATGAAAGAAAAACTAAAAATATTCAGTGGACGTAGCAATCCTTTCCTTGCTAAAAAGATTGCTAAATCTTTAGGTAGAGAATTAGGACACCTTAACATTAAAACTTTTTCAGATGGCGAGTTATGGATCAAATTTGAAGAAAATATACGTGGTTGTGATGTTTTTATAATTCAACCAACAAATAGCCCTGCTGAAAATATAATGGAGTTAATTCTAACTATTGATGCAGCAGTAAGAGCATCAGCAAAGACTGTTACCGCGGTTGTGCCATATTTTGGTTATGGACGTCAGGATAGAAAGGATAATCCTCGCGTACCTATATCTTCAAGAGTGATGGTTGATTTAATTACGGCTACTGGAGCTGATAGAATAATTACAATGGATCTACACTCAACCCAGATTCAAGGTTTTGCCGCAATACCATTTGACCATTTATATAGTCGTATGGTCTTGCTAGATGCAATAAAAGCCTTAGGCTTAACGGCTGAGAATTCAGCTGTTTTATCCCCAGATGTAGGTTCTGCTCGTATGAGTCAAGCTTATGCAAAATATTTAGGAATGCATTTTGCGTTAATTGATAAAAGAAGATATGCACCAAATAAGGCAGAAGTAGTGCATCTTATTGGTGATTTAAATGGCAAGGATGTATTGATAATCGATGATATGATAGACACAGCTGGAACTACAGTAAATGCAGCAGAAGCAGCTATGAGTAATGGCGCAAATAGCGTAACCGCTGTTGCTACTCATGCAGTCCTTTCGGGGCCAGCAATAGATAGAATTAAAGATTCGGTGATTAAAAAATTAATTGTTACTGATACAGTGTCTATTCCTGATGATAAAAAATTAGATAACATGGAAATTGTAACAGTGTCAAAAATATTTGGAGAAGCAATTCAACGTATTTACGATGGTGAGTCGGTAAGCGCATTGTTTGAATTTTAATTAAAGGTAAATAAAATGGCATCCTATTATAAATTAACTATAGAGCAACGCTCAGAGCTTGGGACAAGCACTGCCCGCGCAATGAGAAGAAATGGCAAAATACCAGCTAATTACTATTATCATGGGGAGTCCAATCAAAATATTGCTATAGATAAAAAGATTTTTAATCAAGCAGTTCAATCCGGGCAAAGAGTATTTGAAGTTGAAATGAACGGAGAGACGCTATATGTAATGATCAAAGCTGCACAATACCACCCTGTAACTGAAGATGTAATGCATATTGACTTAATGAGGGTTAGAAGAACAGAAAAAATGACCTTCACTATTCCTATTGTTTTAGAAGGAGAAGCAGCTGGGACAACTGAAGGTGGGCTTGTTGCTCAAGTGACTAACTCAATTGAAATTGAGTGTTTTCCTACAGATGTTCCGGGAAATATCACTTTAGATATTTCAGGTTTAGAGGTTAATAGTGTGATGACGGCGAGCGAATTAACTTTATCAGAAGATGTTGTTTTAATATCTCCAGAAGATACCACAATTGTTACTTGTAACCCACCAAAGGCTGAGGTTGAACCTGAAGTAGAAGAACTGGAAGAAGGTGAAGAAGGTGAAGAAGGTGAATCTACTGGTGAGGGCGAAGCAAAAGAACCTGAAAAAGGAGATACTTCAGAGGAATCATGATTGCCTTTATTGGGCTCGGAAATCCTGGTGATAAATATGCAAATACAAAACACAATGCAGGTTATTGGGTGTTAGACGAAATAGCTAATCGACAAAAATTGAGTTTTAAACCTGGCAAAGGAGACTATGTTTTCGCACAGCATCAACGAAGAGAATTGTTGTTAGTTAAGCCAACAACAGGAATGAATCTTAGCGGGGTTGCGGTAAAAGATGTTGCCAATCGTTGGAATCTTTTACCGACAGAAATATACATTGTTTTGGATGATGTTGATTTACCATTGGGTTCAATCAGGATTAGGCCTAAAGGTGGTGATGGTTGCCATAGAGGGATGGAAAATATTATCTACCAATTAAGATTTAATAATTTTCCAAGGCTTCGATTAGGCGTAGCAACCGATGAAAATTTACGTCCTGCAGAAAAATTTGTTTTAAATCCATTTCGTAAAGATGATGAATTTGAAGCTGAAGCCATGGTAAAGCACGGAGCTGATGCCTTGGAAAATCTTTTAGTGCATGGTTTAAATCATACTATGAACCATTTTAATTCATAATTAAGGAGTAATTGAACTGATGAACCCTAATTTTATTTTTATAATTGGAGCTGCTATTTTAGCCATGCTCTATTCATTCTGGAAAACAGGTTGGATTAATAAACAGGATGAAGGAACAGAGAGGATGAAGTCAATTGGCTTAAGCATTGCGGATGGTGCGATGGCTTTTTTGAAAGCTGAATATCGTATTCTTTCTATATTTGTTATTGCAGTAGCTGTTCTATTGGGTTTTGCAAATGCTGGAAGAGCTGATTCTAGTGCTTTAATTTCATTATCTTTTATAGTTGGAGCTATAACCTCAGGTCTTGCTGGCTTCTTGGGGATGAAGGTAGCTACAAAGGCTAATAATAGAACAACTAATGCAGCGAGATCAAGTCTGGCTTCTGCTTTGAATGTTGCTTTTACTGGCGGTTCTGTTATGGGTATGAGCGTTGTTGGCTTAGGGGTCTTAGGCTTAGGTGGATTATTTATCTTTTACACAGGCTATTATGGCAAGGATGCCGCCTCAATGATTATTGTATTAAATGTTATTTCAGGATTTTCTTTGGGCGCTTCATCTATAGCATTATTTGCTCGCGTGGGCGGAGGTATTTATACCAAAGCAGCAGATGTTGGTGCTGATCTTGTGGGTAAAGTGGAAGCTGGAATTCCGGAAGACCACCCCTTGAATCCCGCCACTATCGCAGATAATGTTGGGGATAATGTTGGGGATGTGGCTGGCATGGGCGCAGATCTATTTGAATCATATGTTGGTTCAATTGTTGGTTCAATGGTTCTCGGGGCGAGTATCCTTGTTATGGGTGGATTTGATTTTAATTTTGTGCTCCTTCCTTTATTAATTGCCTCTGCTGGAATTATTGTTTCTATCATTGGAACTTTTATGGTCTCTGTTAAAGAAGGTGGTGATCCTCAAAAAGCGCTAAATAGAGGTGAGTTTGGCAGCTCGATTATTATGGTAGCAGCAATTTATTTTTTAATTCAGGAATTTTTACCAGCCGAGTTTGTGCAGGGAGGTGTAGTCTTTAATAGTATGGGAGTTTTCTATGCTACTATAATTGGATTAGCGGCTGGCCTTGGAATTGGAATGATTACTGAGTATTATACTGGTACTGGATCATCTCCAGTTAAATCAATAACAGATCAATCTGTAACGGGAGCTGCAACCAATATCATTGCTGGGCTAGGTGTTGGAATGCAATCTACAGCAATTCCAATTCTAATTATCGCATCTGCTATCATAGGCGCTTACCATTTTGCGGGCCTTTACGGTATTGCCATGGCGGCTTTGGGTATGCTAGCAAATACAGGAATCCAATTAGCGGTTGATGCTTATGGTCCAATATCAGATAATGCAGGCGGGATTGCAGAAATGGCCGAATTGCCTGCGGAAGTTCGTGAACGCACTGATAAGCTGGATGCCGTTGGAAACACAACTGCCGCCATTGGAAAAGGATTTGCCATTGGGTCTGCTGCTCTCACAGCCCTTGCATTATTTGCGGCATTTAGAACCACAGTATTTAATGTCCGTTATAAAGAACTAATTGAATCGGGTATGGAACATGTTGCTGCAAAAGCACAAGCGGTCGTCTCTATAGATATTTCGAATGCTTGGGTGATGGCTGGTTTGTTTGTGGGTGGTATGTTACCTTTCTTGTTCTCTTCCATGGCCATGGGTGCTGTGGGTCGGGCAGCGATGGCCATGATCGAAGAAGTTCGCCGCCAGTTTAGAGATATTCCTGAATTAAAGGCAGCTTTAGATATCTTAAATAAAGGAGATGAATCATCATGGTCAGAAGATGATCGTGCTGTTTATGAACTAGGGCTAACCAAAGCCGAGCATGGGAAATGTGTTGAAATTTCAACACAATCAGCCATTAAAGAAATGGTTTTACCTGGGCTCTTGGCAGTCAGCTCTCCAGTAGTCGTTGGCTTTATCTTTGGCCCTGAAACATTGGGGGGTCTTTTAGCCGGAGTTACTGTATGCGGTGTTCTTATGGCTATTTTTCAATCCAACGCTGGTGGCGCATGGGATAATGCGAAGAAAATGATTGAAGAAGGAGTCGAAATAAATGGTCAATCAGTTGGAAAAGGGTCAGAAGCACATAAAGCAGCTGTTGTTGGCGATACAGTGGGAGATCCTTTTAAGGATACCTCAGGCCCATCACTAAATATTTTAATTAAACTTATGTCTGTGGTGTCATTGGTGATTGCACCATTGATTGCTTAAGAATTTAGGAGTTTTACATGAGATACTACGAAAGTCTATATATCGTAAATCCAAATTACGAACAAGAACGTCTTGATGAAGTTATTAAGTCCGTCGCTGACAAATCAATTGAGTATGGTTTTTCAATTATCAATCATCGAGTATGGGGTAAAAAAAGATTAGCATATTCAATTGAAAAACATAAATATGGTTCATTTATATTACTTCATTTTGAAACAGAATTAACCGAGAACCTAGAACGTTTTGAGCGCTTTATGATTTTACAAAAACCTATATTAAGAAATCAAACTGTAGGGTTGACTATTAAACCCGAAGCGCAGGTTGAAGAAAAATCTGTAAATAATTTAGAACAAAAAGAAACCACTGAAGAATCATCGGTGGTTACTGAAACAAAAGAACAATCAAATGTTGAATCTGAAGAAAACTCTGAAGAAGGCCTATCTGTAGAAGAAGAAACAGTGGTCGTAACTGAAGAGGAGTCAGCTCAAAATGAAGAAACGGAAGAAAAGGTAGAGCTGGCTATTGAAGAAGAAGCAACAGAAGAAGTCCAGGAGTAAATTATGGCTTTTCAGAGTAGAAAAAAATTCTGTTTTTTTAAAGAAAATAGTATAACTGAAGTTGATTATAAGGATGTCAAATTATTAAAACGGTTCGTAACAGATCAAGGCAAGATAATGCCTCGTCGAATTACTGGAACAAGTGCAAAAATGCACCGAAAATTAGTTAGAGCAATTAAACAAGCTCGTAATATTGCATTAATGGCTTATACTAACACAAGTACTGAGAGTTAATAATGGATATTATTTTATTACAAGATGTTGAAACGCTGGGGACCTCTGGCGATATCATAAAAGTTAAACCTGGATATGCTAGAAACTTCTTATTTCCACGTGGATTAGCAGTTCGTTCTTCTAAGCAAAATAGAGCTTTGGCAGATGAGAAAAAGAATTCTGCAAAGGCGAGGAAATTAAGAGAAACCCAAGTATATGAAGAATTGATCAATAAATTAAAGAATACAGAAGTAACAATTGAAGTGCAAGTAGGTGATGAAGATCGTCTATTTGGATCTGTGACAAGTCAAGATATACACAAGGTGCTACTTGAGAAAGGCATAGAAATTGATCGACATTCAATTGTTCTTGAAGAGCCAATAAAAGCTTTAGGGATTTATGACGTAAACGTAAAGGTTGCAAAAGGATTGCTTCAAGAAGTAAAAGTCTACGTTATTCAAGCGTAAAGTTTTTTTATACAATTTAGAGCCCTCTCTGGATATCTTTTCAGCGAGGGTTTTTTATTTGAGTTAGATTCCATTAATATGATTCAACAATCTATAAAGTATTTCAGCCATTTACTGCTTTTCTGGATGACATTTTTTACACTAGATCGCATATTATTCATATTTTATAATGTAAATGAACTAGAAATTTCTTTTTTAAAAAAAATAGAACCAATATGGCAAGCACTAAGACTTGACCTAGCTACAGCCTGTTATGTTACTTTTCCCTTATTTGTAATTTGGCTGACAAGCTTATTTACTCCTATTAGAAAAGTGGAAAGAATAATTAAAATATATTTTATTTTAATTATTCCTGCCTTGGTATTTGGTGTAATTCTAAACCTGGAAATTTATAATCAATGGGGACATCAAGTTAATAGAGATACTATATCTTATTTAAAATATCCTAAAGAGGCATGGGCTTCTTCTCTTAACTCTCCCCTTTTATTATTGCTAACTCTTTTTACTGCATTTACATATATATTTCTAAAATGGGGTAAATATATTTCAGAAATAGATTGGCAATTAGGAAAGAGGGCTTCAGGGGTTAATATAAAACGCATCTCAATTAGGACCTTTAGGGGGCTAATTGTGTTTATCATTTATGGAATATGTATGCGAGGAGGAATTCAATTAGCACCAATTAATCAAAGCTTCGCTTATTATTCGAATAATCCTGCTCTAAATGCCGCAGCAGTAAATACAGTTTAT
>Ga0209403_10002530_pt1 | contig 21713 bp, 16 predicted proteins | sample ArcticOcean_MG_C_8_FD_187440 | JGI IMG/M metagenome (GOLD analysis project Ga0209403, IMG submission 187440) | Marine microbial communities from western Arctic Ocean - ArcticOcean_MG_CB11_86 (SPAdes) (version 2) | ecosystem: Environmental > Aquatic > Marine > Oceanic | place: Arctic Ocean... | reverse complement strand
GTCCATTATTCATACCCGGCTTTAAGAACGAAGTATTGGTTATATGCACTGTATTAAGTCATGACTTAGTAAATGACCCCGACATTATCGCAATGATAGCAGCGTCAGCCGCCTTAACTATTTCAGGGGCCCCTTTCATGGGACCAATCGCTGGATGCCGGGTCGGTTTTTCCGCTGGAGAATATATTTTAAATCCAGAAATTGATGATATGCACAGTCTCCGAAGCAAACCAGAACAACGATTAGATCTAGTTGTAGCTGGAACAAAAGATGCCGTTATGATGGTTGAATCAGAAGCCTATGAGCTGTCTGAAGAAGAAATGCTTGGGGCAGTAAATTTTGCACACTCACAAATACAACCAATTATTGATACCATTATTGCATTTGCGGAAGAGTGCGCAAAAGAACCACTTAACTTTACTCCCCCCGATTATAGCAAACTTTATGAGGCCGTAAAAAAAGCTGGTGAGAAGGGGATGCGCAAGGCATATTCCATTACCGACAAACAAGAACGAACTACAGCTGTAAGCGAAGTAAGAGACTCTATTAAGAGTGATCTTTCCCAAGAACAGCTTGCCGATGAAAACCTTGGGTCGGCCCTTAAAAAACTTGAAAGCAATGTGCTTCGGGGGGATGTCGTAAAGAAAGGTAAAAGGATAGATGGAAGAGCGTTAGACAAGATCAGAGATATTTCGTCTGAGGTTGGAATTCTTCCTAGAACGCATGGTTCTGCATTGTTTACCCGGGGTGAAACTCAGGGACTAGTTGTTACAACTTTAGGAACAGGTGATGACGAACAAATGATCGATGCTCTTGAGGGAACCTATAAGTCAAACTTTATGCTACACTACAATTTTCCTCCTTATTCTGTTGGGGAGGTCGGGAGGTTTGGTCCTCCAGGACGGCGAGAAATAGGGCATGGTAAATTAGCCTGGAGAGCTCTCCAGGCCGTACTACCCGCAGCTACAGACTTTCCGTATACTATACGACTAGTTTCAGAGATAACAGAATCTAACGGTTCTTCTTCGATGGCTAGCATTTGTGGTGGAAGCTTATCTATGATGGATGCCGGAGTTCCTTTAAAAGCACCGGTAGCTGGTGTGGCTATGGGCTTAATACTTGAAGATGACGGCAGTTACGCAGTACTTAGTGATATCCTGGGAGATGAAGATCACCTTGGTGATATGGACTTTAAAGTTGCCGGAACAAAGAATGGTATAACATCCCTGCAAATGGACATAAAAATCGCAGGTATTACGCCTGAAATTATGGAAAAAGCCTTAGAACAAGCAAAGCAGGGTAGGTTGCATATACTCGATGAAATGGCCAAAGCACTAACTGAAGCCAGTGAGTTTTCTGTACATGCTCCACGCATAGAGACAATGCAGATAGCTACAGATAAAATTAGAGAAGTTATAGGCTCTGGTGGGAAGGTAATAAGAGAAATCGTAGAGCTTTCTGGAGCAAAAGTAGATATCAATGATGAAGGCGTTATCAAGATAGCCTCCCCTAATGCAGAGGCTATTAAGAAAGCTTACGATATGATCTATGCGATTGTGGCTGAACCAGAGCAAGGAAAAATATATACGGGCACTGTGGTTAAGTTAGTTGATTTTGGGGCGTTTGTTAACTTTTTTGGGAAACGCGACGGATTAGTTCATGTATCTCAAATAGAAAACAGACGGTTAAACCACCCGTCGGACGTCTTAAAAGAAGGTCAAGAAGTTAAAGTTAAGCTTTTAGGCTTTGATGACCGTGGCAAGGTACGCCTTTCTATGAAAGTAGTTGACCAAGAAACTGGTTTAGAACTTAAACAAGAAAAAAACTGAGGCGTAGTCCTTTTCTAGGTTAGCATTCACTTTAACCGGTGAGAGCTAACCTACTTCACGATACAAATAATATTTTAGATACCTTACAAGAGTTATTTTTTTAATTGAGATTTTAAATATATGTCATCGATATTTACTTATATCAGAGATTTTAAGAAGCGTCGTGCTGTAGAAATTTACTGTAAAAAGTTTGGCGACACCTTTACCATTAATGGGCTGGATATAAGTGTTCCTAAGACTGTTAGTGTTGGAATTCGCTATCTCTTATTAAAAAAGCGTCCCTATGAGAGTGAAGAAATGAGTTTTGCTCTTTCAGTTCTCAAAAATGGCACAAACGTCGTAGAGTTGGGCGGATCGATTGGTGTTTTGTCACGTGTTATTAGAAATAAAATCGGCCTAACTGCAAAGCACTTTATAGTTGAAGCTAACCCAAACCTACTCACTATTTGCAAAAGTAATTCCACACGTGGAGCGGAGGTGTCTGCAACTGAAGTAATTCACGGTGCAATTGCATATGTAGAAACCAAAACCCTTGCATTCGCCACTGACGAATCCGAGCACAGTGGCAAGATTGCTTCGCTCGAAGACTCTAACACAATAAATGTACCGGTAATTCAACTTTCCAATCTCACAAAACAACTTCCCAAAAATCAGGAAGCTATACTAATATGTGATATAGAAGGCGGTGAGTATGAAATGTTCCTTAACGAGCCCAGAACCACTTTCCAGTTTTTTTCTTACGCTGTAGTAGAAATTCATCCAAAAGTTTTTAAAAAAATGGGACATACAGAAGAAGGTTTTTTTGAGTTACTCTATTCCAAAAACTTTTCACTAGTTCAACGTAATAAAAACGTGCTCCTTTTAAAGTTTTCAAAAAATTAAAACACTAAAAATATTTGTATTACTCTAGATTGTTATACCGAATTTATTGAATAATTTGGATTAAAGACAAACTTAAACCTATGCAGCTCAAATGAAAAATGAAAAGAAATTCTATATAAATGGAAGTTGATTGAAAAACTTTAAAATGGGATTTCCGCACTAAATTTCATACCCTTACCACCATTAGGGTGTCTTAATTTTAAACTCTCAGCGTGCAACATCATTCTTGAAAACTCTGCAGCTGGGCCCGAAGAATAAAATGGATCACCGAGTATAGGGTAGCCCAACTCTTTCATGTGAACCCGGAGTTGATGCGATCTGCCTGTCTGTGGAGTCAACCGCACCCTCGTGCTTGGGTATCTATATCTTATAACACGCCATTCGGTAATTGCTTCCTTACCATTTTCATAATCAACGTGCTGTAATGGTCGATTTGGCCAGTCCACTACTAGTGGTAAGTTAATCAAACCTTGTTTATCTTTTAAATGACCCCATATTTCGGCCAGATAAGTCTTGCGAATCTGCCTCTTTTCAAATTGTAACCCCAAATGTCTTTGAGAATGCTTAGTCAAAGCAAAGACCATAACACCAGAAGTGTCACGATCTAGTCTATGGACAAGTAGAGCATCTGGAAAAATTAACTTCACTCTTGTAATTAAACAGTCTGCTAAATGCTCTCCCTTACCTGGTACTGATAGTAGTCCAGCTGGCTTATTAACTATAACGATCTCGGCATCTTCATATATTACAGCCAATGAATCGACAGGTGGGTTATACAAATCCGTCATCTACGCCTAAAATCATGCCAATCAAAACTATTTTTATCTTCCTAAAGCCCTTACTTTCTCATACGCTCCGAAGTCGGGTCGTACATTGGACGACTTGATACTTCGGCAGAAACTATTGTTCCTGCAACATCAATCTCATATGTGGATAATAGAATCTGTTCCAATGTCTCTCCCTTGCAAGGGACATATCCCATTCCGATAGCAGACCCCAAATGGTGACCATAGGCTCCGGATGACAAATACCCAGACACCTCACCATCTCTTAAAATTGGTTCATTATGATATAAAAGAGGCTCTGAGTCTTTTAATTTAAATTGTAAAAGACGCTTTTCTAAACCCTTTTCTTTTTTTTCAATTATAGCCCTCTTACCTATGAAATCTTGTTTATCCAACTTTACTGCAAATCCTAATCCTGCCTCCAAGATATGATCCTCACAAGTAATATCATGGCCAAAGTGGCGATAACCTTTTTCGATCCTGCAACTATCCATTGTATGCATACCACATAATTTTGCCCCATGGGCTTTTCCAGACGCCCAAATGGTTTCAAAGATATGTTCTGCTTGATCCGATGAAACAAAAATCTCCCATCCCAATTCTCCAACATAAGATACGCGATGAACTCGAGCCAAACCCATACCAATCTCGATCTCCTGTGCTGTACCAAATGGATTTATATCGTTTGAAAAATCGGCTGGAGATACACTTGCCATAAGTGAACGAGCATTTGGTCCCATTACGGCCAGAACACCCTCTCCAGATGTAACGTCTAGTAGGTTAACCTGATCTTCCCCTATATGCCGACGCAACCAGGTTTGATCAGCCAGTCTTGTGGCCGCTGGGGTTACAATTAAAAACGACGTTTCTGATAATCTAGTAATCGTTACATCCGCCTCTATACCACCTTTAAAATTCAAAAATTGTGCATAAACAATTTTTCCCACAGGAACGGTGCAATTCGCACCAGTAACACGGTTCAGAAATCTTTCAGAATCTCGACCATCTACACGTATTTTACCGAAAGATGACATATCATATATACCAATGTTTTCTCTTATCGCCTTTTGCTCCCTCGAAGAATTGCTAAACCAATTCTGCCTTTTCCAAGAGTACGAGTAAGAGCGATCCTGCCCTTTATCAGCAAACCAATTTGCCCTTTCCCAACCCGCAACTTCACCCATGACGGCCCCATTATGCAAAAGAAGTTGGTGAAAGGGCGTCCTACGAATTCCTCTACTCGTTTTCTTTTGCAAGTAAGGAAAATGATCTGCATACAGCAATCCAAGTGTTTCTTTAGACCTCTCATACAGGTATGTTTTATTTCCTTGAAATGGTTGCATTCTAGAAATGTCGACATCTCCAAGGTCAAATGGCTTTTGTCCATCTTCCATCCACTGAGCTAAGGCCATTCCTGCACCCCCAGCAGACTGAATTCCAATTGAATTAAATCCAGCTGCAACCCACACATTATCCATTTCTGGCGCTAAACCTAGATGATAAGCATCGTCCGGAGTAAAACTTTCAGGCCCATTAAAGAACGTATGAATTCCAGCCTCTGCAATCAATGGCACTCTATTACACGCTGCCTCAAGTATTGGCTCAAAATGATCAAAATCTTCTGGTAACTGATCAAATTCAAAATTTTTGGGAATGCCTTTCATCCCCCAAGGCTTTGACATGGGTTCAAACCCTCCTAATAAAATCTTACCTGCATCTTCTTTATAGTATGCGCACTCATCTGGCACTCTCAATACAGGTAATTGTGTGAGCCCTTCAATTGCCTCGGTAACCACATAGAAATGTTCACACGCATGTACGGGCACATTAGCGCCAAGGATTCGACCTACTTGATGCCCCCACATCCCCGCGCAATTTACTACATAATCACAAGACATAAAGCCTGAAGCAGTCTCACTAGACCAATCCACGCCTATAATCTTCCTCCCACTTTTCTTAATCCCGACCACTTCTATATTTTCAGCTATTAAAGCGCCATTGTTGCGCGCTCCTTTTGCCAAAGCTAAGGCGATGTTTGCCGGGTCACCTTGACCGTCTTTACCTAGGTATACGCCGGCCTTTACGTCATTAATATTTAAATGTGGATACTTCTCTTTAACTTCGGTTGGAGAAATTTTTTCAACATCAACCCCAAATGCTCGAGCCATTGAAACTTGTCTAAAAAGTTCCTCGCGTCTTTCCTCTGTCAATGCAACAGTTATAGAGCCACATCTCTTGAATCCAGTTGCCATACCTGTCTCTTCTTCTAGTGCCCCATAAAGTTCCTGACTGTACTTGGCTAACTTCGTCATATTAGCCGTTGCTCTAAGTTGAGCTATTAGGCCTGCAGCATGCCAGGTCGTACCAGACGTCAGTTTTTTTCGTTCAAGAAGAACAACATCCTTCCACCCTAGTTTTGTTAAATGATATGCTACGGAGCATCCGATTACACCGCCCCCAACAATTATAACTCTTGCATTTTTAGGTAAATCACCCATTAATCATGTTCCTTAAAGCGCTTCGCAAGTTCATTTATATGACTTGGTCCGATCTCACAGCAGCCACCAATAATAGTTGCGCCCATCTCTATCCATCCAGAAGCGAAGTCTGCATATTTATCTGGAGATAAATCGGTTCGCGAACTTAGGGCATTTACGGTTGACCCTTTTTTTAAATACTCTTTCGAAATATGAGTAAACCCATTTGCATAGGCTCCGAAAGGGATATCTAAATCCTGCAAAAAAGGTAAACCCACATTAATAGATTCTGGAACAGAGCAATTCAATAAAACAGCTGCCGGTTTAAAGGTATTAACAAGAGTTTTAATGGAAGATAATGGCTCTCCCGACCTAAGTTTTGATCCGTCAAAATCGTCTACAGAAAATGCTATCCAAATCGGCTTATCTGTTTTTTTAACACCTGTTAAAGCTCCACGCCCTTGATCCAGAGACGAGACTGTCTCTATTATGAACATATCGACATAGTTAGAATGTATTTCAACAATTTCAGCATAAAGCTTAGCGGCTTCTTCTAGGGGTGGGAGAAACTCAGTGTTATATGACCAACCAAGTGGCCCTAAAGATCCAGCCAACAACCCTTTTCTACTTTTATTTCTTGAATTTAGAGCTATCTCACATGCCAACCTATGTAGATGCTCAAACTGATAATTCTCACCACACGATAGTAGTCTATCATGATGCAAGGCGTAAGTATTAGTCGTACATATGTCTGCCCCAGAAGAAAAATAATCATCGTGAACAGCTCCAACAATATCTGGATGATCAATCATTAATTGAGTCGCCCATAGTGACGTCGGAGTATCTTCGGTTCGCTTTAAAAGTTCCTGACCCATTCCACCGTCTAGAATCGTTACTTTCACGATTTGATTCTTTCGTTCATTGGATCCCACAAAGGTTGGTCCGCTTGTACAATTCCGGAGAACCTCTCTCCATAAATTTCTACTTCTAAAATCTTCCCCGGATCAGCAAATTCTATTTCTACCATTCCCAAGGCAATAGCTTTTTTTACCCTATATCCCCAAGCACTAGATGTAGTTTCTCCTACTACCTTATCACCAAACCAAATACTTGACATATATGGCGCATCAAATCGATCATTATCAATTATTAAAGTAACAAATTGTTTTTTTGAACCCTGTTGAAGCTCATTGGATAAAGCGATTTTACCGGGAAAATCTTGCGGTTTATCAAATTTAATAAACCTTCCCAGACCACCCTCTAACATAGAATAATCTGTTGTTAAGTCGCCCTTCCACGTTCGATACCCTTTTTCAATGCGTAATGAGTTCAACGCATACATCCCAAAAGGCCTAACACCATTTAAGATTGCGAGTTCATAGACAACTCTCACATCCGAATTCTTCAAATGAATTTCCCAGCCTAGCTCCCCAGCATAAGACACTCTTATGAGAAAAGCATTGATCCCTCCCACTAAACACGTTTGATGAGTTAACCAACCCATACTTAAATCGGCATCAGAAAACTTGGTCAATACTTCTCGAGACTTAGGGCCCGTGAGGATCAGTGTGTCAAATTGATCGGTTTGGTCGATTATAATAATCGTTTTAGGAAGTTTATTTCTTAATAATTCTCCATCATGCCATTGTGCAACTGCCGCCGTAATTAAAAGAAATTCGTTCTCAGATATTCTAATACATGACATTTCAGTTAAAATTCGACCTCTTTCGTCAGCTATATAAATTAAATTCATTCGGCCAACTTTGGGTAGTGAACCAGTGCAAATGGACCGCAAAGCTTCAGCAGTTCCTTCTCCCGTTAACTTAAATCTCGAAAACCCGGGCAGATCTAAGATTCCGCACTCATCTCTTACAGCTTCACATTCTTCTTTTATTCTAATTTCCCATGGACCAGAGCGCTCCCATGTCTCACAAGATTTTAGTGAAATATCATCCCCAACTTTTGAAAACCAATTTGCTCTTTCCCACCCATTATAAGCTCCCATAACGCCGCCCATTTCTTTAATGCTGTTATGAACAGGAGAAATCTTTTTATCACGCCCAGTTGGCCATTCGTAATGAGGAAAATGCATAGCATATTCATGACCATAAATCTCTTTGGCCTTATTTACCGAATAGTCGTGATCAGCGAACTCAGTAAAACGCCGAGGGTCCACAGACCACATGTCCCACTCAGTTTGACCCTCTGTTATCCACTCCGCAAGTACCTTTCCAGCACCTCCAGCCTGAGTTATACCAAAGGTAAAGACACATGCCTCATAAGCATTTTTTACACCTGGCATTGGCCCTATTAATGGAAGTCCATCAGGCGCATAAGGTATAGGACCATTTATAACTCGACCAACACCAGAGCTCCCAAGGATTGGCACCCGCGCCATAGCATCCTCAATATACCACTCTAACCTCTCTAAATCATCCGGATACAATTGAAAGCTAAAATCTTCAGGCATAGGGTCCTTAGGGTCCACCCAATGGGCTTTACAGTTTCGTTCATAGGGTCCGAGGTTAAGTCCAAACTTCTCCTGCCGTAAATAATAACTACTATCGACATCTCTTAAAAGTGGGAGCTTCCCATTTTCGTTAGACCACTCCTCCAATTCCGCGATGGGTTCAGTAAGAAAATATTGATGTGACATCGTCGCCATTGGAACAGTACGGCCCCCAAAAGGTTTAAACCACTCTCCAACGCGCTGAGCATAGTAACCAGCCGCGTTTACAATCTTCTCACTTCTAATATCACCTTTTTCTGTATGCACTATCCATTCATCTCCAAGACGAGAAACACCTATAGCCGGGGTAAAACGAAAGATCTTACACCCCATTTGGCGAGCACCTTTAGCTAACGCTTGAGTTAATTGAGCCGGGTCTATATCTCCATCATCAGGGTCATATAGCCCACCTGCAAGATCATGCGTTTCCAGGAAAGGGTATCTATTTTTCATATCTGAAACTTGAAGCATTTCAAGATTCATTCCCTGGTATAATCCCATCCCTCTTGCTCTTTCAAATTCCTGCATGCGAGTTTTTGAATGAGCTAGTCGAATAGAACCTGTAACGTGGTAATTCATTGGGTAATCTACTTGTTCAGCAAGGCCACGATATAGATCTAACGAGTAGCGTTGCATATTCATAATTGCCCAAGACGTACTAAATGAAGGGCAATTACCAGCAGCATGCCAGGTCGAACCAGCTGTTAGTTCATTTTTCTCAAGCAAAACACTGTCATTCCATCCTGATTTTCCTAAATGGTAAAGAGCAGAAGTCCCCACCACCCCTCCACCAATGATTACGACACGAGCTGATGTTCGAAATTGCGACATGTTTTCCCTTCTTAATAGTAATTTTTAAACCACTATGTTCGTTGTTGTTTTTTTGGCCACAGCTAAATAGCTTCATTTTACTTAGAATAGTTAGATAGTTAGATAATAACATTAAACGATATAACAAAAACGAAATCATATACATTAAAAACGATTTTATCAGCTAAATACACTACACAATATATTATTTATGTTTTCAGCATCCCTGATTGTAAATGCATCTAAACAATCACTATCAATATCAAAAACACCTAATAGGTTTTTAGCTCCATCCCAAAACGGAATTACCAACTCAGATTGAGTACTACTACTACACGCTATATGATCAGAAGATTCTGCAACATTTGAAACTAATTGAAACTTTCCAGTACTAGCAGCTAAACCACATACTCCTCTTGAAAAAGGAATACTTAAACAGCCATGTTTACCCTGGTAGGGCCCGACCTTAAGCATATCCGGCTCAACTACTCGATAGAAACCAGTCCAATCAAATCTACTATCAGAGTGGTGTATTTCACACGCAATAGTAGCCATCAACGATATTTGGTCAGTCTCTCCCTCAGTTAGACTAAATATTGTTCGTGATAAATTTATATAATCAACCATAAAATAACCTTTAAAAATTTAACACTTACTGACCATTATTACAAACTAAAGCCCACCAGATAAGAACGTTTTTCTATATTTAAAAAGCTTTATATTTATAAGCCATATTAGCACTAATCAATCAAATCACTAATTTAAAATAACTTTAAATTTAATGTTATTATTTAATAAATAACATATTTTTTTTAAAAATAAGAGTGGCAAACCCAAATCCCCTCATATAAACGGAACCATTGTTAGCTCTCTAATATAAAGGTAATAATTAGCACAAATTTCATGAGTTTTTCTAAGGCTCATAAGTAGCATAGATAGTTTACAACCCACAGGATAGTATTTAAGGTTTATACTCAAAAGGATTTTAACAAATGAGAGATTTTCACTTCCCTGGCAGGTCTGCTGTATTTTCTACAAACGGTATGTGTGCAACATCTAATCCTTTAGCATGCCAAGTCGCATTATCAATCCTACAAGCCGGCGGCAATGCTGTAGATGCTGCTATAGCCGGAGCAACACTTCTAGGCCTATGCGAACCTCAAATGACAGGTATAGGAGGAGACTGCTTCATCTTGCTGAAAGAGGGTGGCTCAGATAAAGTTGTTGCACTTAACGGCTCTGGGAGATCTCCTAAAGCATTAAATCCTAAAAAATTAACCTCTCAAGGGGAATCTGCCGTGCCAGTACATTCCGCAGATGCAGTAACTATTCCTGGGGCAGTAGACGCTTTCTGTACGCTCTCAAAAGATTATGGAAAACTTGGTATCGAAGTATCCCTAGCCCCTTCTATTCACTATGCAGAAGAAGGTGTTCCAGTGGGACCAAGAACAAGTTTCGACTGGTGTTCTAATGAAAAAAACTTACAAGGTGTAGCAAGAGACTATTATCTAACTAGTGGGCTTGCTCCAAAGCCTGGTGAGATATTCAAAGCTCCAAAACAAGCCTATATCCTTCGTAAAATTTCAAAGCATGGTCGTAATGCATTTTATAAAGGAGAGATTGCTGAAGATATGGTCTCTTCACTTCGTAATCTTGGCGGGTCTCATACTTTAGAGGATTTTGCGTCAACTTCATGTGAATATACCGATCCGATTTCAGGTAATTATAAAGAGATAGAACTTGTAGAGCATCCCCCTAATGGACATGGTGCGACAGCAATTTTAATGAATAATATTTTAAAGCAATTTGATATAGCAAGCTTAGAACCATTTGGATCAGTTAGAGCACATCTAGAAGCAGAAGCTGCTAAACTTGCTTACGATGCAAGAAACCGATTCCTCGCAGATGCAGATTACGTGACAAGACTGGAACATATGCTTTCTGAAGATACTGCAAAAGACCTAGCAAGTCTCATCGATCTTAAAAAAGCCATGGTATCTCCTGGAGTGCTTTCAGAGCAAGTTCATAAGGATACAATCTATATCACTGTTGTGGATCAAAACCAGATGGCAGTCTCACTGATCTATTCTATTTTTCATAGTTTTGGGAGTGGGATAGCATCAGATAAATATGGCATTCTTTTTCAAAATAGAGGTGCAGGTTTTAATCTGTCTCCGGGACATCCTAATGAAGTCGGTGGAAGTAAACGCCCCATGCACACAATTATTCCTGGGATGTTAAAGAAAAACAATAAAGTAATAATGCCGTTCGGAGTCATGGGCGGAGCTTATCAACCTAATGGACATAGCCGTTTTATAACAAATATGGTTGATTTTGACATGAATCCACAAAGTGCAATCGATGGACCGAGAGCATTCTCAGATCAAGGGACCATGAAGATAGAGCGAAGTTATTCACCTAAAGTAATAGCGGAACTTGAAGAGCTTGGACACATAATATCTATCCCTGATGAACCTATTGGGGGTGCACAAGCAATTTTGATTAATTGCGAAAATGGTGTGCTAGAAGGTGCTTCGGATCCACGTAAAGATGGTTGTGCGCTTGGATACTAATTAAAATCAAACTGTAGTGGATATGAGCCCCCACCATCATAATCTCCAAACATTGCTTCAAGATCTGGGTGACCGATTGGCTCTCCAGATGTGTCTACATCAAGGTTTTGTTCTGATACATATGCTACATAATAGCTTTCATCATTTTCTGCTAAAAGGTGATAGTAAGGTTGATCCTTTCGCGGACGATTCTCTGCCGGAATATTTTCATACCACTCGTCTGTATTCGAAAACTCTGGGTCGACATCAAATATCACCCCTCTAAAAGGATACTTCTTGTGCCGGACAATTTGCCCTAACATGTATTTTGCGTGTGTCTTAAGCATATCATTGAAACCTTTGATACCAGTAGATAGAACATTACTAAGTCGTTTGTCTATAATATATAACTGTTTTACAGGAATCCAATTGTGAATTTGATATTTAATGTTTTAGAAATTGTAACACCGGTTTTTTTTCTAGCAGGAATAGGCTTTACCTGGGTAAAAATGGGTCTTGAGTACAATGTAGAGTTCGTAACTCGTCTAGCTGTTACATTATCTGTCCCTTGCCTAATTTTTGTGGCTCTTATGAAAACCGAAATCTCTTCTGATACACTTCAAGCCGTTTCACTCGCTACCGTAACGGCATATGCGCTGGTAACAGGCGGGAGCTTTTTAATCGTAAGAGTTATGCGTCTGGATATTAGCACTTATCTTGCTCCAATAACCTTCGGAAATACAGGTAATCTTGGTTTACCTTTAGCTTTTTTTGCTTTTGGGAATGAAGGATTAGGATATGCTGTTATTATATTCGCGATTATGGCAATTTATAATTTTACTTGTGGAGTGTGGGTAATTTCCGGCGGTGGGTCACTTCTTAAAGTTATCAAAGAACCAATGGTTTGGGGGACATTCCTTGGTGCTATTTTTCTAATAAATAATTGGGAGACGCCTAAATTTCTAACCTCTACACTAGAGCTTGTCGGTCAGATGGCGATACCCTTGATGCTCATAACACTCGGTGTGGCAGTAGCAAGGTTGCAACCCCAAGACGTATATAGAGCATTTATTATATCAACCTTAAAGTTCCTGATTTGCATAACATCAGCAATTATTGCTGGTATATATTTTAAATTAGATTCTATACCCCTGGCAGTTTTAATTATTCAATTAACAACACCGGTAGCCGTTACCTCCTATTTGCTCGCAACAAAATACAATGACAATCCAAATGCTGTGGCTGGCTTAGTGATAGTTTCAACTCTACTGTCAATCGTATACATACCTATTACACTAATGTTTTTGATATAGTATTAGGTGGATAAGTAATTTAAAGAGTTTAGATAAAGTTGACATAATTGATTGTATTTTTTATTCCAGCCCGCGCTTTTGGATCTCATAATCAATACTAAACTTGCGCGTAGAACTATCTGAGTCGTATTCCAAATCGAATAAACTTATACGTGTTTTTTCATCACTTTCATTTGTAATTACCCATTCTTTTATTCTGAGAGGGTTATTATAGAAAACTAATTTAATATTTTCAGAATCTGAAAGATTTATGTCTTGTAAAATAATTTCGGTAGTTAATTCGAACTCACTATGGCTCACAACCAATCCAGATCTCTCTAAGTTAATTTCTTTTTTTAATATAAACCCTAGGGGTGTTTTACCAAGTGGGAATCTGCGCGGAAATGTATTTGACTTAGGGTCAAATATCGCAATTTGGCTTCCTCCCACCACAATTAATGCATTATCAGGAACTGTATATTCCATTCGCATTCTTCCTGGTTTTCTCAAAAATATTTTTCCTTCTGCCTCAGAGCCATCTGCATTCTGTTGAACAAAGAAGCCTGAAACCCGCTCAAGGGAACTAAGGTAGTGAGAAAGATCATTTAAACTTGGGGTTTCAGCACAAACCAAAGAAAATTGTAAATAAAAAAATGCACAAAAAAGAGACCTCAAAAAACCATACTCATAAAAAACCTTTATCCTTATAGAAGTGAAAATCTAAATTAATTAAAGTTTATCTTTCAGGTACGAGAATTTCTCTTTTCCCAACATGGTTAGCAGCGGAAACTAACCCAGCAGCTTCCATTTCTTCAACGATTTTAGCTGCCTTATTATAGCCAATAGAAAGCTTCCTCTGAATATAAGAAGTTGAGCATTTCCTATCATTTAGAACAATTTTTACAGCAAAATCATATAGTTGATTATCATTTTCTGAACCTAGACCAAGTACAAGGTCTATCTCACTCTCCTTTTCCTCATCATTTCCCTCCAGAACGCTAGACATATATTCTGGTGGCCCAAACCCTTTTAAATGATTTACTACTTCTTCAACCTCTTCATCACTTACAAATGGACCATGTACACGAGTAATTTTAGAACCTCCTGCCATATAAAGCATATCACCCATACCAAGGAGTTGTTCTGCTCCCATTTCTCCTAAAATAGTTCGACTATCAATTTTGGATGTCACTTGAAAAGAAATCCGTGTTGGAAAGTTCGCCTTGATTGTGCCGGTAATGACATCCACTGACGGCCTTTGCGTCGCCATGATAAGATGTATGCCTGATGCACGCGCCATCTGTGCCAGTCTTTGGATGCAGGCCTCAATCTCTTTACCAGCAACCATCATTAAATCTGCCATTTCGTCCACGATCACAACAATATAGGGCATTGCCTCAGGTTTAATCTGATCAGTTTCAAATACTGGATCACCGCTCTCTTGATCAAATCCTGTTTGAACGGTTCTAGAGAACATCTCCCCTTTACTTAGCGCATCCTTAACTCGACCATTAAATCCATCAATATTGCGCACGCCCATCTTGGACATTGTTCTATAGCGATCCTCCATTTCTCCCACAGCCCACTTAAGGGCCACTACAGCCTTTTTCGGATCCGTAACGACAGGTGACAATAGGTGAGGTATACCATCATACACACTAAGCTCGAGCATTTTTGGATCAATCATAATCATTCTGCACTCTTCGGGTGTAAGCTTGTATAAAAGACTTAAAATCATCGTATTAATAGCTACAGATTTTCCAGATCCAGTAGTCCCAGCAATTAATAAATGAGGCATCTTTGCGAGATCCGCTACAGCCGGAACACCACCAATATCTTTTCCTAGTGCAAGGCCAAGTTTTTGTTTACCGTCTCCAAACTCTCTGGACGATAATATTTCTCTAAACCCAACCATCTCTCTATTAATATTAGGCAACTCGATACCTATAACTGAGCGTCCTGGCACTGTTGAAACGCGGGCTGATAGTGCAGACATAGATCGAGCTATATCATCAGCCAAACCTATAACTCTGGATGCTTTTAGTCCCGGTGCTGGCTCTAATTCATACATTGTAACGACTGGGCCCGGACGTACCGATACTATATCTCCTTTGACTCCATAATCATCTAGAACAGCCTCTAGCATCCTTGCATTCTCTTCCAGTGCCTCTTCACTTATTTGCTGTCGTTCGATAATAGAAGTGTTTTTTAGAAGACTAAGCGGTGGAAGTTCGTACTTCGAACTTCCATCTTCAAACCTTAAATTCGGTTGCGCATCTGTTTGAGCTTTTCGGGATGGTGTTGTGTTTTTTTTGAGCGGATATTGAATTACAGGTTTTCCATCTGAATTATTAGGATACCTAATCCTATCGCTTCCATAAATGTTATCAGAACCGTCGATGCTATCGTTCCTCTCAAAACCCTCCGCCCAACCCTCTTCATTATCATCTTGACTAAAAACCGAATCCTTTAGATCAACATCAAATTGGTTTTTCTCAATATTACCGCCACTTTCACGCCTACTCTGAATTATTGAAGAAATTTTTGAACTTATTCGATCTTCTGCATCTAATACATTCTTATTAGATAATGCTGGCTCCAATTTAAAATTTTTCTTGAAGTCATCAGTTTTAAACAAGGCTTTCTTTAATAATGAATAGAACTTACTCACTAAATTATTATTTGATGCCTCCTGAAAATCTTTACCCTGGTCGAGCACCCACTGATTTACTGTTCCGTCAGCAGAATCAGGCAAAGATTCATCCTTCGCAAACATAATCCTATTTATCTTAATCGTCCAAACTACCAATAGATAAACCAACTGGGCCAAAGCTCTAGTAATGCTGAGATAGATTAATAACATAGTTCTAATTAAAAGATTAAAAAATGCTTTTAACTCTCCTTTTTCAAATCCCAAAATAAAAAGTAATAACCCCCCGCTAATCAACAAAAGAGTGACCGATAAAGCAGTCAAGTGTATAGCATCAGTGGCAGAAATAATAGTTATTATACTCCCTAGAACCATATCTCCGAAAAGACCCCCAATACCAAAGGGATTACTCCACTCTGGGTTAGGTATATATGTTGAAGCGTAGATCGAAATAGATGCTATCGCTATAGGCGCAAAAATTAATCTTCCAATTGCCCTTGTTGACCCCTTATGAATTAAAAATCTCACACCCCAAGATAGAAATATTAGTGGTATAGACCACGAACCCAAACCAATAATCATGAAAAGTGAGTTCGAAACAGATGCTCCAAATTGGCCCATTATATTCGTGGGACTTGCTCCCGTAGCTGACAACCAGCTAGGATCTTTAGGGCTATAAGAGAACAATATCAAAAGAAACATAGCCCCTATAGCAAGCAAACATAAACCCAAGAGCTCACGGCTCTTTCTATCAATAATTACTTTTACATGATTATCTATTATCGGTTGGGGCTTCCTCGTTTGAAAAGCCATATTTTATTTCCAATCTTTACACATATAAAAAATTTTTAATATTTGTCAGCCCTAATCGAGCCTCTTCAAGCGGTGCAACTAAAGCTACTCGAATATAATTATCGCCTGGGTTTTTATCGTTATAATCTCTACCTAAGTATTTTCCTGGCAGCACCTTCACTCCTGTTTTCTCCCAGAGAGTTTTTGTAGCAATTTCTCCGTTATGAACTGGCAACCACAAAAAGAAACCTGCTTCAGGAGAGCCATATCCGGGAACGCCTTTAAAAATCTTATCAGCTAACTCTAATTTTTCTTTATATAACTTTCGATTACCCTGGACGTGAATTTCGTCACCCCAAACTTTCTCAGATACCCGTTGTAAAGGAAGAGATAGAGGAGCACCCCCGTAATTTCTAAGGGTCTTCATAGCCTTAATGTTTTCTGGCCCGCTAGCTGCAAAACCGGATCGTAGGCCCGCCAGATTTGATCTCTTAGAAAGAGAGTTAAACAGCACTACTCTCTCAGGTGAACATCTAAGCTCCTGAGATACCGTTAATATACCAAGAGGTTTCTCAACATTATATATCTCTGAATAACACTCATCACAAAAAATCTTAAAATTATACTGTTCAGCAAGTTTTAGAAGTTTTATCCAATATGTTCGGGAAGCGACAGCACCTTGCGGATTTGATGGAGAACAAACATAAAGAATTGCGGTTCTATTTAAAACCTCCGGTGCCAGAGTGGAATAGTCTGGGAGAAAACCGCTTTCCTTTGTTGCCTCTACATAGACAGGTTCAGCATTTACTGCATACGCCGCCACTGCATAAACTTGATAAAAAGGGTTAGGAACCAAGATAACTGGTTGGCTTCCAGATACTTCTTCGGGACACAATGCTAAAGAAGCACTGAACAGCCCCTCCCTAGTGCCATTTAAAGGGAAAATCTGGGTCTCATAATTATAATTTACATCATAACGGAATGCCATCCATTTACTAATCGCAATTCTTAATTCTGCAGTCCCATCATTAGGTGGATATCCGCAAAACTCCTGCATGTTATCTATAATTAAACTGGATATCCATTGTGGGAAAGGATGACGGGGGGAGCCAATTGTCATATCAATTGGTTCCTTAGCAGGATTAATTCCGTTAAGAAGTGCCCGTAAGCGCGGAAACGCGTACTCTGGCAGCTTTGAAAACCGCTCCGGAAAGGTCATTGACCTACTATGCCTCATAAAATCAGGATCATTAGTGCCCCGTTAAAATCAATTTAGCCTTTGTTTTGATTGAGGTCTATAAAAACAAATAAAAATAAAAAAGGATCCCCATAAAACTGTGTCTTTTTAGTACCTTAAGAAAGAAGTCTCTCTATCTCTGAGCCCACAGCCAGTAATTTCTCTTCTGAATGTGGTTCCGACATCAACATCAAACCGACTGAAGGTTGATAGGTAGGAAGTGTTAAAGCAGCCAAACCCAAAAGATTTCCAATTCGCGTATTGCGTAAAGACATCAAGTTTTCAGTTTTATAATAATCACTGTCACTGATTAACCGTTGAGCATTTGGTGGCAAAATTGGCGACGTTGGCAGGGCTACAACATCAAATTCTTTTGTTTTATTTAACCAAATAAAGCGGATCTCATTTAATCTTTTCCAACCCCTAATATAATCAGAAGCCAAAACACCAGAACCAAGCATGAATCTCTCTAAAATCTCAGGAAACATTAGTTCAGGAGATGCTTCTAACTCTGTTTTCCATGTGGCATAAGCCTCGGATGGAAAGAGTGTAGCTGTTAAAGACATCATCTCAGAAATTTCAGGAATTTCTCTAAATTCAATTGAAGCACCCGCTTCTTTTAATAAATTGATTGCTTGATTAAAACCCGAAAGAACTTCAGGTCTTACATTTTCGAGAGCAACGGTTTCCAAAACCATTACTTTAACATTTCGTAAACTAATTGCTTTCAGTTTCTCTACTTTCTTACCTTCAAGAGCACCCAGTAAATAGGCTGCATCCTCAACCGATCTGCATAATGGCCCAACAGTATCAAAACTGGGACATAACGGAACAGTTCCGGAAACTGAAAGCCTTCCAATCGTTGTCTTTAATCCAACTAAATCATTCCATGCCGCTGGAATTCTTACCGACCCACCCGTATCTGATCCGATACCTGCGGCTGCAATATTAAATGCAACCGATGCCGCAGCTCCGGACGACGAACCACCTGGAACAGCATCATGATCATTTACACAAGGAGGGGTTTCAGTCATAGGATTTTGTCCCAATCCCGAAAATGCCAACTCACTCATATGGGTTTTACCAAGGCATACCAATCCAGTCGCGGTTGCATTTTTAAGAACCCAGGCATCCTTATTTGGAACACGGTTTTTTAATAACCCTGTTCCAGCTTCCGTAATTACCCCACCGGTATCGAATAAATCTTTCCAAGAGATTGGTACACCATCTAATAAACCCTTCCTTGATTTCGTTCTTGCTCGCGTACTAGCCTCTTCAGCTTCTCTTAAAGCCCGCTCTTCGGTCAGTCGTGCATAAATTCTATTCTTGAACTGGTTCTTAGAAACTGCCTTTAAATAAACTTCTGTTAGGTCTAATGGATCAATTATACTTTTTTCTATATCACGCCCTAAATCACATGCTGTCATTTTAAGCCATTCCTCAGACATACTAACTATCCCTACTAATTTAAATATTAATCTAATCACAACTAACACCATGGACAACCACAAGTTTTCAGAGGTATTCGATCCTATGCAACACAGTACAGAAATTCTTATTATTGGTGGTGGTTTAAACGGTCTTGCACTCTCCACAGCATTAGGTTCCGCTGGTTTAGACATTATTCTTATCGACGACCATGTTTTTATACCTGATACGGAAGACACATTTAATGGCCGAGCCTATGCTCTCGCACTGGCTTCACAAAGCCTGCTGAAAGCCCTAGATCTTTGGGCGGTAATTGAACCCAACACACAACCAATACTAGATATAAAAGTAACTGACGGAACTTTAGAAAAAGGACCATCTCCATTTTTAATGCACTTTGATCATAGCGAAATAAATGCAGAAGCCCTGGGTTACATGATCGAAGATAATACTCTTCGCAACGCTTTTTATAATCAGATAAACCTATCTTCTAATATTAAAATTATCTCAAACAAAGTAATAAGCCATTCGACCCACCCCGGAAAAGTACACATAGCCTTAGAAAATTGTGATACTATTACGGCTTCTGTTATTTTAGCATGTGATGGAAGATTAAGTTCAACCGCAAAGAGAGCTGGGATTTCTCGACGCGTCAAGGAATACAATCAAAGTGCTATAGTAACTACTGTAACACATGAACAACCACATATGGGAATTGCCCATCAATATTTTATGCCATCAGGACCATTGGCAATTTTACCGCTCCAGCAGAATCGTTCTTCAATAGTTTGGGCTCTACCATCAGAAGATGCCTCAAAGCTATCAACGCTTGATGACAAAAATTTCTCAAAGGAACTTAGGCTTGTTTTTGGGGATTTCCTAGGTTGCTTCAATATCTGTAGCAAGCGTTTTACATATCCTCTCAATATGACTGTCGTAGATAATTTTACTGCAGATCGGTTAGCACTAATAGGAGACGCTGCTCATGGAATTCACCCAATAGCTGGTCAAGGCTTGAATCTAGGCTTACGTGATGTCGCTTCAATCGCAGAAATTTTAGTCGATGCATACAGAAGAGGGGAAGATCTCGGTGCGCCATATGTCCTAGAAAGGTACGAACAGTGGCGCCTTTTTGACTCCACATTACTTTCGACATCAACGGATCTATTCAACTCTCTATTTTCGAACAACAACTCTTACTTGCGTTTAGCAAGGGGTCTAGGAATGGGCATAATAAATAACAGTCCATTTCTGAAGCGTGGTTTTATAAAAGAAGCCGCAGGGCTCAACGGCGACCTCCCACGCTTACTTAAAGGACAACCTTTATAGTTTACGAGCCTCATCTATTAGCATTATAGGAATGCCTTCTCTAATTGGAAAGGCAAGCTTAGCAACTTCCGAAATTAGCTCTTGAGCCTTTGCATCATAAGTTAAGGTGGTATGGGTCAAAGGGCAGACTAGATTTTCCAGCATTAATGGATTTGAACCTTTTTTACTCATTGTAATACACTCGTTAAACCACCTTCCCTTAAGGAAAATTCAAGCAAAGTTACTAGGGTTTCACGTCTCGACACTAAAGATGGGGCCTCCAAAAGTGCCTGCCTTTCCTCTGGCTCAAAAGGGCAAAGTATACAAAGGGAATTTATTAACAATTCTTCTGGAGAATCTCTTAAACTATCCCAATCTGTTTTCAAATCTTTACTAGAAAAAAACTGTGATAGTAACTTCATAAAACTTTTTCTGTCAAAAGCGTTGTCTCTTTCCGCAGATCCTAAATCTAAAGTAAAACTGCTCCAATCAACAACAGCTTTAGTGTAGGGACTAAACCCTATCTTCTCTTCCTTTATCCGAAATCTAGAAATTCCTCCAAGAGTTATCATATATCTTCCATCGGAGGTCTCAGAAAACTGCCTAATGCGCCCTGCGCAGCCAATAGAATGCAGCTTACTCATACCTTGTGCATCTCTATATGACTGCACCATTCCTATGAGCCTATTAGGCGTTTTCAGTGCATCTTCTAGCATTTGCAAGTATTTTGGCTCAAACAACTGAAGCGGAAGATTTGCCCTTGGCAACAGTAATGCCCCAGAAAGAGGGAATATTGGTATAATTTCAGGTAAATCAGAAACTTTAAAAACTTTCAATAATCTTCCTCCAAACTGAATAAATTAACTAAAAATCAAAGAGGACAGTTTTCTTCGAGCTACTATGGCCAAAGGATCATCTGGTTTCATAGATTCGAAAACGGCAAATAAATTCACTTTTGCTGCTTCATTGTTCCAATTCCGGTCACGCCTGAAAAGTTCCAACAATTGATCAATAGCCTCAGATGTTTTTGAAGAAGCATTTAATGCTAACGCAAAATCCAGACGGGCTTGATTATTATCTGGATCCTGATCAACTGTTTTCATAAGTTGATCGATTGGCATTAACTCTTCTGCAAGCATCAAGAGCTGAAATCTAGCCTTGA
>Ga0209403_10002529_pt1 | contig 21716 bp, 20 predicted proteins | sample ArcticOcean_MG_C_8_FD_187440 | JGI IMG/M metagenome (GOLD analysis project Ga0209403, IMG submission 187440) | Marine microbial communities from western Arctic Ocean - ArcticOcean_MG_CB11_86 (SPAdes) (version 2) | ecosystem: Environmental > Aquatic > Marine > Oceanic | place: Arctic Ocean... | reverse complement strand
AGATTCTGTCACTGGTGGTACGCGGACTCAACGATAAATTTCGCGCTGGCGACTTGCCGTTCTACCAGCAGGACACTTCTCACCTCAGTCATCTTCCGACCGGAAGAGGGGGCAGGAGTATCCACACGAGTAAAGTTACCAATTCCTTAGTTCACCTGCCGCCGTTTACAATATCTCTTCGCCAGTTGGCGATCGTCGATTCTTTCGTCGTAACAACATCCACCGGTACCCGTATTTCAAGTGCCAGATCTCCGTATAGCCCTTCCATCCGAAGGCGCACTCGCCACCGCCGCAACTGAACTGCTGCGCGACGCGGGGATGCGCGTCAATCGCTCAAGCAATCGTACCTACACGGCCCGTATCCCGGCCGTTGACGGTGTCGAGGCGCTCTTTCAGCGTGCTTCCGACATCACGGGTCTGGTAGACCGAGGTGTAGCCCACATCGGAATTGTCGGCCTGGATCAATTTGAAGAAGAACACGATGAGGATGGTGATGGAGTCATCCTGATTTCGGACCTCAAGTTCGGTGGGTCTGACCTTGTATTCGCCGTGCCGGACGACTGGACCCGGGTCCAGTCGATCGAAGATCTAGCGCGTAAAGCGGAAGAGATTGAGAAGGGAGGACGCATACTCAGGGTCGCCACCAAGTACCCTCGACTTGTTGGCCGTTATCTAGCGGATCACGGCATCAATTACGAGCCTGTGAGCGCCAAAGGCGGACTCGAAGCGCGCCCTGAGATTGGCGACGCCGACTTGATTGCAGACATAACAGCAACTGGCACGACGTTTCGTCAGAACCGACTACGACCCATAGACGCTCCGCCAGTTCTCCGATCTTCGGCGGTATTGATCGGAAACCTGAAGTCCCTTGATCGGGATGACGCCGGGCTCGAGCCCTTGCGACAGATCCTCGAGCGCCTCGAATCACGCGTGGCAGGACAGCGATATCAATGGGTGATTGCCAACATGGAAGGTGAATCGGCGGAGGATGTAGCGAACCGCGTCAACTCAGATACGCGCTACTCCGGGCTACAGGGACCGACGATCGGGAAGGTGTTCAGCAAGTCGGGCGGTTCATGGTTCTCGGTCCAGGTGGTGGTTCCCAAGAAAGATTTGATCCCGGCCATTGACTACATGCGCCGGCTCGGGGCCAGCGGCATCACCGTCAACGAGCCCGCATACGTTTTCGAGACCCCCTGCGCCGCATACGCAGAGCTTAGGAACAAGCTTGGTCGACCGCTCCCACCGAACGGCAGCGTAAAGGCATGAAACGGGTCACGGGTCTCTCGGAAGCCCTGGGGTTACTGTCTGGATCACAACCAAACGACGAAGAGGCCGACAGGGTCGCAGCGCGAATCATCGACGATGTTCGCCGAAACGGTGACGCGGCGGTGAATCGAATCTCCGGCGAACTGGATGGGGAGCCACTCGGCTTCCTGGAAGTGTCCCGGACCGATATTGACGCAGCTCTAGTCGCCATCCCGACCGAGACCCGGGAAGCGCTTGAGACCGCAGCGGAACGCGTACGTACGTTCCAGTTGGCAGCTATGCCTAAGAGCTGGCACGACGATGATCGGCACTACGGCGAACTGGTAACGCCGGCAAAACGTGTTGGCGCATATGTACCCGGTGGTACGGCGCCCCTGGCGTCCACCGTAATTATGACCGTTGTTCCGGCCCGTGTGGCTGGCGTGGACGAGGTTTATTTGACGACCCCTGCAGTTGGGGACGCGCTCCCGCACCCCGTTGTACTCGCCGCCGCCGCCATATCGGGAGCGGACCGCGTCTTTAAGGTAGGCGGAGCGCAGGCGATCGCCGCGTTTGCGTACGGAACAGAAACCGTGCCTGCGGTTGACCTGATCGTCGGCCCCGGTAACGTCTGGGTTACGGCCGCCAAACGCCAGTTGTTCGGGCGCGTGGGGATCGATGGACTGTACGGACCTACCGAGACACTGGTCGTTGCGGATGAGACGTCGGACCCGGAGTTCTGCGCCAGCGATCTGCTTGCCCAGGCGGAGCACGATGTCCGAGCACGGCCGATCCTTGTCAGCACGTCGCCGGAGATTGCGGACGCGGTTGAGGCTGCCCTCATGAGGCAGTTGGCCGATCTGCCGAGAAATGCGATCGCCGGCAAGGCTGTCGAGACCAATGCCGTGTCGGTTATCGTCGACTCCGTGGAAGAGGCGATAGAGGTAGCAAACGCGGTCGCACCCGAGCACCTTTGTCTTGCGATCACCGACCCTGCGCCATACATACCGCTTGTCCGTAGTGCCGGCGGGTTGTTTGCCGGTGAGTATTCCGCCGAGGTGATTGGGGACTACGTTGCCGGTCCAAGTCACGTGATGCCGACCGGCGGTACGGCCCGATTTGCTTCAGCGCTGAACGTGAGGCACTTTCTCAGGTTCACGCCGGTTGTTGATCTGGATAGCGCTGGATTCATGGAGATCGCGCAACAGGCGGTAGTGTTGGCGCGTGCAGAAGGCCTTCATGGTCATGCCAACGCTGCAGAGTTGCGCATGAAACGGCTTATCGGAGAGTAGCCCGGGCCACGGTCATGTGGTGTAATTCCGTTTGATGGATGCCGACACCACGGGCACTCTATTTACCCAACAATATTCATACGGGATGACGTTTGTCACAGATGCAGATACAACAGTTGATGCGGCCGCACCTGGTCACACCTGAGACGTACGCCACGGCAGTATCTCCCGACGAGATGGCGGCGAAGGCCGGTGTTTCGCCGGAGATGATCATCAGGGTCAACCAGAACGAGAACCCATTCGGCGCAGACCCTGATATCGCCGCTTCTCTTAACGATATTCCACTGCACCTCTATCCAGACGCAAATCAGGTCAAGATTCGGGCGTCGCTGTCGCAGTACACCGGACACCCGACCGAACAGATCATGGCGGGGGCGGGCGCCGACGAAATGATTGATCTCCTGATGCGGCTGTTCGTCGCGCCGGGTGAGCGTGTTTTGGACTGCAAGCCTACATTCGGCATGTATCACTTCTGCGCACGGGTGGCTGATGCAGAAGTTGTTTCTATACAGCGTGACGACGCATTTGATGTTGATGTGGAGGCGGTTGCCCGTGAGGACGATGGGCGAACGAAGATCGTCTTTCTGGCCTCGCCCAACAACCCGACCGGGAACATCCTCACGGAAGAACAGACACGCGATTTGCTAAAACTCGGCATGGTGATCGTCGTCGACGAGACTTATTTCGAGTTCTCCGGTCAGACGGTTGCGCACCTGATTCCTGAGTTCGAGAATCTTGTAGTGCTGCGATCGTTCAGCAAATGGGCCGGTATCGCCGGGTTGCGTGTCGGATACATGATCGCCGGTACCGAGATCATCAGCCGTCTCATGGACATCAAGAATCCGTACAACGTGAACATCGCTGCGGAAGCAGCGTTGCTGGCGACCATGAAACACCGCGACAAATTGCTGGGGAAAGTGGCAATTCTTCTTGAACAACGGAAGCGCATGGAGAAGGCGTTCGACGCGATGGATCGTGTCTCGTACGTCCCTTCGTACGGCAATTATCTATTAACGCGTTTCGATGATCATCTGGCGACCGACCTGTACGAGGCGCTGGTCCAAAAGGGCATTTTCGTCCGGCCGTTCTCAGATCCACGACTCACCCATGATTTGAGGATCAGTGTGGGGACGCCGGATCAGACGACACGTGTACTGGAAGCGATATCGGACCTGATCTAGCCGTTTCAGTGACTTTCTGACGGGAACGACGACGCAACGCATTCTTACTAACAGGACGCGCGCTGCGCTTGCACCTTTGGGGCTCTCCCACAGACTATTGAACTTCATCGTCGCTTATGCGGTGTTACTACTCGAAAGACAGACCAAATGACTCAGGACAGCCCGCGTACGGCGACCATTGAACGGGGGACCGGTGAGAGCGATATCGCCATTACGGTGAATCTCGACGGTACCGGTGTCACCGATATCAAAACTCCGAACGGTTTTATGAACCACATGCTGGATGCTCTTGCGCGTCATGGCTCGATTGATCTCTCCGTACGGGCATCAGGCGACACGGAGTCAGGCCCGCACCACATCGCCGAGGATACGGCGATCGTGCTCGGTCGTTGCATCGACAAGGCGCTCGGGGACCGCCGGGGCATCGTGCGCATGGGGCACGCGTTCGTGCCTCTGGACGAGGCTTTGACGATGTGTGCTGTAGACCTGAGCGGTCGTGGCTACGCGGTTGTGGACATGGGATCCAACAACAATATCGGCGAGTTTCCGACCGACCTAGCGCGGCACTTTTTTGAATCGGCATCCGCTGAGGGGCGATTCAATATCCACCTCCGGGTCGAGACGGGGACGAACGAGCACCACATCATCGAATCAGCGTTTAAGGCCTTTGGCCGATCGTTACGTGACGCCGTGACGCTGGATCAGCGAAACCCGGACACGATCCCCAGTACCAAAGGCGCGTTGTAAGAGGCGTTGTCCTGGCGGCTGGGACCGTTCCGAACTCGGCAGCGTCGGGTGGGGCAAGTGCCGTTCCATGGTGTGTGGGACTCGACGACTACCGCGCTGCCTCACGTCCTCTGTGATTCTGAGCGTGGCCGAAGGACATTCGTAGCGACGATTCTTTTCCCGACCAGGCTCTTGCGGGCCAAACGGCTGTCCTGCACTGCCATCAGTATGACTGGAAAAGAGTGAAGACTCACCCCATCGGTGAGCCCGGTTCCTGAGGTTATTGAGACGGACCAGACTCTATTGCCAATCCTCGACCCTGTTACTCCAGACCGTCTTTAACGTGCGCATCGTCCGTACCCACAAGAACAAAGATCACCCAATATCAGGCGCAGGTGTGCCTCCCAACGCGGAGATTGGGTGCAGAGTACTTACTACAGGCGTGCCTGACTGTTAAGCAGGGTGCAGGTCGAAGTTGTAGCGCTCGATCACTGGATTCGCCAGTAGTTTTTCACACATCTCGTTGACCTGTTTTTCGGCGACTACACGATCTGATTCATCGAGTGTTATCTCGATGAACTTTCCTGCCCTGACACCATCGACAGAATCGAAGCCAAGGGTTGCTAGGGCGCGGGCTATCGTCAGGCCCTGTGGATCGTTAACGGTCGGTTTGAGTGTGACCCGCACAGTGGCAAGGAACATTAGAAGAGGTTGCCCGGAACACTTTCCGGCGCTCGGTCCAGATAGGCGTTGATAAAGGCGTCCAACCGGTCGGCGTCGAACTCGTCCATCTGATCGATGTGCCTCCAGGAGGTGATGGCGATTCGGGTGGACATGTTCGGGTACGGAGCGAGTATGAACTGGGCGCCCTGACCCGGGATTACCGACTGAAGTTGATTTATAAGCTCGGAGCAATCTTCTTCGCAGTTATAGTTCAAGATGATGCCACCGTGTTCCAGATTGTGAATCTGAACCTCATCCGGGAGGGGAGTTCCGTAGGCGCCCCAGCGTGCGGGAGAGCCTGTTGGGACTGTCTCGGACGGATTAGTAATCCAGTGCGGTCCGGAAGCTGGCGGGATGGTGAGGTAGGGGCCTCCGGCTTCTCCAGGCGTGATGTGCGAGCGCCCCTGGTCATCGAGGATCTCAACGGGTCCGCCGGCGTTCAGGTTGGCGTTGGAACTCGTTTGTTTCCCGGAACCTCCCGGAACCAAGAGACTGATGATGAACAGGAGGGCGACGGCGGAGCCTATGGCGATAATGATGTAACGTTTTCGCCGCTTACGTCCATCCGACTTACTACGACGTTGCGCCCGTCGCTCTCCGCGCGTCAATCCTCGCCGGTTGTCTGGCCTTGTGGTCGCGATACGGTCTGGCATTTATCCCTCTGTGCTCGCCGTGTCCACCGGGTTGGGTGGAATTCAGGCGACGAAAGTGTCTCCGGTCAGGCGTTCGAACGCCTGGATGTATCTGTCACGTGTCATACGGATAATATCCGCAGGAAGATCAGGGGCAGGTGGTTCCCTGTCCCATCCGCTTTCCAGCAACCAGTTTCTCACGAATTGCTTGTCGAAAGCTGGTGGAGAGGCCCCCGGTTTGTAGTCTGATTGCGTCCAGAACCTGCTCGAGTCTGCCGTAAACAGTTCGTCGATCAGCGTGAGTTCGCCGTCGATCAAGCCAAATTCCATCTTGGTATCGGCGACAATCATTCCACGTCCGGCGGCGTACTCTTGGGCTACCTCGAAGATACGCAGCGTGACTTCTTCAAGTGTGGCGGCCATTTCGACGCCGACGAGATCCACGACCTCGGACGGCGTCATTGGGATGTCATGTCCTTCTTCCGCCTTGGTGCTTGGGGTGAAGATCGGCGGCTCAAGTTTTTGTGCTTCAACGATTCCTTCCGGTAGGCTCTGGCGGTTGAGCGTCCCGTGTTCGGAGTATTCAGCCCAACCTGCACCCGTGATGTATCCACGTACAACGCACTCGATATTAAGGCGCTCGGCGCGACGAATCACCATAGAACGCCGACGCATATCGTCCGGTAGTTCCGCAAGCGCTCCGGTGCGTGGTACTTCTGCTAGTGCGTCTTTGTCGTCCGCCATACCGATGACGTGATTCGGCATCACGTCCGCTGTCAGATCAAACCAGAAATTGGACATCTGGGCCAGGATGGTTCCCTTGTCTGGGACCGGCGAAGGGAGGATCACATCAAAAGCCGAAATACGGTCCGTCGCGATCATGAGAAGGCGATCGTTGCCGATATCGTACGTGTCTCGTACTTTGCCACGGTGGAGAAGGCCTGAGAAGTTGGTTTCGCTTACTGAAGACATAGAACCGATCAGTCCTCGGTTGCGGGCTCTGCCACGACGGAGAATCCGAGGCGTGCGTATGTGTGCCGGACGTAGCGCAGGAAGTGGTTGTAGTCGAACAGAGTATCCAACTCTTTGGCTCCGATGGCGTCCGTCACTTCTGAGTCGTTGCGGAGGAGTTCCCGGAAGTCCAGGCCTTCGTCCCAGGTACGCATCGCGAGCAATTGGACCTTTTTGTAGGCCGCTGTTCGGGCCATGCCAGATTCCACGAGCGCCAGCATGACGCGTGGTGAGAAGGGCAAGCCCCGGGTCAACTCAAGGTTGACCATCATACGTTCCGGGTATACCCGCATTCCTTTGATTACCGCGGTGAATCTCTCAAGGATGTAGTCGACTGCTAACGAGGAGTCCGGGAGGATCATTCGCTCTGCCGATGAGTGGCTGATGTCCCGTTCGTGCCAGAGCGGGACGTTGTCGAGCGCCGTAATGGTGTGTCCCCGCACAAGCCGGGCCAGGCCACAAATTCGTTCGCAGATCTCAGGGTTCCGCTTGTGCGGCATGGCAGAAGATCCGGTTGTCACGAATCCGGGTTGGGCGAACGGCTCTTCCACTTCTCTTATTTCGGTACGCTGCAAGGCCCTGATTTCCGTGGCGAACTTGTCTAGGGATGCAGATATGAGCGCGAGCGTCTGGACGTACTGGGCGTGCCGGTCGCGCTGGATGATCTGGTTCGATACGGGCGCGGGTTCAATACCGAGCTCGATGCAGACGGTTTCCTCTATCTCTGGTGGAACGCTGGCGTATGTCCCAACCGGTCCTGAAATCTTCCCGACTCCGATGACTTCGCGTGTTTGCGCCAAGCGAACCTTGTGGCGACGCATCTCGTCCCACCACAGGGCAAATTTGAGTCCGAAGCTCATCGGTTCTGCGTGGATGCCGTGAGAGCGACCCATCGCCGGTGTGTCAATGAACTCTTCTGCCCGCACTTTTAAAGCGGCCATGAGGTCATCGACGTCTTTATCCAACAGGTCGATCGCTTGGAGCAATTGGAGGCTCAAAGCCGTGTCTTTGACGTCATTAGAGGTCAGGCCGTGATGGATCCAACGGCTCTCGTCGCCGAGGCTGGCCATAACTGACCGGGTGAACGAAACGACATCGTGTTTCGTCTCTTCAAAATGCAGGTTGTATAACTCCATATCGAAGCTGGCGCCTCGTATGAGAACCATGTCTGATTGCGGTACAACTCCGAGGTTTGTCCACGCCTGGCTGGCTGCGATCTCGATGTTCAGCCAGAGGCCGTACATGTTTTCGTCCGACCAGACTTTTGACATTTCCGGTCGTGAATAGCGAGGGATCATTCTGCGGCCTTCGTGGGTGTTGAGTTGGTGGAATTTTGGTCTGGTCTCAGATTGAATTCTGAGATGTATTCGGCGATTGAGTGAAAGTCTTCGAACTCGATAGCCTCGACACCGTTGTTTCTGCAATGTTCCAGAAGCCTTGAACGAGCGAACACTGTATCCGCCTTTTCTGCGGCGCAGGAATCGGATCTTAGACCGTCGCCGATGAATATCACCTTCTGGCCGGCTGCACGCGCTTTCTCGATTGGTTCGCATTTGCAAACGGCCCAATCGCGGCAAAACTCCCGGTTACTTGGGTAATCGTAACGGAACGACATGGTCGTACCATCCGGCGCGGTAGGCTCACCCATGACGGACAGGATAGGGACATCATCCAGACCGTTCGCCGCCAGGACTGGCTCGATGTAAAAATCGATCCCAGCGGATGCGATCATGAACTGACCGCCCTGTTCACGCGTCGTCTCCACGGCCTCGAGAAAGCCGGAGCGAAGGTTCACGTTATCCCGGGCCCACGATCTGAGTTCCTCGACCGGCGCCGTGATCGTACTGATTATTTTTTCCTGATAATCGCGGAACGTTAGTGCCCCCTCCCTGTATTCCTGATTGATAGCGGCGGCATCCGGACCGGCGAATTCTGCGATCAGACGTTGCGCCGCGTTGCAGTCGGCGGCGGTGTCGTCGAAATCGCACACAACAAGGAGGGTGCGCTCAGTACGTTGTGTCACGGGGCGGGCGATTTCACGGCACGTGTCGCTATGTCTCGTCGATACTCAACACCTTCAAAGTTGATTGCCTGAGTTGCGGCGTATGCGGTCATACGCGCCTCGAAGATGTCCGACCCTCTCGCCACAACATCGAGGACTCTCCCGCCAGCGGTGAGGACTGTTCCGTTCTCGCCTTCGACGGTTCCGGCGTGGAACACCTGCGTATCGCCAGAGATGCTGGCAAGGCCGCTTATCGGCTTGCCTGTCTTGTAAGAGCCCGGATATCCACCGGAGGCCATCACGACGCACACGGCAGCCCGGTCGTTCCACTGGACATCGATCTGATCGAGCTTTCCGTTTGCTGCAGCCAGTGCGATTTCCAGCAGGTCTGTTTCAAGCCGGGATAGTACGACTTGCGCTTCGGGATCACCAAAGCGGCAGTTGAACTCGATCACGCGTGGTCCTGACTCGGTCAGCATCAATCCGGCGTAAAGGGTTCCTGTGAACGAGGCCCCCTCGGCATCCATAGCGGTTGCTATCGGATCGAGTATCTCCACCCGAATTTGCATCGCTAGCTCCGGTGTCCAGAACTCGGGCGGGGTGTACGCGCCCATTCCTCCGGTATTGGGCCCCATGTCTCCGTCATATGCGCGTTTGTAATCGCAGGCCGAAACCTCGTTTGAAACCGTTTGCCCATCCACGAATGCGAAGACACTGACCTCCGGTCCCTCCATGCACTCTTCAATCACCACGGTGGCGCCGGCGTCTCCGAACAACCCTCCATGCATCATGTCTGTCACTGCCTTGCTTGCTTCCTTACGAGACCCGGCAATGATTACACCCTTGCCCGCGGCGAGGCCGTCTGCCTTCACGACAATCGGCCCTTCGTTCAGAGCGTGGATGTGCTGGAGCGATTCCTGCACGTTGTGAAATGTCGCGAATTCGGCGGTGGGAACACCGTGCCGCGCCATGAGCTCCTTTGCCCAACTTTTTGAGGACTCGATGCGGGCGGCGGATTGAGATGGCCCGAATACCGGTATGCCGGCGACTTTAAGCGCGTCAGCCAGGCCTTCCGCAAGTGGCGCTTCCGGCCCGACGATGACGAGATCGATGCTCCGGTCCTCGGCAAGGGACACGATTCCTGGGACATCACTGATCGACAAAAGGACGTTCTCGCCCAGCGAAGCTGTCCCTGCGTTGCCGGGTGCAATTAGAAGTTGGTCCAGCAACGGACTTCTGCTCAGGGCAGCCGCCATCGCGTGTTCACGCCCGCCAGAGCCGACCAGCAGAACCTTCAACGTAGTGACACCTGTCTTGCCACTATTCCCACTCGATCGTGCCCGGGGGTTTGCTGGTTATATCGAGAACGACGCGATTCACCTGGGAGACTTCGTTCACGATTCGGTTCGAGATGCGGTCCAGCGTGTCGTACGGCAACTTGGCCCAGTCTGCCGTCATAGCGTCTTCACTGGTTACTGCGCGTATCGCCACGACGTAACTGTAGGTGCGCCGGTCGCCCATTACGCCGACGGTCCTGGTGTCCGTGAGTACTGCGAACGATTGCCATAATTGTTCGTAAAGGCCGTCGTTCTTGATCTCATCCATTACGATCCAGTCGGCGGCACGGAGCGTCTCAAGCTTCTCGAACGTGATGTCGCCGATCACCCTGATAGCTAGGCCCGGACCCGGGAAGGGTTGCCTGTTCAGGACCTCGGGAGAAATTCCCAGCTCTGCGCCGGCGAGTCTGACTTCGTCCTTAAACAGGTATCTGAGAGGCTCTACCAACTTCAGGTTCATGTGGTCAGGCAATCCACCAACGTTGTGATGCGACTTAATGACGTGCGCAGCTTTGGTCTCCGAGCTCGTGCTCTCGATCACGTCGGGATAGAGCGTTCCCTGTGCCAGGAAGTCGATCTCGCCAAGTTCATCGGCTTCTTCCTCGAAGACGCCGATGAACTCCCGGCCGATGATTTTTCGCTTCTCTTCAGGGTCCGTGACTCCTGCAAGCGCCGAGAGGAATCGCTCTGTTGCGTCTATGTAGCGCAGTTTCAGGCCAAGCGTGCGGCTGAACACCGCTTGGACACGCTCGGCCTCTTCCCGACGCAGCAGTCCGTTATTGACGAATATGCAGGTTAGATTGGCGCCAATTGCACGGTGCAGGAGTACCGCTGCCACAGCCGAGTCCACGCCGCCAGAGAGCGCGCAGATCACGTTGCCGTCGCCGACCTGTTGCTTGATGCGCTCGATCGCCTCGGTGACGAAATGTCCCGGCGTCCAGTCACCTTTGGCTCCACAGATCTTGTGGACGAAGTTACTGAGGAGCATTGCACCCTGTGGCGTGTGTGCCACTTCCGGGTGGAACTGAATACCGAAAATTCCTGCGTCATTTCCTATCGCCGCGACCGGGGAATTTTCTGAGTAAGCAAGTGATTTGAATCCAGGCGGGAGCGTTTCGATTCGGTCCCCGTGGCTCATCCAAACTGGAGATGCTTCATCCAGGCCTTCAAGGAGGTCGGTTGTCTGGTCGTTCCTATGGATGACGGCGTATCCGTACTCCTGCTGCAAACCCGCAGTCACCTTGCCGCCCAGTTGGTGGGCGAGCGCTTGCATGCCGTAGCAGATGCCGAGGATGGGCACTTCCGCTTCGAACACCCAGCCTGGAGTTAGCGGCGCATCATCTTCATAAACACTGTTGGGACCGCCTGAGAGGATGATTCCGACCACGTTCTTGTTTTCAAGCACGCTGCCTTTTGCGGAGTGCGGAACGATTTCACAGAATACGTTCGCCTCACGTACGCGACGCGCTATTAGGTGAGAGTACTGCGACCCAAAGTCCATGATGATGACCGTCTCAGGCTCTGTAGTGTCCTGATACGGGTGTCCGCCACGGACCCGCTCGCCCTGTGCGATCTCCAGATACGTAGCGACCTCGATGTCGCCCGTCGTCGAGACTCGGCGGCTGTCTGCCACCGCCTTTTCGAGTGCTTCCTGAGGGGGCGTCGCTGCGTCTTCTGACATTAACTCCCAGTGCAGGTCTGCCGGGGAACTGGCCTGTCCAGTTCACCGGCGCTGAAGGGCGTCCGCTTAGACGATTAAAGCTAGCACCCGTGCTAAACTCCGTCAACGTAATTCGTTCGTGGGCATCATCGCCTGCGCCGCGCCGTGCCGCCTCACAACGGACGGAGCTTCCAATATCAGTGACGTCGGGAGCGGCACGTTGCCCAACCACGGACTTCTATTTTGAGCCGCACCACGGAGCGGGGAGCGACCGGGCATTCCGCTGACGGATCAGTGGAGTCGGCGGCGGACGTGATAAGAAGCGGGGGAATGGTCGCCTTTCCAACCGATACCTTTTACGGACTTGGTGTCGATCCTTTTAACGCCGCCGCGGTCAGAAGGTTGTTTGCCGGCAAGGGGAGGCCCGCAAATAGCCCGGTTCCCTTGCTGATAGCGGGGCCTGAGGATCTGGGAATGATCGCTGCATTCGTGCCCACTGGAGCTACTGCGCTTGCAAGTGCGTTCTGGCCGGGCGCGCTGACTCTGGTGCTTACCGCTGTCGAAGAATTGCCGGCGGTGGTCTCGGCGGGTGCGGGCACCGTCGGAGTGCGGGTGCCAGATCACGACATTCCAAGGGCCATCGCTCGCTCCGTTGGCGGGCCAATCACCGGAACGTCGGCCAATCTATCGGGGGAGCGATCTCTGAAAACGGCGACGGAAGTTAAGGATGCTTTCGGAGAGGCCCTTGGATTCGTTGTAGAAGGCGTCTGCGGAGCGCACGACGCGCCCTCGACGGTCGTAGACTTCTCGGCGGACCCTCCGATGGTTCGCCGGCATGGAGCGATCTCACTGGAAATGATCCAACGTGTGTGGACGAATGTCCTTGGCTGAGTTGCCCCGTGACAGGCCACTTTCTAATACGTATCGGTACTTACAAACGAACGGTGACGCTCACTGATGACGACGATGTCTGGCAACCCGCCGGCCGGTTTGACGCAACGGGACGACGAGCTTGAGACGGCGCTAAAGGCGCTGGTCTCTGAACGGACGTTGCCGCTTTATCGGATGATGGGCTACCACATGGGTTGGTACGAAGCGACCGGCGAGCCCAGGATCGGATCGCCTTGTTTACGCGTCCATGGGGCACTGACTCTAATGACTTGCAGCTCACTCGGTGGGAACTACGCCGATGCACTACCGGAGGCGTGTGCCGTTGAGTATCTGTACAACCACATCCTGGTCCATGACGACATCCGAGACGGCAACTCGGAGCGGGACAATCGCGCCTCTGTGTGGTGGTCATGGGGACCGGCGCAGGCGATCAACACGGGTGATGGCATGCACGCCCTCGCTCGTGTGTCGTTGTTTGAAGCTCACAAGAACGGCGTCCCGGCTGAGTCCATTGCGAACGCGATTCGCGTGTTGGACCAGGCCAACCTTGATACGTGTGAGGGCCAGTACAGGGACATCGCTCTTCAAGAACGACTCGATGTCGGCGTGGATGAGTATCTTTCTATGTCGGAATCGCAAACGGGCGCTCTTCTCGCATGCGCCGTCCAGCTTGGCGCGCTTGCGAGCGGTGACGTTGATGACTCCGTTACCGAAGGTCTTAACACGTTCGGGCGAAAGCTAGGGGCGGCGATAAGGGTGGGAGACGACTGTGACGTGTTCTGGCCGCACGGAGAGCGTGATGAGACACGGCAGGGTCGGCTCGTTGCCAAGAAGAAGACGCTCCCCGTGGCGTACGTGGTCGAGTCCGGGACGCCTACGGATCGGCGCCGCGTTGGCGAGATTTACATGGAGCGGGTGATCGACCCGGAGTCCGCTAAAACTCTGACCGAGGTACTGGATGCAGCCGGCAGCAGGGAGTTTTCTACGGGAACGATCTCCCGATTGCTTGATGAGGGTATATCTGCTCTCGAGGCGGCGAACCTGCCTGTCGACACTATCGAACAGTTGAGCCAGGCGGCGAGATTTTTGGCGAAACCAGAAGGGTTAGATTTGCCCGAAACCACAAAGGGCAAGGACGACTAGATGCCGGCAGCAGGTAAAAAAACCGTAGAAGATATAGACCTTCAGGGAGCTCGCGTGCTGATGCGCGTGGACTTCAATGTTCCGATGTCGGGAACAGTGGTGGACGCTGATCTCCGAATTGCAGACGACTCCCGGATTCAGGCGGCACTGCCGACGATCGAATACCTGAGAGACCACGGGTGTCGCGTGATGCTCTGCTCTCACATGGGTCGCCCGGAAGGTGAAGTTGATCCTGATCTTCGGCTAACTCCGGTACGAGAACGGCTATCGGAGTTGCTGGGCGCAGAGGTCAAAGAGGGCAAAGGGCCCGCTGGCAAGGTCCCGATGCTGGTCATGGAGTCGATGGAGCCCGGTGATGTAGCTCTCCTTGAGAACCTCCGGTTCAATAAACGAGAGGAACGGAACGACTCTGGATTCGCACGCAAGCTGGCCGGGCTGGCAGATGTTTATGTCAACGATGCGTTTGGCACTGCGCACCGTGCACATGCGTCTACAGTCGGAGTTGCCGAATACATGCCCGCGGTTGCCGGAATGTTGATGGCACGTGAACTTGAGATGCTCGGCACATGCTTGGAAACCCCAGATCACCCGGTAGTCGCCGTTATAGGCGGCGTAAAGGTGTCTGACAAGATCGCCGTGCTCACGCATCTGGCGAGCAAGGTCGACACAGTATTGGTAGGCGGGGGGATGGTTGCGGCGTTCCTGGCCGCCGCGGGACATATGGCGGCCGACCCGGAGAGTTACGGGGAGATCGAAGTGGCACGTTCGCTGTTGAAGGATTCGTCGGCCAAAATTGTGGTCCCAATGGATGTCATCACGGCGATGGAGTTCTCCGAGGATGCTGAGCCGATTACAGTAAACATTCCCGCTATCCCAGAGGGGGCACTGATCCTAGATATCGGCCCGGAATCGGCCATCGCATACGCTGAAGAGTTGGCCGGGGCGAAAACGATTATCTGGAACGGACCGATGGGCGTATTTGAATGGTCATCGTTCGCCGAGGGCACAACTGCGGTGGCGCATGCGATCGCCGCAAACAATGACTGTGTGAGCGTTGTCGGCGGCGGATCGACCGCCGAGGTCGTGGGGTCTCTTGGACTCCGGGGACGGATCACACATGTATCGACCGGCGGTGGGGCGTCCCTTGAGTTTCTCGAGGGTAAGACGCTTCCGGGGGTGGCGGCTCTACTGGATGCGGCTCAAGTGTCAGAAATTTCACAGGGCTAGTCACAAGATTAATTATATGTTTAGTCGTATCGAGGGCCTTAAATGCGCACACCGGTAGTCGCTGGTAACTGGAAGATGAACAACACGTTGGCGGAAGCCTCTGCGCTGGCACGGGCCGTGGCAAAGGGTGTATCGGGAATCAAAGGTGTCACGACCGTCGTTTGTCCGCCGTCGGTGTCATTGGTGCCCGTGTCGATGGCGCTCAGCGGAACGAACGTGTTGATCGGTGGCCAGAACGTTAGTTCAAACGCCCAGGGAGCGTATACGGGAGAACTGTCGGCGGACATGCTACTGGGGTTGTGTACCTATGTGATCGTTGGTCATTCGGAACGACGTTCTATGCACGGTGAGGATGACGCGACAACCGCCGCCAAGGCGCGGGCCGCACTTGCCGTGGGATTGCGCCCGATCATCTGTGTTGGCGAATCGTTGGAAGTACGGGATTCCGGGGATGCCGCAGCGTTTGTCGCGTCCCAGGTAGCAGGAAGCCTCGCTGGACTCTCGGACGTCTCACAGATTGAGATTGCATATGAACCTGTCTGGGCGATCGGCACCGGCCGGGCGGCGTCGCCAGAAATAGCGCAGGAGATGTCTTCTGCCATCCGGGGGGCGGTGGCGTCACTGTATTCGCCAGAAGCGGCCGAAGGTATCTCGCTCCTCTACGGCGGTAGCGTCAATGCCGATAACGCCGCTTCTTATGCGGCGTCTCCGGACGTAGACGGCGCACTGGTAGGTGGGGCGAGCCTGGACGGAGAGGCTTTCTCGCGAATCGTTGAGGCGTTTGCGGCGTCAGATTGACGGATAAAGCCGCTCATCAATCCCGATGCCTGAAATGAACTCCCCAACCTCAAAGCCAAAATTGCTCGTCGTGGTGGGTCCGACGGCTTCAGGCAAGACCGCTCTCTCCATCTCACTGGCGCAGGCGTTCAACGGCGAAGTGATTAACTCAGACTCGCGGTTGTTCTACCGGGGGGTTGATATCGGAACGGCGAAACCGTCGGAAGAAGATTTGGCAGCGGCGCCGCATCATTTGATCGACTTCCTCGAGCCCGAAGATCCGTTCGGGCTGGCTGATTATCTTGACTCGGTCAGAGAAATCGCCGCCAAAGTAATGACCCGACGGGCCCTTCCAGTTCTGGCTGGTGGGGCAGGGCAGTACGTTTGGGGGTTTTTGGAGGGGTGGAACGTGCCGCGTGTGGCGCCGAACGCCGAGCTGCGGGCTGAATTGGAAGGTGTCGCGCAGGATGAGGGCATTGAGGCTGTATTTGCGCGGTTGGAGGAGATGGACCCGGAGGCGGCTGAACGGATCGACTCCAGAAACGTGCGCCGGGTAATAAGGGCTATCGAGGTGGCTCAGGCGGGCGGAAACACTGGGCCTCGACGGGCTGAAGAGACTCCTTATGACGCCCTCATTATCGGCCTGCAATTGGGTAGAGAGCGTCTTTATGCTCGAATCGATGCCCGAATCGATGGGATGTTGATGGCTGGTTGGGTGGATGAGGTGCGTCAGATGGTGCAACGAGGCGTGCCGATGAACGCTCCGGCGATGACCGGCATAGGTTATCGGGAACTGGCCGGATACCTGGCGGGAGAGCGAACGTACTCCGATGCAGTGCATGCCACGCGGCGGGCGACGCGGAACCTAGCGCGACATCAGGACAACTGGTTTTCGGCGGACGATAAGCGCATCAACTGGCTGGACGCGGCCGACCCGGAAGGCGTAGTGGCAGCGGCGACCGATCTGGTTGAGTCATGGCTATCTGAACGCGCTGCAAACGGAAAACACAGCAAAAGATAACCCTAAAACATCCAATGACGAACCTATATAAGATCTCTAGAATGACACGCTACGGGTTGTGAAGATTCTGGATTAATGTAGCTATCGGATCTCAATCGCGACTCCAGTCTCTAACCTGTAATCAGGGCAAAGGAATCATTTTTGGTGCTGCCATTCGTCAAGTTGCACGGAGCCGGGAACGATTACATTGCCATTGATGGTCGAGGAATCGACCGGGATTGGGGCGAGCTTTCGGTCGCCATGAGTCGGCTCAACTTCGGTGTCGGATCTGACGGTATAACGCTTGTCCAGGAATCGGATCTGGCGCAGGTGCGCATGCGGATCTATAACCCGGATGGCTCCGAAGCCGAGATGAGCGGGAACGGGATCCGACTTTTCGCCAAGTTTGTGATCGACCGCAAGATCGCTGTGCCCGGTCCGGAAGGGCTGATTGTCGAGACGGGCGGAGGCGTTCGGACAGTTGTACCCACGATGGACGGCGAGGTGATGGTGGCGGCGCGTGTGGCAATGGGCGAGCCGACCCTTACGCCGGCAGATATTCCCGTAGATGCGGCGGCGATGGGCAACCCGGACCGCGTTCTCGACTACGAGATCGAGGCCGGAGGCCGGAAGCTCAAAGTCACATGCTTGTCGGTCGGCAACCCACACGCAGTCGTATTTCCGGAGGAAGACGTGGACGACTTTCCCTTGTTGGAAATAGGCCCCTACGTCGAGAGCCACTCTTTGTTCCCAAACCGGATCAACTTCGAGATCGCCAACGTTGTCGATTCCGGCACGTTGAAGGCCCGGATATTCGAGCGCGGAGCAGGGGAGACCCTATCCTCCGGCACCGGGACGACGGCGACGGCGGTGGCGGCCAAGCTCCACGGCTTCACAGACGATACGGTTAGAGTCCAAGTTCCGGGTGGCGAGTTGCGGATCACGTGGGCGGGTGAGGGAGAAATTTACCTTGAAGGCCCAGCTGTAGAGGTGTTTGAAGGTGTCTGGCGGGACTGACAAGGCCTATCCAGTACGCCCTTCCGCCTTACAATCTCTGCCTCGCCCAGTAATCCCCGTTAATGCTTATATTCCAAAGGATCCCCAGTAACCATGCACATCGCCGACCGCGTCACACAACTGCCCGAATATCCGTTTGTCACGATCTCGCGCACGATCGCGGCCAAACGGGCGCAGGGCATCGACGTGATCTCATTTGGGATCGGTGATCCTGACCGGGAGACGCCGGGTTTCATTCTAGACGCGCTGGATAAGGGGACACGCACCACCCCGAACCACCGCTACCCGGAATCTGAGGGGTTGCCGGAGTTTCGTAAATCGGTAACGGACTGGTACGAACGCAGATTCGGGATTGCGCTCGACCCGGAAACCGAGGCCATCAGCCTAATCGGCGCAAAAGAAGGAATCGGCCACGCTGCGTTGGCGTTTCTAAATCCGGGCGACATGGCGATCATGCCTGACCCGGCCTACCCGGTCTACGACGTCGGCACGATTTTTGCCGGTGGCGTCAGCTACAAAGTTCCGATGCACGAAGAGGCTGGATGGCAGTTGGACCTAGACGACATTCCGACCGATGTTGCAGACAAAGCAAAAATCCTCTGGCTCAACTACCCGAACAACCCGACGGGTGGCATCGCATCGATTGAGTACTTCCAACAGGTGGTTGAGTATGCCAAAGCCCACGACCTGATCGTTCTGCACGATAACTGCTACAGCGAAGTCACGTACGACGGCTACAGTGCCCCTAGCTTCCTGCAGGCCGACGGCGCCATGGACATCGGCATGGAGTTCCACTCCCTGTCCAAGACCTTCAACATGACCGGATGGCGTGTTGGGGCGGCCGTTGGGAACGCCGACCTCGTCGAGGCACTCCGCGTCATCAAGTCAAACCTGGACTCTGGAGTTCCACAGGCAGTTCAAGAGATGGCGATGGAGGCTCTCAATAACCACGGTGACTGGGTGGTCGAGAACAATCGCGGATATCAGGACCGGCGCGACAAAGTCGTCGATGCGTTGCGATCAATCGGATTGGCGGTTATCGCTCCGCAGGCTGGTCTGTACGTTTGGACACGAGTACCAGAGGGCTACTCGTCAGAACAGTTCGCCAATGCGCTGCTTGAAGAACGTGACATCGTAGTGACGCCGGGCAGCTCGTACGGCGAGGGCGGCGAGGGTTATATTCGATTATCGCTTACCCTTGCAGATGACAGAGTCGACGAAGGACTCTCCCGTCTGCAGAACTGGAAGATTCCGCCACCGCCCGCCAGTTAAGATTCAAGAAGAAGAGCACTATTAGGTCTGGAGTATCCGGAAAAGCTTGGCCAAATCCTCAAGAATCAGGACATCGAGGCGTCAGGAACGCGTCTTCGTTGTAAGCGCACAGGTCCGTAAACAGAAATCGGTCTGGCCGGTCGAAGACTCGCTTGATGAACTTGCGTCGCTTGCCGAGGCATGTGGAGCGGAGGTTGTGGGACGGATGTCCCAGATGCTCAACAAGTACTCGCCGACGTACATCGGTAAGGGCAAGATAGACGACCTGCGGGTGGCGATCCAGGAAGAGGGCGCGGATACGGTCATTTTTGACGACGAACTCAAGCCATCGCAACAGCTTCGCCTTGAGGATGATCTGAAGGTCAAGGTGATCGACCGCAGCACACTCATTCTGGACGTGTTCGCCCGTCGTGCACGCTCCTCTGAAGGTAAGTTGCAGATCGAGCTGGCGCAGAGCGAATACTTGCTGCCACGACTAGCGGGGCAATGGTCTCACCTCGAACGACTTGGTGGTGGAATCGGAACCCGGGGCCCGGGTGAGACGCAGATCGAGACTGACCGTAGGCTGGTCCGGAACAAAATATCGCGGATCAAGAAGGAACTCAAAAAGGTTCGGCTGCGTCGTGAAGGTCAACGAAACAACCGTCGTAGATCCGATCTCGGTGTGGCGGCATTTGTGGGCTACACAAACGCTGGAAAGAGTGCGCTGTTCAACAAACTCACGTCGTCCGAGGTTATGGAGCGCGATCAACTTTTCTCTACGCTCGACACGACGACCCGCCAGATACATCTGCCGTCCGGAGCCCCGGCGACGATCTCAGATACGGTCGGGTTCATCTACAAATTACCCCCGATAGTTGTGGAGTCATTTGGGGCGACGCTTGAAGAGCTGGAAGAGGCTGATGTGTTGGTGCACGTCGTGGATTCGAATTCCGAGTACTCGGAGCGGCAAATCGAGGTCGTGGATAAGATCCTGGACGACATGGATTTATCACATGTGCCACGAATACTGGTCCTTAACAAGATGGACCTCCTCACGGACGAAGAGCCGGATCAGCCCGCCGCCGAGTCGTACGTAAGTGTCAATGGCGATGGTGACACGGCTGCGTATAACGGTGATTTTTCTGGTGTGGGAGCCGACCTTATAGGACGCGATCCGGCGGAATTCGGCGGAGACCTCCGAGGGGAGATTTCTTGCGTGGTGCTTGCGTCCGCAATCAAAGGATGGGGCGTTGATAGGCTCCGGCGCGCGATCGACGATGAGCTTAAGTCGGCGGCAGAACGTGCAGGGCTGGTCGCTGAAGTGGTCGGTTAGGAAGGATTCCCCGCTCTGCCGGTAGAGAAGGGGCACGGCCCCGTACATCAAGGTTGAGGGAGAGGCCCTCAACCTCCGTCTTTAACGTTCCTGGTATTGATGTTCAGGGTAGGTCAAGAAACTTTATATCTGCGGCAAGGGAGTCCCATGGGCATCCAGAATCCTCGCCTCGATTAAAGCTTCCCGGATCTCCGCTGTCTGAGCGTCCGTCATTGGAAGGTTTGGAAGCCTGGGAACCGTGCCTTCGTATCCGAGTAAGTTCAGGCCTGTCTTCTGGACGCCTACTCCCCATGCCATGCCGAGGTAATCCATGTGATTGATTCGATCTTGGATTTCCCTGGCCTCGGCGTATCGGTGATCAAGGCAGGCCTGGATGATGTCACGTGCGATATGCGGCCCCCAGTTTCCGAACAAGAGGCAGGCTCCTACGGCGCCGATGATACCCCCCGGCATCAGCAACGTCCCGTTACAGGTCCAGAATTTCACGGCATCGTTTACGAACGACGACATACGGCACTCGTACCTGTAGTTCAGGGACATGATGTACGCGAACACGTTGTCGAACGCCGTGATGTCTGCGAGCTCGTCCGAGGTCACGTCGACGCCCATCGCCGTTTTCGGCTGGTGGATGACGATTACCGGTACCGGGCTGCCCGTTGTTACCTGTTCGAAATAATCCTGAACTGGCGCCTTGCCGCCGCCATCTCCCACCCGCGGAGGAATTCGCACCCGTACGATGTCAGCTCCGGCCTCTGCGTACAGGTTCGCTAGTCGGACGGCCTCCGTAGGTGAAAGAGTATCTATGCCTGCGATGACGAACTTCCGTCCTGCTTGTGCATCGACTACGGTCTTGATGGAAGAAACCTTTTCGGGTTCGCCCATATGGAACTCTTCGCCGCCGTAACTGCCAACAACGAATCCCGAAAGAGCGGTACCGCAAAACTTGTCAATATTGCGGGCAAGGGCATCAAGATCCAGCGACTCGTCGTCCCGAAACGGCATGTTTGTCGGGGCGACGATGATCGGGTCAGTTGTCGGAACGGGCATATGTAATCCCTGGCGATTGATCAATCGGATGGAGTTCGAGTGTCTAACACTAACGGAGTCTGCCTGGCGGGAAATCAGAGGTGTGACGAGATTGTGCGTCTGGGATGAGGTCTCCTCACTGATGTTACAGGTGGAGGTGTAAGAGGCAGGGCAGGCGTCTTACTACGTTAGAATTAACGTCGCACTATAGTAGTTATGTCAATTACGAAATATTA
>Ga0209403_10002528_pt1 | contig 21718 bp, 14 predicted proteins | sample ArcticOcean_MG_C_8_FD_187440 | JGI IMG/M metagenome (GOLD analysis project Ga0209403, IMG submission 187440) | Marine microbial communities from western Arctic Ocean - ArcticOcean_MG_CB11_86 (SPAdes) (version 2) | ecosystem: Environmental > Aquatic > Marine > Oceanic | place: Arctic Ocean... | reverse complement strand
TCCGAGACACACACCTGCCGAGCCTCCATCATGCCCGCACCGTCCACACCAGTCGCACCCCGCATCGACCACCCACCTGTCGCCACCACCACCGACGGTCTCCCGCTGCCGGCTCCACCGCACCGCACCCTGCTGCTGCTGGTGCTGACCCTGCTCGGCGGATTGGCTCTCACCAGTTGGCTCGACGACCGGTCCGCCTCACGCACTCTCGTCGGTTACCTGCGTGCCGAACGAAACACCATCGTGGCTCCGGTCAACTCGGTCGTCGGCGAACTGCGGCACCAGCCCGGCGACGTGGTCACTCCGGGAACCGTGCTCGTGCTGCTGATCGATGACGAACTCGAACGCCAGATCGCCGACCGCACCACCATCCTACCCACTCTCGAAGCCTCGCTCGCTCAGACCCAGGCCCAGGCCGATGTCGAGTTGGCCCTGAAACTCAGAGACCTCGAGCGCGAAGAATTCGAGGTCCGAGCCTTGGCCGTCAATCATCTCGAAAAACAGTATTACAACGAGTTCATGCAGACGGCGTGGGAGGAAATGCTCGATCTCAGCGACGGACTGGCCAGCATCGGCAGCAACGACCAGACCTATCGCCTCGGCACTCTGCCACAAATGCTGACCTCCGACGCGGTCCAAATGAAAACACTGCTGCGACAACAGGCAGCACGCAATGCCGCATCGATCAGTGCCGCTCAGGCCAAACTCTGCCGAGGACAACTCGACCGGATCGACGCCCTGCGGAGCAGCCTGCCCGAAAAGTTCCGCACCGCCAACGGAGTCAATGTCGCACAACGACAACTCGCTCATGCACGCCAAACTCTCGTCTCGCTCGAACAACATCGACGACGACTGGCCCTGACCGCCATGTCGCACGGCACCGTCGGGCTGCACCTGAAACAGGCCGGAGATCGAGTCGCCGGTGGTGAAGCGATTGTCGAATTGTACGACCGGGAACGACAACACCTCGACTTGCCCGTCCCCAGCCGGCTGATCAACCGCTACTCGGTGGGAACGATGGTCCGCCTGAGATTCGCCGGGTCCATTCGCTGCAAAGGACGCGTGTCGGTCGTGCCGCCGCACACCGAACAACAGGTCGACACCCCCGTCGGAGCCGATCCGCTCGTCCGAATCACCATCGAACCGATCGGTCGACTGTGGCCCGCCGTGCCGATCGGATCGTCGGTTGAAGTGGAAGTCGAGTAGAGCCGGAAAGACTCGAGTCGACCCGGATCGTGTGGACCGGTCGCTATCCGGCCGGTTCGACCCGAGCAATCTCGTCGATCGAAATCGGCCCCTCCGTCCGACCGGACTCGCCGACGTCGATGACGATCAACTGGCCGGGTCCCGCCGCACGCGAATCGGGATACCCCACCAGTTCGCGGCCGTCCTTGAGCACCAGGCGAACCGCGTGAGTCTCGTCAACTCCCGGCAAGTCCGCAGAAACCAACTCCGGAAAACGGCTCCAGGCCCACGTCCACAAAGTCGACTCGACGTCCACTTTGCCGGCAATGTCGAGCCACTCGTCAGCAGCCTTTTGCAGGTCAACCCGCAACGCACTCCGACACCACGGCTCTAGCTCCAGATCAATCCAACTCCGTCGCGATACGACGAGTTCTTCGAATGTCAACATCGTGTGGCCTCGGTTTTACTCGTCCGTCACGCAACCCAACGCGGCCGAACTGACGGTGCGGATGTAACGGCCTAAAGTGCCGCGAGTCTGTTTCAGCGGCGGAGCGGTCCAGGCGTCGCGCCGTCGAGCCAACTCGTCGTCGCCGACGTCCAGGTCGATCCGCAGCTGCTCGGCATCGATCGTCACCGTGTCTCCGGTCTCGACCAAAGCCAATGGACCACCCGCCTGAGCCTCGGGAGTGATGTGGCCGACGATGAACCCGTGCGAACCTCCCGAAAAACGACCGTCGGTCATCAACGCCACGTCGTTGCCCAGGCCGGCACCCATGATCGCCGAAGTCGGTGTCAACATCTCGGGCATCCCCGGACCTCCCTGAGGACCCTCGTACCGGATGATTACCACGTCACCCTTCCTGATCTGCTTCTGCTCCAACGCCAAAAGCATCTCCTCCTCAGAATCAAAAACCCGCGCCGGTCCAGAAAATACCAACCCCTCCTTGCCCGTGATCTTCGCGACCGAACCCTCGGGTGCCAGGTTGCCTCGCAGAATCTGCAAATGACCGGTCGACTTGATCGGATCCGACGTCGGTCGCAAAATCTCCTGCCCCTCGGACAACTCGGGCAACTCCGACACGTTCTCCGCCAAAGTGCGGCCGGTCACCGTCAGGCAATCACCCTCGATCAAACCCTCCGACAACAGGAACTTCAAGACGGCAGGAGTTCCACCGACGGCATGCAGATCGGCCATCACAAATCGACCGCTCGGCTTCAAGTCGGCCAAAAACGGAACGCGGTCGCTGGTCGCCTGGAAATCGTCGATCGTCAACTCGACATCCGCCGATCGAGCGATCGCCAACAGGTGCAATACCGCATTGGTCGATCCACCCAACGCCATCACCATCGCCATCGCGTTTTCCAACGACTGCCGTGTGATGATGTCGAGCGGCTTGATGTCCTGCTCGAGCAAATGACGGATTGCCGCTCCCGATCGATGACACTCGTCCAGCTTCGCCGGGTCCGTCGCCGGGGTCGAGGAACTGTATGGCAACGATAAACCCATCGCCTCAATCGCCGATGACATCGTGTTGGCCGTGTACATCCCGCCACATGCTCCCGCCCCCGGACAACTCCGCTGCACAATCTCCCGACGCTCCTCGTCACTGATCGACTCGGCCAGGTACTGACCGTAAGACTGAAACGCCGAAACAATGTCCAATGGCCTCTCGCCCAGACAACCCGGTTGGATCGTACCACCGTAAATCATCAACGACGGACGGTTGACTCGGGCCATCGCCATCACGCAACCCGGCATGTTCTTGTCGCAACCCGGTATCGTGATCAACGCGTCGTACCACTGACCTCCCATCACCGTCTCTATCGAATCGGCAATCAAATCCCGTGACTGAAGCGAGTACGACATGCCCTCGGTGCCCATCGAAATGCCGTCGCTCACGCCAATCGTGTTGAATCGCATCCCGATCAAATCGCTCGCAGACACACCCGACTTCACCGACTCGGACAACTCCATCAGGTGCATGTTGCACGTGTTGCCCTCGTACCACATGCTGGCAATGCCCACCTGAGCCTTGCTCATGTCCGACTCGGTCATGCCCGTGCCGTAAAGCATCGCCTGTGACGCACCTTGGGCACGGGGCTGAGTGATCCGGGCACTGTAGCGATTCAGTCCGTCACCAACCGGTTGCAGCATCTCTGACTTCTCCAACTTCAGTACACTCAACGCAATCCTCCACTTATACAGCACACCCCAAACACCAGAAAGTGAGCCAATCCACTAACCCCGTGCCAACCATCCTCACACGTGTTATCGTATTGACCTCACGAAAGAACGAGTCCGTAGTCAAACGACTGCGTTCGAGGTCACTCTGATCACGACCGATCACCGACGACTCGACGGGCTGTTGTCGAAAGGGGGACACTTGAGTGATCAATGGGTGAGATTCAGTGAGGCGTTGCCGTCGCTGGAAGCCAGCGACGCGATTCGCGCAGTCGGACTGCTGGACCGTTGTCTGCAGTCGGTCGATGAGACGTCCGACGAATCGAGTTTTCTGAGCGGATTGCTGGCGGATCTGGTCACCGAGTTCTCGGCCCAATGGTGCGGCGTGCTGGTGCGTCGACCCGGATGGGAATTGCACGCCGAGTACGGCCGTCAGCGTCCGTTGGCCTGGCCGTCCGAGCTGCTTGAAGAATCATTAGACCGGGGCGCGGCGGGCGGAACGCTGATCGACGACCCTTCGGGCTGGACAGCCGCAGCCGTTCCACTGGACGATTCGGCCGCGTCCGCCTCGGTGCTCTTGATCGCCGGCAGCCACTTCGACCTCGCCGCTCTCCCGCTGCTGGCCATCGCCGGCCGCGGCCTGTCGGTGTCTCGACGCCTGGCAGTCCAATCCGAATTGACCAGCCGACGAGCCGACCGGTTGGCGGCGACGTTGAGTATTTCGGCTCAGTTTGCCGGGGTCCGCGAGATGATCCCGTTGCTCGAGCAGATTGCCGCCGAAGCGACCGGGTTGTTGGGATGCGATCGAGCGAGCATTTTTGTGCACGACTCAGAACGCAACGAACTGGTCGCCTGCCCGGCGTTGGGAGTCGAGGGGGGGACTCTGAGGATTCCCGACGACGCGGGGATTGTCGGCGAAGTGATCCACAGCGGCCAGTCGGTCCAAGTCAACGACGTGACGGCCGACTCGAGATTCAATCCCGACGTCGACAAGCAGACCGGCTACACGACCCGCAACCTGTTGTGCGTCCCGCTGCGGCACGAGGGGGGCGAGGTGATGGGTGCATTCGAGTTGATCAACCGGATCGTCGGCGACTTCGACGCCGACGATCTCGAAGCCCTGAACCACCTCGCCGGACACGCCGCCGTCGCTCTGGCCAATTCCCGGGAACACCAGAGACTGATCCGCAGCCGGGACCAACTCAGCGAACAGGTCGCCCGCGGAGCCCGACTCGTCGGCAACAGCCCGGCGATCATCGCGCTCAGAGACACTGTCGACCGGCTGGCCAATACCGACCTGCCCGTGCTGGTGCTGGGCCCCAGCGGGACAGGAAAGGAAGTCGTCAGCCGAGCACTCCACGTGGGTGGCTCGCGAGCCGATCAGCCGTTCGTGGCGGTCAACTGTGCCGCGATCAGCGAGACACTGCTCGAAAGTGAACTCTTCGGACACGAAAAAGGTGCCTTCACCGACGCCATCGATACCCGCAAAGGCAAATTCGAACTCGCCGACGACGGCACTCTGTTCCTGGACGAGATCGGAGACATGAGCCCCGGCGGACAGGCCAAGCTGCTCAGAGTCCTCGAGCAGAAAGTCATCACCCGAGTCGGTGGCTCTCAGACGATTCCGATCAATGTCCGAGTCATCGCAGCCACGAACCAGAACCTCGCACTGGCCGTCCAGGAAAAACGCTTCCGTGAAGACCTCTTCTATCGACTCTCGGTCGTCACGCTCGAACTCCCGCCACTGGCCAATCGACCCGATGACATCCTCGCTCTGGCCGAACACTTCCTCGCCGAATTCTGCGTCGAAGCCGGACGGACCACCCTGGCACTCGCCCCCGAAGCCGCTCAACGACTCACCGGACACGCCTGGCCAGGGAATGTCCGAGAACTCAGAAACCTGATGGAACGCGTCGCCTTCCTCTGCCCCGGTGACCAGATCGAAATCGACGACCTCGCCTTCATCCTCGCACCCGGACGCGAACCCGATGCCACGTTGCCCGCCGACGCCGGATTGACCGAAGCCACTCGCCGCTTCCAGGTCGACTACATCAGACGCTCGATTCGACTCGCCGCCGACAACATGACCGAAGCCGCACGACTCCTCGGACTCCACCGCTCGAATCTCTATCGCAAGATGGACCAGCTGGACATGAAGGAAAGCGAACACGACCCGGCAAACGACGAAACAGCCTGATCCCCCGCCCGCTACACCACCGGACTCACCAACGAACCGATCCCGCCAATCGAAGCCACGATCGTGTCGCCGGCAACCAGGAACTTGTTCTTGGCCATGCCCACACCGGACGTCGTCCCGGTCGATATGATGTCGCCGGGCACCAGAGTGGCAAAGCTCGAAATGAACGCGATCACCGCGGCCACCGGGAACACCATCTCGGCAGTGCTCCCGTCCTGCTCGGTCTCGCCGTTGACCGTGAGATTCAAGGCCAACGCCTGAGGGTCACCACATTCGTCGGCCGGCAACACGCAAGGCCCCATCGGGCAGAACGAATCGTGCCACTTGCCGTGCAACCAGTCAAAGAACCCATCCTTGGGCCGCTCGGTTCGACCCGGGTTGGGAGTGAACTTTCGGTCCGAGATGTCGTTGACGACCGTGTAGCCGGCGACAAACTCCAACGCATTCGACTCGCTCACACCCCGACACTCCTTGCCGATGATCACGCCCAGTTCGAGTTCCCAGTCGATGTGATCCGGCGACACCTCGGGGATTCGCACCGGGTTGCCGGGATCGTTCAACGTCGTCGCTGGCGGCTTCATGAAGACGTAGGGAAACGTCGAGTCCCGCTCGGCCGCCTGGCCGCCGCCCTCCTCGATGTGCTTCGAGTAGTTCCCGGCCAACAGCAACAGCTTCGACGGATCGGGAACCGGCACCTTGACTTGGACCGCCTCGGTCGCAATCCCCAACTCCCTCGACAGCGATTCCCCGGCATCGGCCAACGCATCCTGAACGGCGACGACCGACTCGCGAGCCGAACCACCCGGCAGAAACGTCGTGATCCGATCGCATTCGGACACCTCCACCCCCAACGACACGGCGGCCGCGTGCAAGGGCACGATCGACTGCTCACCGTAGAAACCGATCGCCACAGCACCGTTGTATTCGTACCGACACAGTCTCATCTCGTCTCTCCTGACAAAAACCTTGTGACCACGCAAAGACAATCGAGGTTTTGCATACTCGTTTTCAACCCGGTACACTGGCGATCCACGTGTGGTCCTCGGTTCATTCCGAGGCCACCTCCGATCATTTCTAGATCATTCCAGATCACTCCTGACGACTCAACCGATCTGCTGGAGACCGCAACGATGACTTCCGCCACACCGACCACGCGTCGCGACTTTCTGAACACCACGACGGCCGCACTGGCCACCGCCAGCATGCCCTATTGGTTCACTTCCGCCACGCCGGCCGAAGCCGCCTACCGGTCGGCCAACGAACGACCGGTCGTCGGCTGCATCGGTACCGGCAGCCGCTGGGGCGGAATCGGACCGCAGGCAATGCGATTCGGCGATGTGGCCGCCGTTTGCGATGTCGATCAGGCACACGCCAAACGCGGTCAGGAACGAGTCAAACGGACTCAGAAAAAGGACGGACAGGAACCGACTGTCGACGTCTACGAGGACTATCGCAAGATCCTCGAACGTAAGGACATCGACATCGTCACCATCGTCACACCCGATCACTGGCACACCAAGATCGCCATCGAAGCCATGAAGGCCGGCAAGGACATCTACTGCGAAAAACCCCTGACGCTGACCATCGAAGAAGGTCGACAGATTATCTCGGTGCTCGATGAAACCAAGCGAGTCTTCCAGGTCGGTACGCAACAACGAACCGAAATGGGACGACGGTTCCTGCAGGCCATCGCCCTGGTCCACGACGGACGTATCGGAAAGGTCGAAAAAGTCACCTGCGACATCGGTGGGTCTCCACGCAGTGGACCACTGAAAACCGAAATGGTCCCCGAAGGCCTCAACTGGGACATGTGGCAGGGACAAACCACCGACGTCGACTACATCAAACGACGATGCCACTACGAATTCCGCTGGTGGTACGAGTACTCCGGCGGCAAACTGACCGACTGGGGCGCTCATCACGTCGATATCGCACAATGGGCCATCCAGCAGAATGGACCCGGACAAGGGCCGCAAACCGTCAGCCCCGTCGTCTCGGAACACCCCGTGCCACTGAAAGACGGAAGCCCCACACTCAGTGACCAGTACAACTGCTCGCACAGCTTCCAACTTCAGTGCGAATTCCCCGATGGCGTCGAAATGAATATCGTCAGCAAGTCCAAGGACGGCAACGGGATCCTCTTCGAAGGCTCGAAAGGTCGGTTCTTCGTCAGCCGAGGCAAAATCGTCGGGGCACCGATCGATGAACTCAAAACCAACCCGCTGCCCGACGATGCCATCGTCAAGGTCTACCGTGGCAAGAAACCAACCAGCCACATGCAGAACTTCTTCGATTGCGTCAAGAGCCGGGAACTACCGATTTCCGATGTCTACACGCATCACCAGGCTCTGACCACCTGCCACCTGGCCAACATCGCTCTCAGACTCGGACGACCACTCAACTGGGACGCCAAGACGCAAACCATCACCGGCGACTCCGAAGCCAACGCCTGGCAAAGCCGAGAACAACGCAAGGGCTACGAGATCCAGGTGTAGTCCACCCGAGCCCCAGGGACTGGCTCGACACTCGGGGCGCTGCAGGCGAACCGAATGTGTGCCTGTCCCGGCAATGGAAGTTCTTCCAGCCAACGCCAAAAAACCGCGAATGCCTCGTATACCCGAGGCATTCGCGGTTTTTTCTGTGACGCAACCCAGACCAACTGCAAAATAAAAACGTTACGTTTATCTTTTCAAAAGGGTCTTGGGCAACCTGATACTTGTACGAATCTGTGCACATCATTCGACCTCCGTGACGCGTTCTGCGTCGCGATATTTGTACTACTGATTTCATTTTTTCTCCGTAACGAGAAGGAGGGCGGGCCATGTCTGACGGCTCAAGCGGAACCGTGTCGGCCGAGCTGGCACAACGCGTCGCGCAACTCGAGGCCGAAGCCGGAGCACTCGAAACTGCGTGGTTACGATCCCGGAACATCAGCCGAGTAATGCTCCTGTTTGTGCTCGTGCTGGTCGGAGGTGTGCTCTACAAGAGCTACGACACCGTGTCGCAGATCGAAGACGAACAGTGGCAGGACAAGATGTACCAGGCCCTCGTCCAGAGCTACACCAACAATCAGAAGAACTACCAGAATGAACTCTCCCGGACCTGGAAAGTGGTCGAACCCGACCTGATCGCCAGCTTCAAAACACAGCTCCAGAAAGACTCGCCACGCATGGAGCAGGCGTTCATCACGCAACGCAACGAGTTCCAGGTCAATATCCGGAACCGGTTCAGGGCCGCACTGCTGGAGCACTACGAAGAAGCTCTCAACCGCAACGAGGATATGCTCAAGAAAGAGTTCCCCAAGTTGCAGGACGAAGCCAGCCGAGCCCGAGTCATCGCTCGGACCAAGGAAGCCATCGATGAACTGATCGACAAATACTACATCGGACCGCTCGAGACCGAGTTCAAGACGCTCTATGCGTCCTACGACGAGTTCCCGATCGCTGATCCTCCGGATAAAAAAACCGAAGAAGAAGCTCTGACCACACGGTTCGTCGGACAGGTGCTCGAGCTCCTGAAACTGAAGCTGATCACCGCACCCGACGAAGGCCGGGCACCCTGAAGCACCCAGTTACCTCGGCCTTGGGCTGTGTTCAACACAACATGACTTCCTGAAAAGGGGAGATCCTCTGATGAATATGATGAATAACGAAGATCCACAATCACCCGAAGATTCCAACCCAGTCGATGACCATGCGTCGACAGACAACTCAGACAACTCGGACGACACCGCTGCCGACGAAACAGCCGACAGCACTCCGGAAACCGCAGACGATTCGGCTCCAGTCGATACGCCCGCTGTCCCAGCACCCGCTGCCGACTCCGGTCTCGAAACCAGCATCGAACGGGCTCACGGTCGAGTCAGCTCGGTCGCGTCCCGGATCCAGTCCGGAGCCAATGTCACGCTCTGCGTCGGTGGACTCCTGCTGGTCATGGTCTCGGGGTTCTTCATCTACGGCCTGCCGCAGATGGATGAACTGCTCGATCCCACAAACACAGTCGCCAGAGTGGAAATGCTGCTCGAAGATCAAGGCATCCCGGCACTTCGCAAGTACGCGACCGACTTCGCCAAGAACAACTCCAAGGAAGTCGCCAAAAGCCTCAACCAAACCGCCATCGATGGCATGCCAACCGTCCGCAAACTGCTCGAAGATCATGCCGTCGAACAGCTCAACGGGATGATCGACGAACGGTTGCCGCAGACCGAACAGAAATTCGTCGGCATGATCAAGCAACGCAAACCGCAACTCGAAAAGACCTTCGCCGAACTGGATTCCCCAGACGAAGAAGTCTCCAAGAGAGCAATCAAGGAACTGATGGCAATTCTCGAAGCGGAACTGCAACGCGACTTCCAGGAAGATGTCCAAATCCTGCTCGCGACCCTCTATCACATGAATACCAAGGCCAAGAAGATCCTCGCCAACCAGGGACTCACGGCCGAAGAAAACCTGATTCGACAAATGATCTCCACCGTCCGACGGATCAAACAGGACTACGCTGACCCCGATTCCGCTGACAAGAAGTCCAACGTGGCAACCCGCAGCGGAGCTGGTGACGATTCGGACAAGCCGAAGCCGAAGCCGAAGGAAACTCCCAAGGCGACGGACAAGCCCAAGGAAAAGACGAACTGAGGCGGCAGACAAGCCCAAGGAAAAACCCAAGGCGGCGGACAAGCCCAAGGAAAAGACGAACTGAGGCGGGATCGCCTCGGGACACCCTTTGGGCTTGCGCACTCGCGCCGTTCACACTGATCAGATCAGGCTTGCCAGATCGACCGAGTCAACCGAGCACGGTCTTCCAGAGCGTACTCGGACAACTCGTCGGCAAACGTCGGTCGGTTCCCCGTCGGCGACAGATCGGCCGTCAGCATCCCCTGATCGTCCCGACCGGTCAATCGGTTGACGAACAGGTCCTGAGACTGGTATTGGTTCGATTCATCCAACCCGAACACCTCGGTAATCCGAGTCACCTTCCGCGACCCGTCTTCCGAAAACCGTGACAACTGGACGACGAGGTGGATGGCCGAGGCGACCTGGGCCCGCGCCACGTAGACGGGCAGTTCAACGTCCGACATCAACGACAATGTCTCCAGCCGCACCAGTGCGTCTCGAGGCGACGTGGCATGTACGGTGGTCAGGCTGCCCGAATGGCCACTGATCATCGACTGCACCATGTCCAATGCCTCACCTCCACGCACCTCACCCACCAGAATCCGATCCGGCCGCATTCTCAGACTCGCTCGAAACAAGTCGCGAATCCCCAGCCCACCCTCACCCTGCCGGTCGGCCTGCTGGCTTTCGAGATACAGGCAGTGGGTCTGAGCCAACCGGAGTTCCGAACTGTCCTCGATCACCACGATCCGCTCGTCCTCGGGAATCGCCGTCGAAACCGCGTTGAGCATCGTCGTCTTGCCCGTGCCCGTGCCTCCAGCCACCACGATGTTCTTTCGCAACACCACGCACAGTTCCAGGAACTCGCGAGCCACTTCCGAGAGACTCCCCAACCGCACGAAATCGCCCAGACCCATGATGTCGCGCTGGAACTTGCGGATCGTCAGGTACGTGCCCATCCGGGCACTCGGTGGAATCACCGCGTGAACCCGCGATCCGTCGGGCAACCGAGCGTCGAGAACCGGCCGATCCTCGTCGATCTCGCGACCCACGTACTGAGCCACATTGTGTACGGCCGACAGCAACGCATCGGGGCTGGCAAACGACGCCTCGGTCCGGATCAACCGGCCACGACGCTCGATATAAACCTCGTCATGACCATTGACCATCACTTCGGTCACCGTCTCGTCGTGAAGGAACTCACGGATCGGGCCGAGAAAATAGTCGAGGCTGGCTTCGAATATCGCTTCGCGAGACATGATCGTTGTTGGAATTCTCAACAGAACAAGGGACTACTTCTTCTTCGGCGATGTCCGGCCGGCTGACGCCCGGACCTCAGTCGCCGCACGGCAGCTTCGCAGGAATGCCAGCAAATCGGCCAGCTGACCACTCGACAGAGTCTTGTCGAGACCCTGGGGCATGATCGACGTGGCCGCCTCGCGGATCGCCTCGACCTCACCCCTGGGCACGCGGACTTCCGACAGGTCCGCCGCCTGGATCCAGATCGCCTCGGTCGTCTCGCGACTGATCACTCCGGTGTAAACCCGCCCCGATTCCGTGGCCACCGTGTACGACCGAAACCCGCGAGCAAACGACGCGCTGGGCAGCACTATCGATTCGAGCAAATCGCCGGCTTGGCGAATGTCGCCGATGGTCGTGAGCCCCGGACCCACCCGGCCTCCTCGCCGACCCACCGCATGACACCCGCTGCAGGCAGCCTTCTTGCCAAAGAAAATCGCTCGGCCACGATCCACATCGCCACCAGACAATCCCGCCAGCTGGCCCTGCAATGCCGACCGACGTGCCGCCAGCTTCCCATCAACCTTCGCCAATAACTTTCGACCCCGTACCGCCAACGCTGCCGGAAGTCGCTCGACCAAGCCGATCAAATCGGCCGCCGCAAGACTGTCGACCGATCGAGCCGACTCGAGACTGCCCAACACGGCCCCAGCCACCATCGGGTCGTCGATGTCTCGACACGCTCGCAACAACACCGGCAACTCCAATGGACCAGCCGTCCTGATCCTCACAGTAATCGCCATCTGCTGAGACCGACTCAGCCGCACGGTCGCAACCACGCGAGCTGCCGCCAACCGCGACAATGCCGCGTGCTCGGCATCCAACTGCTGCGACAGGAACCCGAATCGCCCCGCCCCCAACGGTTTTTCCGCCAACGACTCCAACGCAGCGACCCGCAGAGTCGCCGGCTGCTTTGTGTCGTCAATCAACCTCTCCAACTCCGGCCCAACCAGCCGCCGCGACGCCAACGCTCGAGCCGCCGTCTCGCGAATCACCAGGTCGTCATGGCCCAAAGATGCCACCAACGCAGCCTGCCACCCCGAAGGCAACTCGCCCAGGCTCGAACGACCCACCACATCCACCAGCAGACGTCGAGCCACCAGGCCCAAGCCCCGATCGCCCAAGCGATCCGCCACCAACGACTGGATCGATGCCTCGCCTTGCCGAGCCAGCAGAAAACCTCGAATCACCGCCGAGCGATCTGCTGCGATCGACTTGTCCGACAACCACGTCTCAAGCAACCCGCGTGTCTGGTCCGCCCAACCCTTGTGACGACCAATCACCTCCAAGACCGCCTGCTGCAATCCCGGGTCGGCCGTATCCAACAGCGGCACCACCAACTCTCGCGTCAAACCCCCATCTGGCATCTGATCGAGTGCTATCAGAGCGGCTCGGCGAACTGCCGGACGGCGATCGGTCAGCAACGGACGTGTCGCAGCCGCGTCGTTGGTCCGGATCACTGCGTACAACACTGCATGCTCCTCGAAACGATCGATCCCCGCTCGAGCCGATGCCGACAACAGGCTGGCAACCGTCGGAGACTTCGTCTCGGTGGTACCCGACACGCCAGACACTTCGAGAATCCGGCCCAACGCGGTCGCCGACTGACGCCGAACCGCCGCCGACGAATCGGTGGCCAGCACTTCAACCAGCCGCGGCACCGCTCCCCGGTCGCCTCGAATCCCCAACGACCGTGACGCCGCACTACGCACGTCAGCCGACCGATCCGACAATGCACTTCGCAACGGGACCAGTGACGAATCGGTTTCGATTCGCGACAACGACCAAACCGCTCCCAGGCGACGACGCACCGACGTCCCGCCAGATTCTCCAAGCACGCCCGACAGCACTGCGATCGCATCAGGCCCGGCCAACGCCAGCCGGTCGATCACCCGCTCGCGAACCACCGGACGGATATCGTCCAAATGACCGGCCAACACCGTAGGCGTCAATCGAGCCACGTCCAGAAACCGACCACGTGGGTCCTTCTGCTTGTGAGCACCTCGCCGACGGATACGGTAGATCGCTCCCTGGATGTCCGGCTTGGCCACCTTCGATACCGGGCAACCGATCCGGAACCATCCGCCCGTATCGATCACCAGCAGACTGCCGTCGGCGTCTTCGAGTACGTCGGTGGGATGGAAATCGGGATCGTCACTGACCAGAAAATCACTCTCAGTCGTCCGGAATGTCGCTCCGTCTCTAACCACCACGCTGCGGACCACCTTGTGAGTGTTGAAGAGCGTGGTGAACAGGTTTCCCCGGTACCCGGCGCCAAACTCCGTCGATCGGTAACGAGTCATCCCCGACACCGCGACATGACCCATGCGGGCCAATGGCGGCATCAACGGACCCGTCTTGGGGAACTCCGACACGCACGCCTGGTCAAAACGCGGATACGCACCCCCGTCCACCCAGTGCACCAAGCAATCGACTCGAGGCCGACCCAAGAAAATGTTGACGCTGCCGATCATCTCGCCGGTCGACAGAAAATCGACCTCCACCGGATTATCCATCCCACCACCACACCAGGTCTGAACGTCGCTCCCGTCCAGCCGACAACTGAAGATCCTCGCTGCCTTGCCCTGGCTGGTCACCTTGCCGTTCTTGTCTCGGAACTCGTGACCGTGACGCCCGTCACACCAGTACAACCGGCCGTTGGGGCCCAGGAAACAACCGTGAATGCTCGCGGCATTGCCGCTGAAACCAAACGTGTCGACCAGGATCGTCCGCTCGTCCGCCACCCCGTCGTCGTTCGTGTCACGCAGTCGCCAAATGTTGGGCGGACTCGCCACGTACAACGCACCACGATGCCACAATGCACCCATCGGCAACGTCATCTTGTCGGCAAACACCGTGCTGCGGTCGAACACCCCGTCGTCGTTCGTGTCGGCCAACATGCGGATCAGGTTCGGAGGATCCTTCAGCAAGTCGCCCGAACGGATGTTCGCACCAGAACTCGCAGCAATGAACAAACGACCACGATCGTCGAAACCTGCCAGCATCGGATGCTTCACTAATGGCGAACCCGCTGCCAACTCGATCGTGAACCCGTCGGGGACCCGAGGCAAACTGGCCGTGGCGACCGACGGCTCGGCCGCCTGCACCGATACACTCTCGACAAACACCACCGTAACCAACAGTCCGATGACGACGACGCGGGCAACTCGAGCGGTCCTGTTCAACTGCCATCCATTCATCGCAATACTCCAGATTCCAGAGACAAGCCGCACACAACTGGCCGCTCGAACGATCTTACCCGCCTCCTGATCCTCCTCGCCACGCCAATCACTCGCCGCAACCCATCCACTCACTCGCCCACCTCACCACGAATCCGCTGCAGACGACGACGCGCCGCCGCCCGCTTGACCAACTCGTCGACCGTCACACCCACCAGGATCACCGCTCCAATGATCGCGTACTCAATATAGGTCGGCATCCAGTCGACCAGGGTGATCATGTTCTTCAACACTCGCATCAGCGCCGCACCAATCACCACTCCCAGGATCGTTCCCTCGCCACCCCGCAAACTGCAACCGCCCAGCACCGCCGCGGCAATCGCATACAGTTCATAGAAGTTGCCAAAGTCGACCGGTTGAGCCGAATTGATGTCGAGTACGAACAACACTCCACCCAACCCGGCCAATCCGGCACAGACCACGTAGGCCAGGATGATCATCCGATCCGTCCGAATGCCGCTGTAACGAGCAGCCTCCTCGTTGTTCCCCATCGCCAACAGGTAACGACCGTAGATCGTGTGGTTGAGAAACACCGAGGCCAGCACACCCACGGCCAGCAGGATGAACAGCGGAGCCGGCAGCCCGATTTTCAACGGGGCCCGGTCGACGACTACAACCCGAAGATCGACCCACTCGCCCGGTTTGACACCCCTGATCGTCTCCAGTGACGGAACGGTCAACTCCTGAGCAGCCTCGGACAACTCCACACCTGCATCGGCGATCATTTCCCACTCGCCCCCCGACTCGCGGGCCTCCACCACCACCAGCGTCGTCCGAGCCGGTAGATCCACTCGAACCTCCTGACGCTCACTCGCCTCGATCGCAATCGCCTGCTCAGAATCACGCGTCCCCACGCCGCATCCCAACAGGAACAGACCCAGCACCGACGTACACACCGGCCACAGCAGCCTCCTACGCAAAGTCCCCGACCCCTCCTCAACTCGGCGGCTCCGCATCCAGCCCCACACCGCCCCAACCGCCAGCAATACCCCACCGGCCACAATCAAACCCCACACCACCGGGATCCTCGCCAACTCGGCCGTCACGATCAGCTTCAGAGTCGGGTACTCATCGACCAAACCCTGGGTCTGGTCCTGGGTGAAACCACGGGTGATGCCGCGGTACAACAACAATCCGCACAGCGTGACCACGAACGGCTGGAGCTTCAGCTTGGCAATCAACAGCCCGTGAAACAGACCGATCGCCAAAGACGCCCCCAGCACGATCGACAACGCCACCGGGACACTCGTCCACGGCCGACGATCCAGTCGATACACACCAGACAACCCCGCTGGAACCGACTCGGACAACTCCAGCCGATCGCCGTCAACCGATACCACCCGAGCCGTGGACCCCTCGCGGCCGTCGTCCATGACAAACGTCACCCGGTCGCGAGCCGCCAGGCCATGGCCGACAACGATCAGCGAAGTGGTTCCGCCAGCCGAAGTGTCCAGCACCCGAGTCAACCGGCCGCGATCGGAATCGGCCTTGGGACCTGGCTCCAGAGTCACTCGGGTGCCGGTGACGGCGGTGACGGTGTACAGGCCGTCTGCGTCGCTGCGAGAACCCGCCAGTTGGACTCGGTCGCCAGCCGACAAGACGTCGGGAGGTCGAGCCAGTTCCAGAGTGGCACTCCGCGACGTGATACTCGAAACAGACATCTCGCCCACGACGACATAATCGACGTGCAACAGGAACGGCAACCCGCAACCGACCAGGCAGATGATCGATCCGATCGACAGATCGATGCCGCCGGTGATGATCACGAAGGCGACGCCAATCGAAATGATCCCGAACAACGCCGTTCGCTTCATCAGGTTCTCGAGATTGAACGGCTTCAGAAATGCGTCGCTCATGACCGCCGTCGCCACGAAAACAAACAGCAGCAGACCCAGGATGCCCAACACCGCTTTCATCCGACACCTCCCGTCGCCAACCGCATCACCGACTCCTCGCCCCCAATGCCCTCCAACACCGCACGATCCAACTCGCCGGCAATCCGACCTTCGTGCATCACCAGCACCCGATCCGACATTCGCAACACCTCCTCCATCTCGCTCGACACAAACAGAATAGCGACTCCGCGCAACGCAAGTTCCTCCATCAACTCGTAGATCTCCTGCTTCGCACCCACGTCGATCCCACGAGTCGGCTCGTCCATCAACAACACCCTCGGCTCCATCGCCAGCCACTTGCCCAACACCACCTTCTGCTGATTGCCTCCGGACAAGTACCGCACCACCTGCTCGCGACCCGGCGTCTTGACCCGCAACCGCCCAATCATCTCGTCACTGATCGATCGCTCGCGACGTCGATTCAGCCACCCAGCCCAAGAGTCCCGCTTCAACGATGCCAGGCTCAGATTCGCTCCCACAGACATCTCCAACACCAACCCCTGCCGCTTGCGGTCCTCGGGCACCAACGCCAGCCCCGCCTCGATGGCCGCGAACGGGTCCGACGGCAACAGATCCGACTCGCCAATCTGCAACCGCCCGCCCAACGCCCGAGTGATCCCGAACACGGTCTCCAACAACTCGGTCCGTCCAGCACCCACCAACCCGGCCAACCCGACGATTTCTCCGGAGCGGATCGAGAAGTCCAGGCCGTGAGCCGGGAACGCAGCAGACCGTAGGCCGCGGGCCTCAAGGACCACCTCGCCCAACTCCCGCTCCGTTCGCCGGCCAGACAACTCGATGTCACGTCCCACCATCAATCGGACCATCGCATCATGAGTTATCTCGTCTCCTGACAGCTCGCCCGCATTGGCTCCGTCTCGCAATACCGTCACGCGATCCGCCAACCGCAAGACCTCGCCCAGGCGATGCGAGATGTACACGATGCTCCGACCCGCATCTCGCAACTGCTCGATCACCGCGAATAGACTCTCCGCCTCGACCTCCGAAAGACTCGACGTCGGCTCGTCCATAATCAACACACGGGCGTCCACCGAAAGTGCCTTGGCGATCTCGACCAACTGCTGACGACCAATCGACAACTCCGAAACCGGCGTGGCCGGATCCAGGTCCAACCCGACCATCCGAAGAAATCGCCACGACCGCTCGTGAGCCTGCCGGTGATCGATCAGGACCCGGCCGGGTCCACGTCGAGGTTCTCGTCCAAGAAAGATGTTGGAGGCGATATCGAGATTGTCGGCGAGATTGAGTTCCTGGTGGATCAACGCGATCCCTGCCGCCAACGCTGCTTCGACACCAACACCGCTGACAATCTCCAATGACTCGCCATCCACCAGCAACTGGCCGCTGTCGGCCGACTGCACGCCGGCCAGGATCTTCATCAATGTGCTCTTGCCCGCACCGTTCTCGCCGATCACCGCCAGCACCTCGCCAGGCTCGACCAACATCTCGACTCGGTCCAATGCCACCACGCCCGGGAATCGCTTGGTGACCGCACGGACTTCGAGCAACCGAGTCGGCCGACAGGCTGGCAAATCGTTCGACATCACGCGGCCTAACGGCCTTCGAGTACCGAGTCGGCCGGGTCGAAACGGGACGAATCCACCGAACGGCCCAGCAAAGCGTCGATCACACCCTGCCGACGCAGCCGTGCGTTGTCCTGCTCAAGTCGACCGATGAACAACATCACCTTGCCTCCATCCGGCAAAGCCTCGCGGATCAACTCGCCACACATCCGTCCGGCCAGGTAGTTGTCCATGCCAATGTAGACCAGGCGGTTGGCAGCGGGGGCGTCCGAGTCGTGAGTGATCAGGCGAGTCTTTTCGGCAGCCTGGTTCAACAGATCCACCTGGTTCTCGGCGTCGATCGGGCTGACGGCGATTCCCTGCACGCCTCGAGTGATCAGGTCCTCGATCATTCGCTTCTGGTCGGCAATGCCCTCGGCCGGCATCAACACGTCGGTGTTGACTCCCAGGTCGTTGCCCGCCGCGATCACACCCTTTGATGCAATCGTCCAGAACGAAGCGACGCCGTTGGTGACATAAGCAAACCGCGGCTTGCCCGCCTTGGTCTCGTTCTTCGCATCGCCATCAACCTTCAACTTCAGGTCACTCCAAAAGGCGTCCACGTCCGCCTTGCGGATCTGACGGGCTGGGATGTCGATGAACTTGTTCTCGGGAATGACACCGCTCTTGCCGCTCTCCAGGGCCGACAACACCTCGATCGACTTGTATCCGTACATGTAAGGATTCTGGACCACCGTGCCAAAGACCGTGCCGTCCTTGATCCCCTGCAGCGTCTCGTCCGCCTCGTCGAACGCGATCACGCGGATCGTCTGCCTCTCGCCCAAACGGTCCGCCTGGGCCAGGGCCTCGAGAATGGCCGGCGGGTTGTAAGCAAACAGTCCGACCATGGCCGAAATGTCCGAATGACGAGCCAGAGTGTCCTCGACGTTCGCCTTGGCTTGGGCTCGGTCAAACTGGTCGGTCAAGGTCCCCAGCACGATATAGTTGCCGGAAACCTGCTTCTTGACGCCGACTTTCAACAGCCCGGCAGCCGAAGAACTCGGACTGCCTGAACCCGAGTCTCCGGCAACGTCCGAGGCCGTCTCCGGGGCACCCGCATCCTTGCATGCGGGCAACACGAGCAGCGAAACAACCAGCAGCAACGGCAACCAGAAGCACTTCATCGTCATCGTCTCCAGTGTCTGCTGCCCGGGTCGGAACCGCCCGGACACCCGGTTGGACAATCCCACCATCTTGACGGTCTTCGCGAGCCGCGCCAACGCATGCGGACGAAGTCCGACAACTTTCAGATTCTGATGATGACTCCAATTGTCGTAGCCGCCTCGTCGGGATAGAATCCCCGCGTCGCCACTGGTCGACATGCGGCCAACGACACACAGTCGGAAAGTGGCTGCCAGTGGCCTGCTTGACGTGCCTGTTGCCGGGAAACACCCTGTGCCGTCGTTTGATGCCGAGCCGAGTTTTTCGGCCGATCGAGAATTCGCCAAACTGCTCGTCCGGCAGGATGACGTCGAGCTGGAAATCGCGGCACTCGAGTTGGCTCGAGATGCTTGCCCGTTGGTCGACTTCTCCGAAACGATCGGGTGGCTCGACGAACGAGCCTGTGAACTGGCCGGGCCGATAGCTCGTGCAGCCAACCAACACGACATGCTCGAATCCCTCGCCGGTTGCCTCTCGGGATCACATGGCCTGACCGGTAGCGCCGATGCGTTTCTAACGGCCGACGGAAGTTTCCTGCCCCAGGTGATCCGCAACGGACACGGCATCCCGATCAGCCTCTCGCTGATCTACATCGCCGTCGCCAAACGATTGCACATTCCGCTCCACGGTGTCGCCGCACCCGGTCACTTCCTCTGCCGACTCGACACCAACGACGGACCACTGTTCGTCGATGCCTTCTCGAGCGGTCGCGTCCTGGAACTCGACGAATGCCTCGACTGGCTCGGCCGACTCACCGGACTCGCTCACAACCAACTGGTTCCGGCACTCGGCCCGGCCCGGCCCCGGCAGGTCATCCAGAGAATGCTCAATAACCTCAAAGCAATCTACCTCGAAAACGAGAACTGGAAACCAGCCCTGCCGGTGCAGCAACGACTGACTTTGCTCGAACCAGCTTCCTACGCCCAACGACGCGATCTGGCTCTGGTCACGCTCAAGGCCGGGCACCCCGATCGCGCACTCGGAATGCTCGAAAGCTGCGCCAAGACCGCGCCGAGCGACGACCGAATCACGCTCGAAAAACTGATCGATCAGGCCCGGTCCGACTTAGCTGCGTGGAACTAGATAACCCGCAGCCTTCCGGCCCACAACCGCCTGCCGCAAGACTGCTTCCTGATGGCCGAGTGGCGAAACTGGCAGACGCACGGGACTTAAAATCCCGTATCCCGTAAGGGGTGTGTGGGTTCGAATCCCACCTCGGCCACTGTTGCTACCCTTCGCATTACGACAGACCGAAGACTACACCTTCAGAAAGATCTTCTTGCGGTAGCATAACCACAACATCAGCCACTTGATCAACAACACCGCAACAGCAAATAACAGCGGAGTAAATGAACCGGCCAGCGTTGACACTCCGGCAAACAGACCGCGAGTCGTGAACGCGAAGTCCATGAACCTCGGAGCCATGTAGATGAGAATCGAATTGGCACCGATCACAACAAACACAATCGTACCCCAGCGAAACCGCCAGACGTCAATCACCAGATAAAACAGACTCAGCAGAAGCAAACTCAACCCGGCACAGTGCAGCGCGAACGAACTGGACCACAGGTTCTTGTTGAACGGGAAATCCTTGCTCCAGAGCCACGCGATTCCCAAGCAGGCAGCCCCGCCAGCCATCATTGTCAGGGTCTTTCGATAGCCGCCCAGATCGCTGCGTTTCAGCAACTGACCGGTGATCACACCAAGCAACGCCGTGGCAATCGCCGGAATCGTCGCGAACAAACCCTCGGGGTCGCGGTCGCCGCGATACAACGAACCCGGCAACAGCTGCCGATCGATGTAATCGGTCAAAGTGTGACCCGGTGACAGATCCCACGCTCCGAAGTCCGGTACCGGGATCCAACGCAATGCCGCCCAGTAACCCAGCAACAGACCGGCAATCCACAGAACCCGACCACGCAAACGAGTGTTCATGGCGATCAATGCCGCAAACATGTACGCCAGGCCAATCCGACCCAGCACGCTCGGACAACGCAGGTTCGACCATGCACTCGAATCCGACCAGTCCATCGTCAACAGACCGTTGTAAATCATCCCCAATAGAACCAGCACAAGACCCCGATACACAATATGACGCGAGATCTTACCCCGGCCGTCACCCTTGGCCTGCCGGTTGTCGATCGAGAAGGGAGTCGAAACGCCAGCGATGAACAGGAATAACGGAAAGACCAGATCCCACGGCTCGAAGCCGTGCCACTCGGGATGCTCCATCCGCTCAAGACACCATGAAAACCCCTGCCACGAGGTGAGTGCCGCCAAAGCCGAAACGACGCCCTTGCCGCCCATGATCCAGAACATGTCAAATCCCCGGAGCGTATCCAGGCTGACCAACCGCTCAGTCGAATC